>Ga0209025_1000495_pt1 | contig 75627 bp, 60 predicted proteins | sample AraplaMF_Col_mLB_FD_184256 | JGI IMG/M metagenome (GOLD analysis project Ga0209025, IMG submission 184256) | Arabidopsis root microbial communities from the University of North Carolina, USA - plate scrape MF_Col_mLB (SPAdes) (version 2) | ecosystem: Host-associated > Plants > Roots > Endosphere... | reverse complement strand
AAACATAAAACTTATTCAATTCTAAAAAACTCCACGGCAATGGAGTTTTTTTGCCATGCTTAAAAACCAGTATATCAGTAATTCATTAAATAACCAAGGGATAGCTTGACAAACATTAGCTGGTTTTTATTTGATTGTTGAATGATTCAATGATATTCGGTGAACATATACTTGCGTCACTAAACTGTAGAGACAAAGATTTGATTTTTCAGATACTCGTTATCTATATTACATTTTTATACATTGAACTGTATCAAAAGTTCTAATACTCTAATAAAAAGGGTATGACGTTGTTAATTCATTTAAAAGTAAGAAAAGAAAAAGAAAGGATAACCAATGAAAAAAAGAAAAAATAAAAAGACATATATCATTTTTGGGGTAATCCTATTGGTTGTTATGGTTTGGATGAATAATACGAGTCTATTTTACTCGAAAGATACAAATTATAAGATTCTAGCTCATAGAGGGTTGGCTCAAACCTTTGATATTTCGCAGGTAGAGTATGATACGAATACAGCCGAAATCATTTATCCACCTGAGCACCCTTATTTAGAAAATACAATTCCTTCTATGCAGGCAGCATTTGATCATGGTGCTGACGTAGTGGAATTAGATATTCAGTTAACGAAGGATCATCAATTAGCTGTTTTTCATGATTTTACTTTAGAGTATAGAACAAATGGTAAAGGTGAAGTCAAAGATTATATAATGAACGAATTGAAGAAATTAGATGTCGGCTATAGATATACGGCTGATAATGGTGAGAGCTATCCGTTTCGTGGCAAAGGCATTGGTATGATGCCAAGCTTAGATGAGGTGTTTGCAGCTTTTCCTAATAAAGAGTTTTTAATTCATGACAAAGATGGAGATATGGAAACAGCAAAAGTATTGTGGGATTCTTATTTAAGTAAAATGCCTAAGAATCAATTAGATAAAATAACAGTTTATGGTGATGGAGACAGCGAAGGGTTTGATTATTTACGTTCAAAACATGCAGAGTTGAAATTGTTAACGAAAACAATGATGAAAAATGCACTTTTAAAATATGAATTATTAGGTTGGACGGGATATATTCCGAAAGAATTGCATAATATGGAACTGCATTTGCCTTTAAATTATGCGAAGTTCTTATGGGGTTGGCCAAATAAATTTATTGATAGAATGGAGTCTGTCAACACGCGAGTCGTAATCGTAGAGGGAAATGGTAAATGGTCAGAAGGATTTGATACAAAAGAAAGCCTTGAAAAAATTCCAGCAGGATATCAGGGCTATATATGGACAAATAGGGTTGATAAAGTTACTAAATGATTTCATTCATCAAAAATAGTTGATTCTTCATTATAATGCGGCACGGAGTAAGGAATAGCGATGAATAGCGATTAGGGAATAAGAAAGCAAATGGAATCAGACACAGGAGGCACGGCCATCAGAATGTAACGCTGGCATGCCTCTTTTTGTTTTCAGGATTACATTTCCAACGTAATGGTTCGAAGTTATACTAAGGATTTGGGCGTGAACATCCTAGAAACAGGGGGGGCACGAACTTCGTGAAAAAGACGTTAGCAATCCATTTTATATTAGGGAAAAGGAATGTCCCAAAGTTCTTGTCATCCTACAACATCTATTATAGGAAGATAGGCGCGACAAGGGCTTGAATATACTTTTATACATATGAACAATATACTTTTATACATATGAACAAAATACAAAGTATTCTACACTATGAAGCATATATAGCGGAAGTGGTTGATACGGAGGAGGAAGCCTTTGTTAAGACCAAATAGTTCGTTGAAGAGGTTGTATCAAAAAAATCAACTAGCTTGCGTGGGTGAAACGACAGATGACCAATTATGAACAAGAAAAAAAGCTAGCTGCATTAAGGGCGCTGGCTTATGTAGAAGACAAAATGATAATCGGGATCGGAAGCGGAAGCACGGCAAGCCACTTTATCCAACTTCTCGGAGAGAAAGTGCGAGAAGGGCTTCAAGTAATCGGCGTGCCTACGTCCAAAGAGACGGAGCGCCTCTGTACATTACTTGGCATTCCACTGATCACGACTCAAATTCCGGAAAAAATCGATCTTGCCGTTGACGGAGCAGATGAATTCGATCCGTATCTGCGATTAATAAAAGGGGGAGGCGGCTACTTGCTAAAGGAAAAACTGGTTGCTTCTTGTTCCGCTAGAACAGTTATTATTACGGATTCCAGAAAACAAGCAAGCGTACTCGGCCGCACATACGCGCTACCGATCGAAGTGATACCGCTAATGTGGAGCCAGATCGCGAAGAAGCTAAGGGACTTGGGAGGGGGAGCGAAATTACGCACTCTTGGGACACCGCCTGCACCTTATTGGAGTGAAAATGGCAACTATATTCTAGACTGCAAGTTCGCATCTATCGATCAACCAGAACGTCTCGCCGATGAGCTTTCCCGAATGAACGGCATCGTCGAACACGGACTGTTCATCGGAATTGCTAATGAGGTCATCATGGGGGATAAGGAGGGGACGAGATGTTTCCGCGATGGTTCAAAATGACAGAGTTCCAACGTTGATAAACCGGGGAAGCAAGCGGCTAGTTTAAATGCTTAGGTAGTCTAGATTGCGCAATGGGGCGAGTCCCCGTTGTAGTAATGTTGGTAACAAATACGCATTTCCGAGTTCTTGCACCCAGAAAAGCACTTTGATCTATTGCCAGGGTATACCCGCGAGGCTGGGAGTGTTCTTGAGCCGTTTCTCACTACCAGAGAAATATCCGCACAAACCGCATAAAATGCGGTTTTTTGTTTTATGTCATCAACTTCTTATCAAATGAAAAAGACAAAAAGTTGATGACATTTCCGTTTTTGACAAGAAAATAAGGACATTAACAAAATCTATACGTTTCCTTGGAGAGTTGGTCTTGACATACACATCGAGCAATTTGAATTGGAGAAAGATTTGTCATGACGAAGATGACAATTTGCACCGCTAAATACTCTTATCAGTTGCATTTATAAGTGAAAATGTAGATGTCAGTCCGGCATAGTCACCGGCTAAGCTCGCCAATGGCTTCCATTTATCCACTGCTTGTTTATAATTTCCCGCATAAGAAGCGGGTTCCATTTGCACGTGCTCAATGATTCCAAGAACCAGTTGATCTCCGCTGACGGGTATAATTCGATCGAGTTTTAGCTCGAAAGCGATCGAGGCTTCAAGTACCGCTGGTACATTGACGCACTTACAGTGCTTGGGCGTGACTCCTGCAAGTTCAAACTCATTCTGTAACGGCCCGACATTAGCTGACGAACGTTGCATCGCTTCGACTAGAGGCTCGGAAACCATATTAATAACATACTCTCCGAGATCCCGAATAAATTATTCTTTCATTACTTTCTCCGGCAGCTGTTTCGGTTTAAACTGTTAACCAGAGAGAAGTTAACTGCGTGTACTTACTTAGAACTCATACTAACACATATCCTCAAAAAAATAGTATGCACTTTAAAGTGAGTACTTACTTTAAGGGAAGGGAACTTGATGATGAAACAGACCGAATCTACGGAAAAACAACATAGCCTGACTCCGTTTAACTATACGTTAACCGTGATTGGCGGCAAATGGAAAATGAAAATCATCAATTAATCCACCAAGAGGTTATACGTTACGGCGAGCTCAAGCGGCGAATTCCAGACATTACTCACAAGGTCCTGAGTTCCCAGTTGAAGGAGCTAGAAGAAAGCAATATTGTCAACCGGAAAGAATATCGACAAACACCCCCTAAGGTGGAATATTCTTTAACTCCAAGGGGCAGAACCTTGATACCGATTCTGGAGGCTATGTGCAAATGGGGGATGCACAATCTCCCTAAGTAATTTAAGTATTGAGCCTGCAGAAAATAGCAGCTACGGAACCAGACAGTAAAATATAGTGGAGGTAATTTACAACGTTGCTATGGTTGAGATGGGTGTGGGTCTGAATGGTATGATCTTAATAGAAGAGAGGTTTTGATTTAATGAATAGCAATATTATTTGGGGAATCGTATTATTAGCGTTGAGTTTGTTTCTCAAGCCAGTATTGGCGATTGTAGGTCTGAATGAAAGGTTGTTCGGATTGCACTTGCAAGGTGAAACTGTGTTTTCATTAAGTCCATTCTTAGTTCGGATTATTCTAGCAGTAATTGGGATTATCATGCTTATCATCGGCGGTACGCAAGTTGCAAAGCAGAAGAATAAATAGTTGAAAGGATAGAGAGCAGAACAGTTGATCTTGCTACAATATTGAACATTTATAACCAAGCGGTATGGATACAGCCAGGAACCTGTTATTGAGTGCTTGCAGTTCAGATGAAGGCCTTTCCGAACCACAATTGGGTAATACTCCTCCTCAGCCAGAAGTTAACGTTAATGAAGAATCCATTCATGTGTATCAAAGCTCATAGTGTTGGGGAAACACTTGTGCCGATTATATAAGTCCAGAAGAAATGCTTAGGGATAAGGAAAAAGAAACAGTAATTGCGAATGCAACTATTAAGTTTAGGTTTGAAGGAGAACAGCCGACTGAGACAAACCTATCCAATTCCATAATGGCGCACATTCTCAAGTAACAATATATTGTAAAACGAGTTATCGTTAAAGAGGCACTGTTCTCCAATCAAAAAAATTCCATTAAACTAAACGGGACACGTTTGTTCAATGAAACCAGGGAGCAAACCGTAGGGAGGTATTCAATGATTGTACCTGCTCATTTGGACGGTGCGAAGGTGATAATGTATGTGGATAATGATGTGAACCGTCCAATCGCAAAAATGCTATATGAAGAAGATAATGGCTCTTCTAAGGAAATAATCATTACAGGGTTAGCACTTGCGAAATACGACAATTCCAATGATTATTATCTGTTCCTATGCGATAAGAACTGGGAAGTCTGTCAAGATTTTGATATGGGATCAATCGAAGAGGCACTCCATAGTTCTATCGCAAGTTTTGAGCTAGACAACAGTGATTGGAAGTATGTATAGATTACGCTAACAAGACACGATAGTTGATTAAACATATTTTGTTGAGCAGCTTCCGAAGCCTGCACACTTAAACAGTTGCATGTAACCCCCTTGAAAAACAAAAAAAAGGGACGGAGTCCCTCTTTTCAAAGAGTATATTAGATTTTAACTGTACCCGTTTGTCTGTCTGAAGCAATAAATAATGGATTTCCAGTATCAGTATGCTTCACACCTGCATCTGAAGTAAAGATGATGCCAATAGAAATCATCAAAAATAATAATAAGGCACTTAACAATAAGCTTGTGGAAAAAGATTGGGAGCTTGAACTTTTCAAAAAGCACCACACCCTTTACATGGAAATACTTACTGGTTTTATGATATAGTCTACCGTTTATTTGTGTCAAGACTGAAAAACATGTGAAGCTTTTGTTTGAGCAGATGACTTACCTTTGGTCTATATTAGCAATCAGTAACCCATCCAGCGCTGAATTTATTGATTATGTAGGTCGATGGGTGGCAGCAACGCTAGAGTATGTGGATGAAATTGCTATCGAAGGGAATCTGTAATCTTCTAAAACTAAAGGAGATAGAGGCGCTGGATGTTGGGCACTGATTCCAGTGTTTTTTATGTGATACAATAAGGCAACGGGTAGAAGTTGGCAATTAGGAACGGAGGGAAAGCTTGCTTACGTGGAATAGCGATGTATGGGGAAAGCTGACTGGACCGTACAGTTCTGCAGAAAACCTATCTGTGTCATTGCAGCAGCTAATGCAGCATTATAGTCAGGAGATTTTTGATGAAATCTTTCAAGAGTACTTGTACCATCAAAATACGATATATACGGCTACATATGCAGCGATGCCGTTTTTGGCACAAATAGCATGTTCTACATCTGATGCTGAAGTGCGCAAAGAGCTGTTTGTAAGTTGCGGTATAATCGAGGCAAGCGGTGATGGGCACGATGAGGAGCCATTTCCAGAAGCTTGGGCTGAACTCGCTGAAGATGTAGGCAGATCTGTCTGTACTGAATTGTATCGTGAATATGTAGAGGCCATTGGGAAACTCAAGGAGCTTACAGAGGAAGTATTCAACTACACGGCCCGTCATTCCATCGATGAGACGGAGAAACGTTTTATTCTTACTGCGGATGCCGCTTATCGAGGTTCGTATATGCTTGCCGATATGTTGATGACTTTTAGCAACAGTGATGAGTATGTGGCCGTGTGTCCGGCCTGCGAAAATGATGTATTCATCTGGCCTCATGAAGATCATTCTCTAGAAATCGAAATTCTTCAAGCCTTTGAACAAGATCCTGTCTTTCACACTGATCAGGAATCCCATGTGATCGTCCCGGTCACGTCATTTGCAGATGAAGAAATACGAACATTAGCGGAGCGGGCCGAAGCGATCGGGGAGCAAACATTGGTTAGGCATCTGTATTATTTAGCGGGGGAAACATCATGTCCATCCTGCCGTGAGAAAATTTCCGTATGGCCGTCTTTACTTAGCACATTTTCAAGGTAGGGCGCAAGTTAAGGAGACGGCAAAAAAAGAATATTGTTTATGATAACCAATTGGATTTCTAGGAGCTGTCACGCCGCGACAAGCTCCTTCTTATTTTTCGCTTAGTAAAAACCTTAATGTATTTTTCTATCTCATCAATTGAACGTATAGAGAATTTTTTATCTTTATACCTTATAAAGCCCTCATTTATGCATTGAGCTATTGAACGATTTACACTTCTAATTGGTGCATGAACTTCACTCGATAAAATTTGCTTTGTAATACTCTCTAAATCACCAATTTTATAATGATTGTGCATACTTAATAATATACGATCCTTAACTGTTAGAAGTGATAACTGCGCTGAAGTATCTGAACTTAAAAATAATTTCGAGGCAAGTTGTTTAATTATGTAAAAGTTAAAATTAAAATCGAGTTTCATCCATTCATAGCTATCGTTTCACAATTTTGTTTTGCAATAACACTGAGTGTTTTAATTTTTTCATTAAAGATTTCTATCTCACCAAAACAACTATATGAATCGTAAATATATAAGGAAACCATCGTTCCTTCATGACTTTGTCTATACACTTCTGCTATACCTGTAATTAGAATATACAGATAATTATTTTGTTCTTGTGGAGGAATAATAAGGCCAAATAAGAATGGGAGGTCTTGATATGAGGAAATTAATTATTGACACAGATACTGGAAGTGATGATGCTGTAGCGTTAATTATGGCATTAAAATCAGCTAATGTAAAAGTGGAAGCGATTACAACCGTTTGTGGTAATGTCCCACTTGAATTGGCAACTAAAAATGCACTTATGACAATTGAAGTTGCTAATGGTCAAGAACCACCTCTTTATATTGGAGCAGCCAGACCACTTATGCGTGATTTAGTTACAGCTGTTAATGTTCATGGGGAAGACGGAATGGGAGATTGTAATTTAATAAATCCTACTCTATTGCCAGAAACCAAGCATGCCGTAGATGCTATCCTTGACATCATTGAAAATAACCCTGGAGAAATCGAAATTGTAACCATCGGTCCTGTTACCAATATTGCCCTTGCTATTTTAAAAGCACCGGAAACTATGAAAAAGGTAAAACATATGTACACTATGGGTACTGCTGGATTTGGCCCTGGAAACACTACATCTGTAGCCGAATTTAATGTATATGTAGATGCAGAAGCATATAGCATTATGATGAAATCAGGAATTCCTATTCGTATTATCGGCTTTGATATTTGTTTAGGCGAAGCAGCTTGGAATAGAGGAGATATGGAATTTTTAATGGCAAGCCAGAAGGAAGAAGCAGTGTTTGCCTGATGCAGTGGCAATGGGTGTTGTATTATGGGATGATATCGTTCTTGAAGACAAGTTATGTTACTGCTATGTGTGTACCACGGAAGAAGCAACTTATGGCCAAGTTATCTTAAATGATGGGCGTAAATCAGCTATCTCAGATGGCTTTGGTAGCAATCCTCCTAATGCAACGGTCTGTAAGACCATTGACAATCAGTTATTCAAGAAACGGTTATTAGAATTATTGGTAAGTTAATGATTAAATCGCGTCTTTTTTTATGAAACTCTATTAACGAACGTTAAAATTGTCTTAACTGGAAACCATTTTTTTAGATTGTGTTAATCTGTCTAATAGTGAACTCAATTTAGAGAGAGGGATGTTACTTGAAAAGAAACGTATTATATATTGAAGATAATGAGAAAATAGGCAGTTGGGTAAAAGAAGAATTGGAACAGCGAGGATTTTCGGTTCAGTGGCTGCTTTCCGGTGAAGGAGCCGAAAGAGAAGTAAATCAGCATGAAGTAATTATTTTGGATATCATGTTACCCGGGTTAGACGGATTTACGGTGGGAAAACGATTAAAGAAAGCAGCTCCTGCTGTTCCTATTTTGCTGTTATCTGCTCGAACATCGATAGATGACAAGGTAGATGGTTTACAATTTGCTGATGACTATTTAACGAAACCATTCCATACGGATGAATTGGTTGCAAGATTAGAAGTATTAATCCGTCGAAGAGGTGGAACACAATCCGAACGCATTTCATTAGGAGATCATATTGAAGTAGATCCGGAAGTCCAAATGGTATATGACAAACGCACAGGAGAAGAAATTATATTGACTGGGAAACAACATCAAATTTTAATGTACTTCTTACGCCACCCCAATCAAGTTCTACCAAAAGAAAAAATCTATGAGGCAATTTGGCAAGAAACTTACATCACTGGTGATAAAACCATAATGGTACATATCCATCGACTGCGTCAAAAGCTGGAACGTCATCCCGATTCTCGAGAGATTATTGAAACGTTGAAGGGAATAGGCTATCGGGTGAAACTATGAAACAGAATAGACCATTATTTCGTGGTTTTCTAAAAGTACATTTTCTATTTATCTTTCTTCCGCCCATTGTGCTTATTTTCTTGAGTGCGTTTGTTGGGTTTTCTAATATCCATGAAAAAGATCTAAATACGTTACATCTATTTTACGTAACCGTGCTATTGTTTGGTTTTATTATTGTCGCATTTGTTCTATTATCTTGGCTGTTCTTCTTGAAACTTCATAAACGTCTCGCCTTCTTACAGGAAGTCATGTCATCTTCTGCTAAAAATAACTCATTTCCGAAACCCATATCTGTTCAAGCGGATCGTATGGATGAGATAGACCAGTTAGGAAGTTCTTTTAATTGGATGATTCAGCAGCTTGAAGACAGTCGTGAACGAGCATATGAAGAGGAATTGTTACGACATCGACTCATTGTGAATTTATCTCATGACTTACGAACGCCACTTACCATTTTGAGAGGACATGTCACCAAATTAAATAAAGAATCCATGAGTTTAGAAGGACAAAACTCGTTAACAGAGATCAACCATACGATTACAAGAGTCGGAGATCTAATGGATGATTTACTTACTTATACATTGCTTACCTCAGGAAAACATCCTTTTGGGCCCGTTTCAACAGATATTGGGCGTTTAGTAAGGGCATCTGTTGCTGCGTGGTATCCTGTATTTGAGGAAAAAGAAATTCAGCTCGATGTTGATTTACCGGCAGACGAAACATTTTATTGGGAAGCAGATCCTACATGGATGACACGGGTTCTGGATAATTTATTTCAGAACATTATTCGCCATGCAGCAGAAGGGAAATATGCAAACATTGTGGTTGATTTGGAAACAGAACAGATCATTGTTGCAGACAGAGGTCCAGGTATGGATAACTCTTCCTATGAGCGTGGAGCGGGAATTGGTTTATCGACTTCAAATTATATGTTGAAAAAAATGAAGCTGAAGGCTGACTTTACATCAAATGAAAATGGCACAAGAGTAGCTATTGGTAGAGCGTAACCTAAAGTTAACCCAGAAGTAAACAGCATGATAACCGAGATGTAACTTTGCTTCTTTATAATGAGAACCATAACAGAAAGGGAGTGTTATGGTTGCTTACAATTCATAACTTGGTGAAACGTCGCGGAACTGGGGAAATCCTATCAGGTATCAGCTTTAAAGCTAGACCAGGCAGTGTTACTGGTTTTTTAGGTCCAAATGGGGCAGGTAAAAGTTCTACACTTCGCATCCTGCTTGGATTAGATCGTGCCACCTCAGGCAGTGCACTAATTAATGGCAAGCCATTCGCAGAATTACATAATCCTCTGACAACAGTAGGTGCCGCACTTGATGGATTTGGAGCCCATCGTATGCGAACAGGACGGGCACATTTGTGTTGGATTGCTCGTGCCGCAGGATTGTCTCGCTCACGTGTCGAGGAAGTTCTGGAAATAGTAGGTCTTACTAATGCAGCTGGGAAAAGGGTTGGGAGTTATTCCCTTGGTATGGGGAGAAGACTTGGAATGGCAGCTGCACTTCTTGGTGATCCAAAGATATTGGTTCTAGATGAACCCGTAAATGGGCTCGATCCACAAGGAATTCGCTGGATTCGGACATTTTTACGTGAACGTGCTGCGTCCGGTAACACGGTGTTGCTATCCAGTCATCTCATGGGAGAGCTTGCAGAGACGGTTGATGATGTGGTGATTATTAATCATGGAAAAATCGTTGCAGATGGAACATTGGTAGAAGTAATAGGTAACCATTCTACACTAGAGGAAGCCTTTTTTGCCCTGACATCTGAACATGCAGGTGATGTTGTATGAGAGTATTCAACGCGGAACTATCTAAATTGTTCTCCCTGCCTGGCATTTGGCTTGCCTTTCTTATTGGAGCATTTGCCCCATCGGTCATTGCAGCCTTCGACAGTATTGTAGAAAAAGAGGAAATTATAGCTGGAGTTAGCACACGGTTATCGGAAATTGGCTATTCGGGATTAGGTTTTGGTGTGCAAGGTGTCATTATTCTTGGTGTGCTTGCTGTCAGCAGTGAGTATTTGACAGAGAGCAGTGAATCTGGTGGAGGGCAACAGATTACAACAAGTTTAACGGTTGTTTCATCCCGGCTTCATTTTTTGCTGGCAAAAGCAGGCGCTGTGACAGTAGTCAGCATACTGCTTTGTATGGTTGCTATGATGACAACTGTGTCGGCAACGCATCTTATTCTTGGTGAATATGCCCCTGCATTTGAATGGTCTAGACTTATCGGTGTCGTTTGTTACTGGACATTCACCGCTCTTTTAGCACTTGGGATTACTTTGCTAACTAAGAATGGCATCATCCCGCTTGTTGTGCTCATGATAAATTCATCCGTGGTATCATTTAGTGTCCTGCTTTCTAAGGTTACAAAGTTGGCGTTCTACTTACCAGATCGAGCTGGCCTTGAAATGTTTATGTTTATGAGCAACAGATTTCTCACACCGTTCACAGGCGGTTTAGTCATGTTTGACTGGGTAGCCGTTTTTTTCATTATTGCAGCTATTGTATTCCATAGGAGGGACGTTGCAGCATGAGTGTCTCTTCTGGTAGAAAGATAACACAAATCCTTGGTGCTGAACTGGACAAATTAGTAACATTACCATTGATATGGCTAACTCTTATTGGTACATACATTCTTAATTTAGTTTTAGCCGCAGCTTTTACTTCTGTTGGTCTGCAAGAGGCAGCAGGAACGCAAAGTATACTGAATATAGGGTTTGCTTCCATGGGATTTCTTCAAGCAGGGTTCATTATTCTGGGTACTTTAGCTACATGTTCGGAATATACTGGTGGACAGATTCGAACTACATTATCTACCATACCTAGGCGTGGGTTTCAATTATGTGCGAAGCATTTGGCATTGGCAATAATAACAATTCCTGCGGCTTTTCTTATTGCTGCATCAGGTGTACTTTATACTTTTATTAGGATGAGGGACATAGCAGTAGGGTTTGAAATACACACAATGATAGAAGCATTATTAGGCGTAACAGGCTATCTAACATTAACCACACTTCTCAGCGCGGCTATAGGTGCTTTAGTAAGACAAACCACTCCTGCTTTAGTGGTACTGCTTGGTTATTATTTCGTTGTCAGTCCATTGTCGAGAGATTTTCTGCCTAGGTTTAAACAGTATTTTCCGGATACGGCAGGATATTATATGTATATGCCGCCTTCCTCTGATGAAATAAATGTCCTTACTCCAATGCAAGGAACAGGTATTTCAATGTTATGGACACTGATCTTTATTACAGTAGCTATTGTATTTTACCGTAAACGAGATGCCTAAGTTAAGGTTTCATGATTTTTCCAAAACTATGCCGTATACTTAAAGGATAATAACACCTCAAAGGTCTAAGGATCTATGAGGTGTTCAATCCAACATTAGGGGGAGAAGACTTGAAAAAAATTGCAGCATTATTATTGTCCTCATCATTGTTCCTGACCATGCTGCCGGCAACAGCGTTGGCACAAGAAGCTAAACCGAACGTAACACGGGCAGAAGTTGTAGAATTTTTGCTGAATGCCGCAGACGATTACAATCCTGGCATCAAAAAAGAAGATATTTTGAAAGGTTACAGCAAAGGAGATGCCAAAGAGGATCAGGAAGTTTCCAGAATTGAAGTTTTGATCATGCTCAGCCGCGCGTTTTCGAACCTGCCTGCGCCAAAAGGCAATGATTTGCGCGTAGCCAACACCTCTGCATCCTTTACTGACGTACCGAAATGGGCACAAGACGAAATCTCCAAGCTGATCGCTTCTGGCGTACTTACCGATTATCCGGACGGAAAACTCGGCGTTTCCGATCATATCACGAAAGAACAACTGCTTACGCTGACGAAGCGGGTTATGGCCCTTGAGGGTTCGAATCCACGCGATGATTATTATGAATACGTTAATAAAAAATGGCTGAACGACTCCAAGATCCCAGCAGGCGAAATGTCCAACGGCGTATTTAACGAGCTGGCAAAAGCCAACGAAGACCGGACTAAAGCAATCATCGATGAACTTGTAAAAAAACAAAACCCAGCAGGCTCCAAAGAGCAAAAAATCGCCGATTTCTACAAATCGGTACTCGATATGGAAAGTCGCAACAAGCAAGGAATCAAACCGATTGCACCTTATTTAGCAGATCTGGACAAGGCTTCCTCAGTCAAAGAATTATTTGATACTAGCATGAAGATGGAGAACGAAATCTCGAAAGGCGGTCTGTTGTCTTTTGCCGTGATGGGCGACGCGAAGGACAGTAACGTCAATGCGCTGTATTTCTCGGGCCTTGGCACGAGGCTTGACAAGAACAGCTATGTCTCCGGCGACGAAAAGACCAAAAAAGTGTACACGAACTACCTGACCCAATTGTTTGTACTGTCCGGTACCGACGAGATAGCGGCAAAAGCGCAAGCCGAAGATGTGTACGCATTCGAAAAAGAACTGGCTGCATCCTCAATGGATCTTCAGGATCAGGGGAAAGTGGAAAATTACTATAATCCTTACACCAAAGATAAATTCATCACGCTCTTTAAATCGATCGATATGAGCAAATATATGAAAGAACTCCAGGTAGATAAAGCGGACAAAGTGATTGTAACCGACGTTGGATTATTGAATAAAAGCGCGGAGGTTTTGAACGAGAAAAATCTGGACAAGATCAAATCCTACGCCAAAGCCACTTTGTTGATGAATGCCGGTGGCACTTTATCGGGAGATTTTCTGAAATTGGCAACTGAATTTGAAGCCCAACTGTTTGGAATTGAAGGCGAAAAGACAAATGAGGAAATGGCGGTCATGACCACCCAAACCGTCATGAGTCAGTATCTCAGCCAGGAATTCGCAGAAAAATATTTCACGAAAGAAGCCAAACAAGACGTTGAACAGATGGTTAAGCAGTTCATCGAAGTTTATAAAGAGCGGATCAAAGCGCTGGACTGGATGTCTGAAGCAACCAAAGCCAAAGCCATCAAAAAGCTGGATAAAATGACAATCAAAATCGGATATCCGGATCAGTGGAATGATTACTTGAAGGATGCTTCGATTAAAACTTTTGCGGACGGCGGATCGCTGTTTGACAACATAGTGGTAATCAATAAAGCACTCAAAAAACAAGCGTTCGCTTCGCTTGGAAAACCTGTCGATAAGAGCAGCTGGATGATGAGCACCTATGAGGTAAATGCTTATTATAATCCGCTGAATAACGAAATTGTGTTCCCGGCGGGCATTCTGCAAGCTCCGTTTTATGATATCAAAGCCAAACGCGAAACGAATTTGGGAGCGATCGGCATGGTCATTGCACATGAAATCAGCCATGCTTTTGATAATTTAGGTTCTGCATACGATGAAAACGGAAATGCGGTTAACTGGTGGACTCCGGAAGACTTTAAAAAATTCCAGGAAAAATGTGATCAGGTTATTTCCTACTATGACCATGTTGAGGTGCTTCCTGGCGTGTACAATAATGGCAAGCTGACGGTAAGCGAAAATATCGCCGACCTTGGCGGTATGGCCGCATCGCTTCAAGTGCTGTCCAAAATGGAAAACCCAGATTTCAAAGGTTACTTTGAAGGTTATGCAACGATCTGGCGTATGACCATGAGTAAGGAAACGGTTGCGTACCTGTCGACAGTAGACACGCATTCAGCAAACAAAGTACGCGTAAACCGTACCGTCTCGAACTTCCCAGAGTTCTATAAAGCATACCAAGTAAACGAAAAGGATGCCATGTACGTCGCTCCTAAAGACCGCGTGAGCATTTGGTAAGCCTGCAATAAATAAGCCTTTTATTTTGCCACGATTAAGGGATAATGAAATTAACGAAGCTGAAAAAGCTGGCTCCGAAAACGGGACTGACCCCATAACGTGAGACAAATCAAAACACCTTCAAGAGAAATTCCCTTATATCGTAAGATAAGGGAGACAATCTTGGAGGTGTTTTTGCGTTGGCAACTAGAGTGAGCTACCCGGTGGAAGTGAAATTGAAAGCAATCGAAATGAGATTGGCTGGTATACCTGTGAAAGAAGTAATGAACGAGCTAAGCATCAAAAATGTGACTCAATTAAAAGTCTGGATGAAATGGTATCGGGAAGGTGAACTCCATCACCTGGAGCAGCCAGTAGGTAAGCAATACAGCTTCGGCAAAGGGCCGGAATACACATCAGAACTGGAAAAAGTGAAAGCAGAGTATCTTTTCCTTAAGCAGCAACTAGATGTCCTAAAAAAGTACAAGGAGTTGGAAAGGAGGTGTCACCTGAAGTAGTGTGTACAACGGATTATGCAGCGTGAAGGTCTACAATGTCGAGTCAAAGCAAACCAACCGGACAGCCTGCACATATCGCGGAACATCTGTTAAAGCGATACGCTAAATCAGCTCATATGATGCTTCACAGCGATCAAGGGAGTGTATACACGTCTCAGGTTTATCAAGAAGCAATAAAAGCAAAAGGCATTACCATGAGCATGTCCCGCAAGGGAACGCCTGCTGATAATGCCCCCATCGAATCGTTTCATTCCACACTAAAGTCTGAAACGTTCTATCTCGAAAAGATTACCTGTACAACGACCGCCATCGTTGAGCAGATCGTTCGAGATTACATTACCTACTATAACTTAATTCGCATTCAAACGAAACTAAATAACCAGTCGCCGGTTAATTTCCGACGACTGGCTGCTTAAACTTGTAAGGTGTTTTGATCCTTGTCAAACGGGGGTCAGTCCCATAAGAAAGTACAGGTTTTAAAGTTTTTTCATTACAGCGCAAGCGACCGTTAGTACTAGGGCATCACCATGTCGGCAGTAGGGTAATCCGGTTGCATGCTTAATACTTGAATATTCCGACGCAGGCGGTTATAGCGCAGCGAGCAGTAATCCAGGTAATCATCCCCTGTATAATGGCGCAGCAGGGCCCATACCGTCCACAACAAATCTTGGGCCATCATATAGCATTTGACCTTCATCAGATCATCCACTGTAAACGTATTGCCGTAATAGGCTTCAAACAGCTGGTCAATCGCCTCTGCTGTCAAACGCGATTCGATGATATATGCAGCAATATCAAAGGCCGGATCATTCATTCCAGAATATTCCCAATCTATCAAATAGACGCTGCCATTCCTATCTGTAAGAAAATTCTCCGGAACCGTATCATTATGACAAGGTACGGAAATGACATTTTTGAGATGATCCTGCATGAAACGAAGCAATTGTTCTTTTAAGGAGGCATAGTCAAAAAACAATTCTCCGTTGAGCTGCGCGACAATGGTTTCATATTTGGCAAGTTCACTGAGCCAATCAAACTTGTTAAGGAAGTGCTTGGGACTACCGTGAATCTTCTTCAGTAGAGAAGAAACGGATTGCAAGCTTGGCAAAGCCAAGGGGCCTGCCGCGGCAAGCGTTATGCTATCGGGAATATACTTGCTGATCTTAATGCCACTTTCCTCATCAAAATATATACACTCCGAATTCACGCCAAACTCCGAAGCGATGCCGTTGTTCACACGCTCTATCCTGCGATCGATCATTTGATCAGTCAGGTTACCGGGCTTGCGAATCACATACTCCGTTCCGTGGATATTCATAATGTAGTTATAATTGGTCAACCCGCCCGCAAAACGAGATTTGTCAAAAACAATACTCTTATCTTCAAAAAAAAGACGGAGTTTTTGCTGCACCAGGTCTTCCATATTCATTTGTTTGGATAAAAAGTCGTTTAGAGGTTTCATGATGGCCTTTTCTCGGCATTCCATATACATGCTTTAACAATGTATACACTCGCCGCACAGATTTTTCCACAATTATAGCAAGATAGGAGGAGTAATTCAATGAAATGGACACGCTTGTGGTCGTTCTGGTACTTGTCGTGCAAGAAAGACGTTTTTGTACCAGATTGTCGGTAAAGGGGGCATTAGAATCCAAAAATCAGCTACCGAATCCTCCATAATCACGGGGAGAACCATGTTAACCTGCTAGTAAGAGTTAAATATCTACTATTACATCGAATTCACAAATAAAAATGACCCATGTGAGGTGAGATTCGAATGGAGTACCGGGGAGAAGAAGCTCTCGGGCTTGTGGAAACATTGGGCATGGTTCCTGCCATCCAAGCAGCGGACGCTATGCTTAAAGCAGCAGATGTTGTTCTAGTATCCTATGAGAATGTTGGTTCCACACTCGTAACGATAATGGTAAAAGGTGATGTGGCAGCGGTTCGTTCGGCAGTAGAGGCTGGCGCTGAAGCGGCAGCGAAGATTGGCAAAGTCACTGCCTATAATGTGATGCCGCGCCCGCTCAGTTCTATTGCAGGAATTGTGAAAGCGCATGCAATTAACGCATGATTGCCGGGGAGGGAGAGAGGTTCATGAGCAAGCATGATGCACTGGGTTTCATTGAAACCTTTGGAATTGTATTCATCATGGAAGCGGCGGATGCCATGTGCAAAGCGGCCAATGTAGATTTAATCGGTTATGAAAACGTGGCGTCCGGTTATATATCTGTCCTTGTTCGCGGAGATGTAGGGGCTGTAAGGGCTGCAGTAGATGCTGGCGTCGCCGCTGTACAGGCGATGGGGACTGAGGTGTACAGTTCTAACGTTATTCCTAACCCACACCCAGACATTGAGAAGATCATTGCCCGCTATGCCCTTCCTGCTTAGGAGCAGGTTATCGATAGAAATTTAAGGGAGGTGACCGTGATAAACGACATCTTTGTTATTAAATCGAAGGTATATGCAGGTGAACAGTCACTGAAGAAACTGGCGGAAATTCAAGGTACGAAAGCCTGTATCGTTTCCGATCAGATGATGGAGAAGCTGGGTTATCTGGGGCAGGTGGTTGATCTACTGCAAAGCGGTGGAATCTCCACTTCAGTGTATACCGGTGTTAAGCCCGATCCGGACGTAAGTATTGTAGCCGAAGCGCTTCATGTGTATTGGGAAAGCGGCGCTGATGTGTTACTGGCACTGGGAGGCGGCTCCGTCATTGATACAGCGAAGGGCGTTCTGTACTTCGCCCGGCAATATGCACAGGAGAAAGACACGACTTTTGTCAAACCATCGTTTGTCGCCATTCCTTCCACCAGCGGCACTGGATCGGAAGTGACCGACTTTTCGGTGATTACGGCGGACGGAGACAAAATTGTTATCGTGGATGATTTTATCGCACCGGACTTAGCGATTCTCGATTCCACCCTTACCAAGCAATTGCCAAACAAAATCGTGGTGGATACCGGAATGGATGTTCTAACCCATGCGCTGGAGGCTTATGTCTCAACCAAAGCAACCGACTTTACCGATGCGTTAGCCGAAAAGGCTATTCAATTGGTATTTGCACATCTGGAAACGCTTTATCACGATCCGGCAGATGCAGAGGCGCGCGATCGGGTGCAGAATGCATCCTGTATGGCGGGAATGGCGTTTACTAACGCTGGTCTTGGTATCATTCATAGTATGTCCCACGCCTTTGGCGGAACGTTTCACATTGCTCATGGACGTGTAAATTCCCTGCTTCTTGAGGCAGTGATGGAGTATAATGCCAATTTGGGCGGAAAAGTCATAGACAGGGTTTGCGAACGCTATGCTAGGCTCGCTTCTCTTCTGCACTTGCCGGCCCGAACATCCCGTGAAGGAACCGTAAGTCTGATCCAGGCGATTGGAAAGCTGAAACGATCTATCGGTATCGAAAACGGAATTCGTGAGCTTGGCGTTGATCAGGATGCTTTTGATGAGGCGCTGTCCCGCATGGCGCGGACCGCAATGGCTGACCGCTGTACGCCAACCAATCCTCGTCAGCCAACGGAGGAAGAGTTGGAGCACCTTTACCATAAGAGCTTTTAAAAGGTTGTTCAAAAAAGTCCGCCCGACCTTTTTGAACACGCACTTTAAATAATATAAAACTAACAAGATTGCGAGGGAACAATGTTGGATATTCATGAGTTTTCAAGCAAATTTGCCAAAGCAACGAAAGCCATGGCTCCCCAAGAACGAGAAGCCATCATGAAGCTGTTCCAGGGAATTTCTAAAGAGCTTTCGGATAAGGGAGCTCAGCCGCAGCTCGAACAGGGTCTCGGCCAGCTTCGCAAGGAAGAATGCGCATACCCGGAAGGAATGACCGAGCGTTTGCGGGCTTTGAAAGAACATTATTTGACCATTAGACCAAGCATTACAACCTACCGAGCTAAAGCCTTTACTCAGGTATATAAGGAAAATCCAGGTCTTCCAGAGATAATGCTGCGTGCCAAGGCTTTCCGTAGAGCGTGTGAAGAGGCGCCGCTGCTCATCCAGGACAACGAGTTGATCGTTGGTCATCCTTGCGGTGCTCCGCGTGCGGGAGCTTTCTCGCCTGACATTGCTTGGCGCTGGACCCGGGATGAGCTCGACACCATTCACAACCGTCCTCAGGATCCGTTCTACATTTCTGAGGAAGACAAACGGATCATGCAAGAGGAACTGTTCCCGTTCTGGGAAGGCAAATCGGTGGATGAAATATGTGAGCAGCAATACCGGGATGCTGGCCTTTGGGAGTTTTCCGGCGAAGCATTCGTCAGCGATCTTTCCTATCATCAGATCAACGGCGGCGGAGACTCTAACCCCGGCTACGATGTCATTCTAATGAAGAAAGGGATGCTTGATATCCAGCGGGAAGCCAAGGAGCATCTTGCGAAGCTGTCTATGCAAAACCCGGAAGACATCGACAAAATCTATTACTATAAATCCGTGCTGGACACGACCGAAGGCGTAATGGCGTATGCCAAACGGATGTCTGAATATGCATACCAGCTGGCTGCGAAAGAAACAAATCCGAAGCGCAAGGCTGAGCTGCAAAAAATCGGCGAGATCAACGCTCGCGTGCCGGCTCATGCGCCGACTACATTCCATGAGGCAGTGCAATCGGTCTGGACCGTAGAATCTCTGCTCGTGGTGGAAGAAAATCAGACAGGCATGTCTGTCGGTCGTGTGGATCAATATATGTATCCTTTCTACGAGGCGGACAGAAAAGCCGGCCGTCTGACAGAGTTTGAAGCATTTGAGATTGCAGGTTGTTTCCTGATCAAGTGCTCGGAAATGATGTGGGTTTCTAGTGCGGGTGGCTCTAAGTTTTTTGCCGGCTACCAGCCGTTCGTCAATATGTGTGTCGGCGGGCAAAAACGAGAAGGCGGCGATGCCACCAACGACTTGACTTATCTGCTCATGGATGCAGTACGTCATGTCGGCGTTTATCAGCCTTCACTTGCTTGCCGTATCCACAATAGTTCTCCTCAGAAATATTTGAAGAAGATTGTGGATGTCGTCCGTGCGGGACTGGGCTTCCCGGCCTGCCATTTCGACGATTCCCACATCAAGATGATGCTGATGAAGGGCTGCAGTATCGAAGACGCCCGTGATTACTGTCTGATGGGCTGTGTAGAGCCGCAAAAATCCGGACGTTTGTATCAGTGGACCTCCACCGGATACACCCAGTGGCCGATTGCCATTGAGTTCGTTCTTAATCGTGGCAAAATGCTCTGGCACGGAAGCAATCCAGGATTGGACATGGGCGATTTGAGCAACTTCAAGACCTATGAGGAATTTGAAGCGGCGGTTAAGAAGCAGGTAGAATACATCACCGAGCTCTCCGCAGTGGGTACTGTAATCAGCCAGCGCGTTCATCGCGATTATGCACCGAAGCCGCTTATGTCAATCATGTATGAAGGCACGATGGAAAGTGGTCGCGACGTTTCTGCCGGTGGCGCCATGTATAACTGGGGACCTGGATTGATCTGGTCCGGGCTGGCAACTTACGCCGATTCGATGGCTGCCATCAAGAAGTTGGTTTACGATGACAAAAAATATTCGCTCGAGCAAATCCGTGACGCGCTGCTGGCCGATTTCGAAGGTTATGAGCAGATCCACAAGGATTGTCTGGACGCGCCAAAATTCGGCAACGACGACGATTATGCCGATCGCATTGCCTCCGATATCACCGGGTGGACTGAGAACTATCACCGCAACTTTAAAACGCTGTACTCTACCTTCAGCCATGGTACGCTTTCGATTTCGAACAATACGCCTTTCGGCGAGATGACAGGTGCTACCGCCAATGGGCGCAAAGCTTGGCTGCCGCTGTCCGACGGTATCAGCCCTACCCAGGGCCATGACAAGAAGGGGCCGACGGCTATCATCAAATCGGTGAGCAAGATAGATGTCGAGGCCATGAATATTGGTATGGTGCATAACTTCAAGCTTTTGCGCGGTTTGCTGGAAACACCTGAAGGAGAGAACGGACTGATTAACCTGCTTAGGACAGCCTCCATCCTCGGAAACGGCCAAATGCAGTTCAGTTATGTAGATAATGAAACGCTGATTAAAGCGCAGCAAAATCCTGATCAATACCGAGATTTGATCATTCGGGTCGCTGGCTATAGCGCATACTTTGTGGAATTGTGTAAAGAAGTGCAGGATGAGATTATCAGCAGAACGATGATTGAGCATTTCTAAAATAGCCCCGTGCCTCTTCTCCGGCGCTGTACGCCGGGGAAGAGACATTCTGGAATTTAGATATGCGGAAAGGGAGGAGCCACAGCTATGGATTCAGGTATGTCGGAAAGGCAGGCACGTATTTTCAACATTCAAAAATATTCCATATACGACGGCCCCGGTATCCGGACGCTTGTTTTCTTCAAGGGATGTCCCCTGCGCTGTCAGTGGTGTGCGAACCCAGAGGGTCTGGAAAAGAAATATCAGGTGATGTACCAACGGGATTTGTGCAACGATTGCGGCGCTTGTGTTGCGGCGTGTCCCCGGGGAATTCACCGTTTGGACACTTCCGGATCGCAGGAGCCGTCCAAGCCGCAGCATGTGGTGGACCGGAAGATCGAGTGCACGGGCTGCCGGGAATGTGAGAAGGTTTGTCCCGCACGGGCGCTCTCAATCGTCGGAATGAATATGACAGTATCGGAAATTGTGGAAATTGTAGAGCAGGATATGCTGTTCTACACGACGTCCGGGGGCGGCGTCACGTTGGGCGGCGGCGAAGTATGTGCGCAGTCCGAGTTTGCGGTCCATTTGCTCAAGGAATGCAAGCGCTCCGGAATCCATACGGCCATTGAAACCTCAGGGCATACCAAACCGGAAGCGATCTTGGCCATGGCCGAATATACCGATCTGATCTTGTACGATCTGAAACATATGGATTCGGATCGCCATTATCAACTGACGGGTGTACGCAACGAGCGTATTCTCGAAAATTTGCGGGAACTGATCAACCGCAAACATAACGTGAAGGTGCGGATGCCGCTAATGAAGGGGCTCAATGATGATGAGGACACCATCCGCAAAACGGTAGAGTTTCTGCTTCCATATCAGGAAAACGAGAATTTTAAAGGCATCGATTTGCTCCCTTATCACAAGCTGGGGATTAACAAATACAGACAATTGGATATGGTTTACAGCGTTGAACGCGATTTAAGCCTTAATGAAGCGGATTTGGAGCGTATTGAACGTCAAATTAGCCAATACGATTTCCCAGTCCGGGTAATCAAACATTAAGAGCATGCTATCGAAGCCAGTTCTGTTCGGTAAAGCAAGCGCTTTACAAACTCGCAAATCTGTGAGGAGGACGTTTATGCAGCAGCCTGATGGGCCGGATCTCGGGCGGATTATTCAGGAGTCGGTGCCGGGCAAACAAGTGACGCTGGCCCATATCATTGCTTCACCCGTGCCTGACATGTATGAAAGACTGGGTATCGATGAAGCGGGGACTATTGGCATATTAACACTCTCGCCCAGCGAAACCTCCATTATTGCTGCCGATATCGCCACCAAGGTGGCAGATGTGAAAATCGGCTTTCTGGATCGCTTTACTGGTTCGGTGCTTCTCACCGGAGATGTAGCAAGTGTGGAAACGGCGCTGCGGGCCATCATTAAGACGTTGAGCGGTAGTCTGGGTTTTGCGACGGCGGAAATTACACGGACATGAAAAAACGCATTATGCTGATCGATCCTACAGACTGCGGAAAAACGACGCTAGCCCATGCGCTTGATGGTACGGATCGCCCGTTGCGGAGGACGCAGGATATTATCTATGGGCCGAAGACGATCGATACACCAGGCGCGTATATCGAAAATACCTGGATGTACAGCCATTTGATTGCAACGGCGCAGAACGCAAGCCATATTTTGATATTGGTGGATCAGTCCCGGCATCTGGAAGTCTACTCGCCCGGCTTTGCGTCTTCTTTCACAAAGCCTGTTGTCGGGATAATAACGAAAGCCGATCTTGCGCTGGAAAATGAACATTACTGTGTAAAAGTTTTACAACGTGCCGGGATAACCGAACCCTTTTTCCTCATTAGTCTTCCCGTGGGAAGGGGAATCGGGGAATTGAAACGTTATTTGTTCGGGTAATAAGAGTGGAGTTGATACCATGAAATTTATTACCGAAATGGAATTGCGCAATGTGTACAGGATAGAGCCTTTTACATCATACATGGTGGAGTATGGAAGCCGATTGACGCCGGAGGCGCGCCAGTTTTTGACGGATCGCCAAATCGCCGTGACCTATGGCACGCAAGAGCAAAATCAGGAACAAAAGCAAGAGCCGATGCCGAATTCGGAGCAACAGGCGGAGAAGCCGGATTGGCGGCGTGGGAAGCTGCGCTGTCAGATGCAATCCGTCTCAGCCCTGTTCTTGTTAACCGGGCAGGAGCTGCTGGAGCAGGATGTGCTGCTGGCCCAGAAGGTGCTAGAGCTGTCAAGGCTGTTTTCGGCCCTCCAGAAAGGGGAAAGAGGCGGCACATCCACTGCCGATTTATCATTCCAGGGTTGTACTGGCATTACTGCCGATGTTCTTTTTGAGGATGCGGGAGATTGCTTTGAGGTAACCGATTTTCACATTCAATTAGAAAGAGGCAGAGAAATTGCGTTGCTCCACCGTCTGCGCAGCGCTTTGCGGGAGCTTGGGTTTGCGGTGTTGGAAGCCGCAGAGGGTAGTTCCCATGAAAAGCCAGAGGAACCTGTTATTCCTGGAATCAACTATATGATTAACACATTGAGCTCGTTTATTTGCAGAACTACAGGAGGTGGAACATGCCAGAGACAAAACCCTTTGCATACTGCGATCAACTCGTAAAGCAATTTGAAGCTGTCATCCAGAAACCGATTCCAGGACGGTCTTCGTTCTACTATACCGGTGTGGATCTGGGAACGGCCTGTGTAGTGCTTACCGTGTTGGATGATTCTCGGAAGCCGGTGGCAGGCGCTTACCGCTACGCCGATGTCGTCCGCGACGGAATGGTGGTGGACTACCTAGGAGCGATTCAGATCGTGAGGGAGCTTAAAGCACAGTTGGAGCAGCAATTGGGTGCAGAACTTGAATATGCAGCTTCGGCGATTCCTCCGGGAACCGATTTACTGGATGCTGGCGCCATCAAGCATGTAATCCAGGGTGCGGGTTTTGAAGTTACGGCTTTGCTGGATGAACCTACGGCGGCTAATGCCGTGCTGCAAATATCCGACGGAGCCATTGTAGACATTGGGGGCGGAACGACAGGCATTTCGATTCTAAAGGATGGCAAGGTTGTCTATGTCGCCGACGAAGCAACGGGAGGCACCCACTTTTCTTTGGTGGTTGCCGGGGCATACCAGATGAGTTTTTCTGAAGCTGACTGCTTCAAGCGCGACCCTGCCCATCACCAAGAATTGCTGCCGCTGCTCCGGCCGGTTATTGACAAGGTTTCCTCTATCATCAACCGCCATGTGGTGGGCTATGAGGTCAATGAATTGTACTTGGTAGGCGGAACCTGCTGCTTGTCCGGTATGGAGACGATTATTGAGCAGAAGACCGGTATTGCTACCTATAAACCTAGCAACCCTCTGTTTGTCACACCGCTGGGCATTGCTCTGAATTGTACGCAGGAGGCGATGTGAGTGGAGTTTCGGATTATCAAATCTCCTTCCAAGGGGACGCTGGACATTTTGCTTCGTCGCAGAGGAGCGCCCAGTAGTCGGGAAGTTCCCCAATGCGACGCGGTTGGTCTGGTGCAGGGAAGGCTGATTGACATGGTATGGGCCGCTGATGTAGCTGAAAAAGTGGTGGGCGTAACAGTGGAGGATATTCGCGGCAGCTGCCCGCAGAACATGATTCTTCTCGCTATTTTTGGTGACACGGCTTCCGTAGAGGATGCCATCGCCGAGATTAAGCAGAGGAGCGGAAAAGCGGGGAGGAAGGAATGCCATGATTGCGGCTGAATTGATTCACAATATCTGGTCTACCCGTAAAGCAGATTCCCTTGTGGGAATGAAACTGATGCTGGCCGAGGTGATTGGTGGAAGCGACGACGGGCGCCGCTTGATTGTAGTCGATACGATCGGCGCTGGCATAGGCGATCGAGTGATTGTCTGTACCGGCTCTTCGGCTCGCAAAATGCTGCATACAGACGATGTTCCTGTGGATGCCGTCGTCGTCGGCATCATCGACGCGGACTGCGTTTTCGAATAATTATTCGATCAGAAATCGAATGCAGTGAGAGGGGGCGAGACTGTGAAAAAACTGATATGCGCTGCGGATGTGGAAGAATGGGTGGCTTCCGGGCAGAAGCGGTGCTGCATTGATCGAAACACGATTGTGACACCGGCAGCCCATGATAAGGCAAGGGAGCTGGGGCTGGAGTTTACCGATGAGCCATGTGGGTCTTTGAGTTCCGAGTCCGCAGGCTGCGCAACTCAGGATGATCTCGACATGAATGCCATTTTCAAATTTTTCAAGATGTTATCGGAAAAAGGACTGGTTGAAAAGCTGTTGGGAACGGCTCTTGAGCCACCTTATCAGGCGGAGACGGATCCGACTGGCTTGAAACTTGTGCGGGGTCGGACGGTAAAAATGGAGGCTTACGATACGGGAACAAATGGTGCCAAGGTATATCGTCAAGAGGTAATCGGGAAGCCGGATTGTACCATGAGCGCAGGCTTTATGACTGTCGACCACGGTTGCTTCGAGCAGGAGACGGCCCAAGAAGAAACTTATATCGTGATGGAAGGTGCGCTCGATGTCACTTTGAATGAGAGAACCTTCACCGCCCATGAGGGAGATGTACTCTTCATCCCCAAAGGAGTGAAAGCGACCAAGGGATCGTCGGACTGCACGAGGATGTTTTATATGACTTATCCGGCGGGCGATCCTGATCGGAAGCTACAGTAACAGACAGTAACAGGAGGTGATAGCATGCAAGCCCTTGGATTAATTGAAACGCGGGGACTTCTCCCGGCGATTGAATGTCTGGACATCATGCTCAAATCAGCTCAGGTAGAACTGATAGAAAAGTGCAATGTGGGCGGCGGGCTAGTGACGATCGCAGTAACCGGCGATGTCGGCGCTGTACAAGCATCCGTGGAAGCAGGTGCCTCCGCGGCGCAACAATTGGGCAGTGATATGCTCATCAGCCGACATGTCATTCCTAGACCCCACAACGACATTGCGAGCATTATCGGCCAGCGCAGCATTTTGAACATTGCCAAGGAGAAGGACGAGCCGGCGCAACCAGTACGGCATACTCAGCCGTTGGAACAGTTTCCAAAGCAGCTGCCCGAGCAAACGCTAGAGCAGACTCCGAAACGATACGCAGCGTCTGATGTTCCACTGGACGAGGCACCCAATGTTCCATTAGACACGGCTCCTAAAGTTCCACTGGAAGCGGCGCCCGATGTCTCAATCAATAACGGTGGTGCAGAAGGCTTCCCTGTACTAGCAGCCGACCCCGCTCAGGTTCTTGTGTCTAAAGACGTCAGTCCGGAAACAGACAATGAAGATCCGGTAGATGGAGAGCATGCAGTGCTGGACAGTCCATTCAAACACCAGATTGACGTGCTGGTAAAGGAATCAGGGTTTGACAAAGCAATGGAGCTACTGGAGACGATGACAGCCATGAAGCTGCGCGGACTGGCCAGAGAGTGCGGCCCCGCGTATGGGATGAGCATGACGACCATTTCCAAGGCAGACAAGGTGAAACTGCTCAAGCGGTTCCGCCATTATTATCAGCAGTAAGCAGGAAACGAGGGGAGGATGTTTCACTTGGAAAATTATGATTATGACTTGCAATCGATTCAGGAAACGCGTGACTTGGCTCGTGCAGGAAAAGCGGCTGCCGATATCCTTGCCGGGTACGATGCTGAACAGATTGACAGAATTGTACAAAACATGGTGCTGACAGCGGAGGTCAACGCCGCCGAATTGGCATCGCTGGCAGTGGAGGAAACCGGATTTGGCAAGATTGAGGATAAGATCTTCAAAAACCGACTGGCTTCCACGGAGCTGTATGAATCCATTCGGGATACGAAAACGATTGGGGTGATCCGCGAGGACAAGGCGAATCAATTAATAGAGATTGCCGAGCCTGTCGGACTGCTCATGGGGATTATTCCATCAACCAATCCGACATCCACTACGATTTTCAAATCTATCATTGCGATAAAGGCTCGCAATGGAATCATCTTCTCGCCGCATCCTTCGGCAAAGAAATCTATCATGCGGGCTGCGGAACTAATGCATGCAGCCGCTATCGAGGCAGGGGCTCCCAAAGGAATCATTGGCTGCGTTACCAAGCCTTCTATGCCGGCGACGCAGGAACTGATGCAGTGCGATGAAATCGCTATGATTATCGCCACAGGCGGATCGGCGATGGTGAAATCTGCTTATAGCGCGGGTAAACCGGCGCTGGGGGTGGGACCGGGTAATGTACCGGCCTATATTGAGCGCACCGCTGATATTCCAAAAGCAGTAGCTAATATCATTGCCAGCAAAACCTTCGATTACGGAACAATCTGCGCATCTGAACAGGCTGTTATCGTGGAAGAATGTATCCGTTCTCAGGTAATCGCAGAGTTTGAGCGTCAGGGCGGTTACTTTATGAATCAGGAGCAAACTGCTAAAGTCGCGGCAAAGCTGTTTGTAAAAGGCCATGCCATGAATTCAAGACTGGTGGGACGTTCACCTCAGGTGATCGCGGAAGCGGCTGGTATTCAAATTCCAGCAGGGGTCAAGGTGCTGTTAGGCGAGCAGCAGGGCGTGGGAGAGAAATTCCCGCTGTCCTATGAGAAGCTTACTACTGTTTTGGCGTTTTACACCGTACAGGACTGGCGTGAGGCTTGCGATCTAAGTGTTGGATTGCTGCGTAACGGAGGAATAGGCCATAGTTTCTCCATCCATACAGAGAATCACGATATGGTCATGGAATTTGCGCAAAAACCTGTATTCCGCATTTTGGTGAATACGGGCTCCACTCAGGGCGGCGTGGGCGCAAGCACCGGGCTTGCCCCAGCCTTCACTTTGGGATGTGGAACCTGGGGGGGCAGCGCCACTTCAGATAATGTGGGACCACAGCACTTGATTAATATCAAGCGTGTGGCTTATGGCATTAAGGACTGTACAGCACAAAGCCCTTATTCTGCTCCATCTTCGCAACAGCCGAAGCAACAGGAGGATGCAATGCTGTTGAATCTGGTCGATGAGCTGATGTCTATTTTGCAGAAAAGCGGTGACAGCTAATGGGGAACTATGACCAAGTACTTTCATTGTTAATGGAGGTTGTATCCGGTGCTGGAAAGGCGGGGGAGGAGCCGAGCTGCATTCCTTTAGGGATTTCGAATCGCCATGTGCATCTTTCCCAGGCTGATGTGGAGACGCTCTTCGGTTCCGGATATACGCTATCCAAATTGCGTGATTTGTCCCAACCCGGACAGTATGCATGTAATGAGACCGTTACGGTCTGCGGCCCCAAGGGTGCGATTGAAAAAGTGCGGGTTCTCGGGCCAGTGCGGAAGCAGAGCCAAGTAGAAATCATGCGGGGAGACTGCTTTAAGCTGGGCGTGAAAGCTCCAGTGCGCTTATCCGGGGAGCTTGAAGGCACACCGGGCGTCACATTGATCGGTTCCAAGGGAAGCGTATATATTACCTGCGGCTTGATGGTTGCACAGCGCCACATTCATATGACGCCTGATGATGCCCTTTTCTTCGGCGTAACCGACGGAGAAATGGTCAGCATTCAATTTGATGGTCTCCGGGGCGGGGGGTACAATCAGGTCGCAATCCGAGTTGGCAATGACGCCGCTCTCGACTGTCATATCGACGTTGAAGAGGCCAACGCGATGGATCTGACATCGGCGTCTATTGTTCAAATCATAAAAAATCGCTAGGAGGAAATGAACATGAGATCGGAAGCTCTTGGTTTGGTTGAAACAAAAGGTTTGGTAGGTTCTATCGAAGCAGCGGATGCTATGGTCAAAGCGGCCAATGTCACCTTGATTGGCAAAGAGATGGCAGGTGGCGGCCTTGTTACCGTAATGGTACGGGGCGATGTAGGTGCTGTGAAGGCAGCAACAGATGCTGGCGCCGCGGCCGCGAAGAATGTAGGGGAACTCGTGTCAGTGCATGTAATTCCACGTCCCCACAGTGAAGTGGAGAACATCCTTCCGTCTACAAAGGCATAATTCAATAATTCATATATAAGCCTATGCTTCCGAAGTAAGTTTTGTTCGGAGCTAGCGCTTTATTCTCACAAAACTCTTAGGAGGAATGTAACATGAAATCGGAAGCATTGGGTTTAATTGAAACAAAAGGTTTGGTAGGTTCTATCGAAGCAGCGGACGCTATGGTCAAAGCAGCCAATGTCACCCTGATTGGCAAAGAGATGGTAGGCGGCGGCCTTGTCACTGTAATGGTACGGGGCGATGTAGGAGCAGTAAAAGCGGCAACGGACGCTGGTGCCGCAGCCGCACAGCGTGTAGGGGAACTGATATCCGTACATGTGATTCCTCGTCCTCACAGTGAAGTAGAAAATATTCTCCCCGCTGCTAAGCAATAATTTATATCGATGTTCTGCAAAGGGCCAAAACTCGGTAAAACGGGTTTTGGTCTTTTTATATTTGTCTGTTACAATCCGCTTGTGAAAGCTTGTCGAAGTGGTGTATTTCTATAAATAGAGCTTTGAGGAAGGGGGATGTACTATTTCCAAACAGGTTGAAAATTGCTATAATAGAGATGATATATTGTGAAAAATTTAGCATGCAACATCTATTTTCCCGTTCATTTTCGGTGAAAGGGTGCAACGAGATTATGCTGAAAACCAATAGTCCGATCGCAACCAAAGTATACGCACGATACAGCGGAATCCTGTCTCTTTCCAAGTTCTCGCTGCTGCTGCACGATAACAATGGAGACGTTTTGCTGGAATTCAATCCTTCCCCTGATTTCTGCAGGCATATATGTTGGGAGAATCCTACGCGACCTTGCGCAGATTATTTGAAGCGCTTTAATACTGGCGAACAGGGGCGATTTGTTTGCTGTTATGGCATGGAGAATATTTTGCTGCCTATTATGGTCAAAGATGAGGTTGTTGGTTTCATATCGGGGATGCAGGCGTATTCCCAGGAGAGGGAGTTTCAGAAGTATCTGATTAACACGGCGGAATTGGCCGAAATGAAAGGGCTGGATTTGGAATTTGTCGCAAAGGCGATATCGGCTTTCCCAACCATTGACAAGGATAAAGCAGATATTCACGAGCAGCTTTGCCATCATATCGCAAGGAATATTGCGTTCGACATCGCCGAAAGCGCGCAGGACAACACAGGGATTATCAATCGTCTGTCTGCGGAAAAGGAAATACTGGAGAAGAAAGTGATTGACTTAGAAGCAAAAAACATGTCTCTCGTCATCAATCCACATTTTCTGTTCAATACTTTGAATTCCATTGCTCGCATCGCCTATTTCGAACACTCCCATACGACGGAGGAATTGATCTATTGCCTGTCCGACTTGCTGCGATACAATGTGAAGCAGGATGATCAGCTTCATACCATCGCATCCGAATTGGATAACATTGAGAAGTATTTGTATATACAAAAGGCGCGCTTCAAAAATCGCCTGCATTATGAAATCATTGTTCCTGATGAATTAAAGGCTTATCGCATTCCGAATTTGGTGATTCAGCCTATTGTGGAAAACGCAGTCATTCATGGAATTACCCCTAAGCGAGACGGGGGAACCGTTCGTCTGATTGCCGAAAAGTACAGAAATGATATCACCATTTCTGTCATAGATAATGGCAACGGGTTCTCACCGGAGGTACTAAAGCTCATTCATCAGCCGGACAGCAAGGTCGGCGTGGGCTTCCGGAGTACCGATAGCCGTTTGAAGCGATATTTCGGAGAAAAGTATGGGTTATCGATCGTGAAGTCCGATTACAGCGGGAGCACGGTTAACATCCGCATCCCCACCCAACCAATTGCGAGGTGATGCAATGAGCGTAGTTATGTTTGTTGAAGATGAACCGATAGAACAGGAATTTCTTCAATCCATCGCGCAGGAAATTCTGGGTGCTGAAGATAAGCTGCTTATTTGCGATACGGGTATGCAAGCGATTAAGCTCGCCAAGCAATATCGGCCGAATATTATTTTTATGGATATCATGCTGCCTGAAATGGATGGAATCTCCTCATTGCAGGAAATTCGCCGCTTTCTCCCTGACGCATGTGTGACGATTCTGTCGGCCAGCTCGGATTTCTCCTATGCACAGGCGGCAATCAGTCTGCAGGTACACGAATATCTGCTTAAGCCTGTCAAGCCAGATAAATTGCGGCAATTGATTCGTAAGGGGCTGGAGAAGGCCGCTCAATCAGAAGAAGATGGTGTAACAGAAACTTATCAGATAGAATCCGCTCAAGAATGTCAGCGCTTTATTCAAGAAGCCGTCGATTATATTCAGCAGAATTACAAAGATAAGCTGACCCTGCAAATGGTGGCAAGTCATGTGTACATGAATGCTCAATACTTTAGCCGCATATTCAAAAGGGAGCTCGGCGTTACATATACGGATTATGTGAACAAGCTCAAGATTGCACATGCCTGCAAGCTGCTTGAGACTACCGGGTATCCCGCCTATCGTATCTCCACAGAATGTGGCTTTACCGATCCGTCTTATTTCAACCGGGTATTCTACAAGCAAATGAATATGACGCCGAAGGAATACAAAAAAAGCGTTCTAGCTCGAGTTTAAAAAAACGCTCTATTAGACAGAATTAAGGAAACTTCCCCCGAATAAGTGTCGGGCGGGAGTTTTTTTATTTTACTAACTTTGTCGTCCTAAAAGTACGAAAAGTACCAGATTGAAGAAAAAAGTGACTCAGGAAGTCCAACAAGAGGTACGGTTAGTAAAAGGTGCAATGGCCGCTTTGCTATACAATGAAGATACATCTACGAAGACAAATCTACTTAACAGAGGTGTATGGATGATGAAGGAAACAGTGGCAGCTCCCGCAGCTACGGCCGGCATGCTGAAACAAAAGATGAACAGTCGTTTCCGAAGAAATGGAATCGCTTACGGACTGATTTCCGGGTTAACGTTCGGCCTTTACAGTACCGTCGTTGCCCTGGCCATGATGAAGGAGCCTTTTCTGGGGGTCGTAGGAGCGTTTGCTGCGCCTATAGTGGCTTCGGCGATCAATGATGCTTTGGCGGCGATCTGGCTTCTGATTTGGAACTTCAAGAATGGGATGATCAAAGAAATTGGCCGCAGTCTGGTAACAATACCGGGGTTGATGGTCGCAATTGCAGCGGTGTTTGGCGGTCCAATCGCTAACGGTGCCTATCTGGTTGGAATTGATATGGCTGGAGCGGCGGCAATTCCTATTTCAGCGCTTTGTCCGATGTTTGGTGCTATTTTCGCGCGAATGTTCCTGAAGCAGAGGATTGATAAACGGGTGGCCGTCGGCATGTTCATCTGTGTTATTGGAGCTGCGCTCATTTCTTATGTCAAGCCTGAAGGTGGAGTGGATAATTTCACACTAGGCATTATTTTTGCTCTGGTGGCCGCACTTGGCTGGGGATTGGAAGGTGTATTTGCTACTTTCGGGATGTCTATGCTTGATTCCAATATCGCCATTACTATTCGCGAGGGCGTTTCCGGACTCGTATATATTGCTGTGCTGATACCTATCTTCAGTGCGACAGATCTCTTTACTTCCGTACTTGGCTCCGTGTCGCCTATGCTCATTATTGCGGCCGCAGCACTGTTTACGGCAATCTCTTTCCTGACATGGTATATGGCCAATAGTATGGTTGGCGTTGCAGTCGGAATGTCGCTTAACATTACCTATGTACTGTGGGGGGTTGTCTTTGCCGCTATCTTCCTCGGTAGTTCGTTGACTCCTACAATAATTGCCGGCGCAGTTATTATTACACTTGGAGCGCTTTTAGTTTCGATGAATCCAATGGATCTGTTCAAAAAGAAGGAGGCGTAAGCAAATGCCATTGTTGCCGATTCGCTCCCGGGTGCTGCTTTTCATGTCCACTGTACAGCAGGCAAATATTGATCATGCGATGGACGCTTTGAAAAGTGAATATGGTGGAGAACGTCAATTTACAAGAGCAAACTTCCTAGATCATATGCTATCGTTGCAGGCAAACGGACTGATTGACGAGGTCCATTACGAGTTGGATGATAACGGGGAATTATGTATGTACTATGCAATCAACGATGAGGGAATTCATACGATCAATAAATACTTGCCTAAAAAGTGGACACAAAAATAAGAACAATCTCACACAACCTTGTGCCTAAGGCCGGGTCAGATTGAAGACGAACTCCCGTGAACGACTGTACCACGGGAGTTCTTTATGGCATTATAATCCACTTCTAGAGTCACTCGACACTTTCCCCGCTGATCTTGAATCCCGTAGACAGATATATACTTCGGTATGTTTGGCAATGTGAAGCTAGGTAAGAAGGATGTGAAGCCGACGCGTTTGAAAATTAGGCGATACCTACAGAAGAAATGCTTGCTATTATAGGAGTTTCACATAATTAAATAATAGGGGAAAGCCGATTTTCTGTGTACAGAAGGTCAGCTTTCTTCATCTTGAAGAAGAGGTTGATTAAGATGGTTAAATTATGTTCACTCATGTATGGATCTTAGATCATCTGTTAATAAGAAATCAACTTGACGATTGCAACAGGAGCATTTACTATAAAAGAGGGTCATCCCTTTACTTGGAAATTTTGAATAACCTTAATATCGTTTAGTAGGCAGTTTAGGTTACGGTTGAGGGCTTTATAAAATGACTACTCTTCTTTTCATTCGATCACAACTTGGACTTTTGATATCAAGATATTTACAACTGATCAGTAGAATAGTATAATGCCTAAAGAAAACTATGTGTGGGAAATACTAGGATTGCGTGATAATGAACACTCTTAAAATCGAGTTCATTGTAATATTTTGAATCATAAATAATAAGCATCAACCTCATAAATCATTTTTGGTTATAGAAAGTATGGAAGGCAACAAGTCCATACCTAATAACCCGAACTACTCATTATAAACAATTTTCAGTCATAGGGTAAGCATGAAATTGTTGTTCCTCCCGCTACACTCTTCCAAACATATGACTTTACACAATTTTATTAACAGCCATTTTTACATTCAATCACTTTGCAAAGATTAATCGTTGTTTAGGCACGTTAATTTTTTTTGGTGAAAATAGTCTTCGTTCAATGAGTCTATTTTTAATAAAATAGATTAGTGGCGAAGCCATGTCTTAATCGTAAAAATCGTTTTTTCATTTTAGTAATTTTAAAAGAGGACAAGGAATTGTAATAAGTTCCTTATCCTTTTTTTGTTTAGTAATGAATTTTCAACATGACGAAATCCTTGGTATCTAACGACTAAAACTTTAGAAAACCTGCTTAGTGGGTAATGATTGAACTTCATAGCCGAACTGAATAAGAATACCGTCAAAAAGGAGATATAGTATGGGATGGTATGCACTTTTTGTTGAAACGGGTAGTGAAGACATTGTTCAGAAATGCTTGAAGTTACAGTTCTGTCAGAAGGATTTATATGCATGTGTTCCAAAACGGTTAGTTCCTGAAAAAAAAGATGGGAGATTTTATGGTGTCGTAAAAACGTTATTTCCTGGCTATCTTTTGATCAATACGAAGATGACTCCATCTATGTATTATGAGCTAAAAAAACTACCCAAGTACTATCGATTGCTCCGTAATTCAGCTTTTTTGCTAGACAAAATATATCGAAGATCTCAGACTTTGATTGATTCACACAAAGTAGAAGGAAACCAAATCTATAATTACGACGATTTTTTTAGCAAAATAGAGGAGGAAGAAATAAGACAGATCCTGCAGCTCATTAATAACGAGAATATTATCGAGTACTCAAACGTCATTGTGGAAAATTCTAAGGTTTCTGTCCAATCAGGGCCGTTATATGGCTTGGAAGGGATAATCAAAAAAATTGACAAAAGGAAGAGAAGAGCTCAAATTGCTATCAGTTTATGTGGTGGGGAGAGATTAATCGATGTAGGAATTGAAATACTTATGCCGGATAGAGAAGGCATGAGGAAGGTCATGACAACCTAGGGTGAAACGGTTATATTTACGGAAAAGAACAGGAGGCTATATTTTGTTTAACCAAAATCTTGAACTCACGAACCAACAAATGGAGAAACACGAGGAATTCAAAGCTTTTGTAGATGCTGAAATCGTACCCGTTGCAGGACACATTGATCATGAGGAATGTATGCCCGATTCTCTTCTTCAAAAGCTTATTGATAAAGGTTACTGGGGACCAGCAGTACCCGCTAAATATGGCGGGGCCAATATGGATTATATAATTTACGGTTTGTGGAACGAAGAGGTCGGTCGTGGCTGTGCAAATTTGCGAAATATTATTGGTGTTCAAGGGATGGTCAGTTCGTCCATTCTAAGATGGGGGTCTCTAGAACAGAAGCAATACTGGTTGCCAAAGATAAGTTCCGGCGAGCTCATGGCTTCTTTTGCGATTACGGAATCTCAAATCGGAAGTGATATAAAGAACCTTCAAACGAAGGCTCAACGAATAGGTGCTGAGTATGTGATTTCGGGACAAAAAAATTGGATAACATTCGGACAAAGAGCGGATGTCTTTTTGGTATTTGCTCAGTGTGAAGATCAGGCCGTAGCCTTGTTAGTAGAAAGAAATACACCTGGTCTAACCATTCGACCAATATCTGGGTTATTAGGCTTCAGGGGCTCCTTGTTAGCTGAACTCAGTTTCGAAGATTGCAGGGTGCCGATCGACAATTTGGTTGGTAACGTCGGCTTTGGGGTATCACTAGTCGCCAACCACGGACTGACTCATGGACGGTATAGCACAGCATGGGGAGCCGTAGGCCTGGCTCAGGCTTGTTTGAATGCGAGTCTAGACTATGTGATGGAAAGAAAACAATTTGATCACTATTTAAAAGAACATCAGTTGATTCAACAGATGATTGCCGATATGGTAACCAATTCGATTGCTGCAAGGCATCTTTGTTTCCGAGCTGGTCAGTTATGGGACAACAATGATGTAACTGCCACGTTTGCCACTTCATTGGCCAAATATTTTTCTTCCGTCCATGCCTTTAAATCGGCAAAGGATGCAGTTCAAATACACGGAGCAAATGGTTGCAGCAACAAATATCCCGTTGAAAGATATATGCGAGATGCCAAGATTATGGAGGTTGTCGAAGGGAGCACTCAGATTCAACAGGTCTTAATTGCGCAGGATGCCTTGAAAATATTGAAAAATTGAAGCCGCTCAAGACAAAAACGATTTCATTAGTATTTTGCCTTAAGCGAAGCGAAAGGAATGCTTTTAACTATGGAGAATATTCACTACATTCAACTAGATAAACCACTATCAATAAAACACGCAGAGGAACTAGAAAAACGAATTTTTTTCATATCCGCCAACATTCATCAATTTAAATTGATGAAAGGTGAAAGTACCATTAATGGTATAGAAGTTAGTCTATTACCAGGAACCGATATTTTGGAAATTGAGTCCAAACTATTGTCTGTGATTGACAATGAGATTGCGTTTCAAAAGGTGTTGCCGCCACGTATCATTTGGAAATCAGACAAAAACGACGCAAATTATCATGATGATCTTTTTGATAAGTTGCTTGAAAAAGAAATGGTTTTTGAAATGGGCGAAGGTCAGGTATGCTTTGGAGAAAAGTTGATCTTCTTAATGGACACCTTAGATCGGATGATTAAAGAGATGACGATATCCCAATTTGGAGCAATCGAGTACCGATATCCTACCTTAATTTCTACCAAAGCCTTAGAGAAATGCGGATATTTTAATTCGTTCCCTCATTTTTTAATGTTTGTTACGAGGTTACATAATGATATTGATAATTATCGTGATTTTCTAGAGGACTATAAATCGAATAAAGGAATCGATTCTTATTTACTTCCGTACTGCCAAAATGTCGACTACTGCTTGCCTCCAACAATGTGTTACCACACTTATCATCAATTCCAAAATACCCAACATGCTGAATCACAAAATCGTGTCATAACATCTATCGGAAAATCATTCCGTTATGAATCGAAGTATCATCGCACGCTTGAAAGACTTTGGGACTTTTCTATTCGTGAAATTGTCTTTATGGGATCAAGAGAATTTGTTCTGGATAGCCGTCAAAAGTTTATGGAAGCATCGTTTTCTCTTTTTCAAAAATTGGGGTTGGAGGGGCACTGCGAAGTAGCTAGTGATCCTTTCTTTTGCAGCAAAGACACGGCGGCGAAAATATTAAATCAAAGAATGCAAGAACTCAAATACGAGCTCCGCCTAAAGGTAGCAAGCGATCGAACCATTGCAGCAGCCTCCTTTAATTTTCACGATCACTTCTTCGGTGAGCAATTTAATATAAGACGTGGTGACTCAGAATGGATGTCAACTGGATGTGTCGGTTTTGGTATTGAAAGGTTAGCATATGCCTTTATTAGCCAGCATGGTTTGGATGAAAAACAATGGTCTAGGATTTTATCAAATGGATGTTCAGAAGCCATTCTCGCCGAATGAATCTAATCTACCCGAGAGAATACAATACTTCATTATGACAAGAAGCATAAGCTAGGTCTTCGTGACTCGCATTTGGAGCGTTCGATTGCTTGCCTAGTGAAGCGCATCTTATCAAAGCTTCTTTATAAATCTAAAATATGGGGGACTAGATGGGACAACAGCGTCTATTTCAAATCTTAGAACTTGACGGCACATTACGGGATGAGAATATAGTAATAAACGAAAAATTGGCCATGGAGATGTACAAGCTTCTTGTGTTAAATCGGATTTTTGATAGGAAGCTGGTGAACATGCAGCGAAAGGGTCAAATCGGTACGTATGCTTCGTTCGAGGGACAAGAGGCGAGTCAAGTTGGAAGTGCCATGGCTCTATTGAAGCAGGACTGGATGTTTCCTACCTATCGGGATCATGCTGCGATGTTAACCTTCGGTTATGAGATGGTAAAAATTATTTGGTATTGGATGGGCAGAATTGAGGGGTGCATCCCTCCTGATAACAGAAATATTCTTCCTCCTTACGTACCAATTGCTACACAGATTCCCCAGGCAGCAGGGGCAGCTTGGGCTAGTAAATATAAGAATGAAGGTGCTTGTTCTCTTGCTTACTTTGGCGATGGGGCTACCTCAGAAGGAGATTTTCACGAAGGATTAAATATGGCCTCTGTATTCAAGGTACCGGTGGTGTATTTCTGTCAAAACAATGGCTATGCGATTAGTGTTCCGTTCTCTCGTCAAACATCCAGTGAAACCATTGCTCAAAAAGCAATAGCTTATAATATGGATAATGTTCGGGTTGATGGTAATGATATATTTGCAGTTTATATAACGACCAAAAATGCCTTGGAAGCTGCTAGGAGTGGTAAAGGGCCTACTTTAATAGAAGCAATAACTTACCGATATGGGCCACACACGACTGCCGATGACCCATGCCGCTATCGAAGTACTGAGGAAAGTGAATCCTGGAGAGCGAGAGATCCAATATTACGTTTAGAAGCTTATTTGCGTAGACAGGGTGTACTCGATCAGGATGTACAAGAAATAGTTTTTAGGGAAGCAGAACGTTTAGTTAATGACGGCATTCAATACGCTCTTACTATTCCAAAACCCGATCCAACGATCATGTTCAATAACGTACTTTCCCAAAAGCCGTGGAATATTCAAGAGCAGGAGACCGACTTTAATAACTTTATACAACGTCATCACTATCAATAGATTTCACGGAGGGGCTTGGTATGATGAGGGATTTAAACCTCGTTCAGGCATTAAATGAAACCTTAGATTTGTTATTGGCTGAGGATGACAAGATACTTCTCTTAGGACAGGATATCGGTAAAAATGGCGGCGTATTCCGCGTGACCGAGAACTTGCTCAATAAGTTTGGTGATCGGCGTGTGGTAGATACGCCCTTGTCTGAAGCAGGTATTGTAGGTTGTGGAATTGGTTTGGCACTGAATGGCCTTAAACCTATTGTTGAAATTGAATTTTTTGGATTTATTTATCCTGCCGTAGAGCAAATCTTGTCCCATCTATCAAGGCTACGTATGCGGACACAAGGTAAATATGAAGTTCCGTTAATCATAAGAGCTCCCTATGGAGCAGGCGTCCGTGCTCCCGAGCTGCATTCGGAGAGTATTGAGGCTTTGTTTTTTCATTCGCCAGGGTTAAAAATCGTCATACCGAGCAATCCCTATGATGCCAAAGGTCTTCTCATTGCTGCGTCAGAAGGCAATGATCCTGTCATTTTTCTGGAACCTATGAAAATTTATCGCAGCATACGTCATCCTGTTCCACAGCAAAGATATTCAGTCCCACTCGGTAAGGCTAATATTATCAAGGAAGGAAAAGATATCACAGTCATATCCTGGGGTTCCATGGTATGGAATGTGGTTCAAGCGGCAGAACTCCTTGAAAAGTCCCGTGGTATCAATCTAGAAATTGTGGATCTTCGTACCTTGTATCCGTTTGATATCGAGACGATTCAGGAATCCGTAAGAAAAACACAGCGGGTCGTGGTTGTACACGAGGCTCCTTTGACAGGCGGTGTAGGAGCAGAGCTTGTCGCCGTGATTCAGGATCGGATGTTCGGTGTTTTGAAATCTCCTGTAAAGCGAATTACGGGTTTTGACGTCCCCGTTCCCCAATTTTCCATTGAAGATTATTATCTGCCTTCTACAGACAGAATTGCTTATGAAATCGATCAAATGTTAGTTTCATTAAAGAGGTGAGCTGTTATGAAATATGAATTTTATTTTCCTGAGCTTGGAGAAGGACTTTTTGAAGGGTATATTGTTGCCTACCTCGTCAAAGAAGGAGAACATGTAGTTGAGGACCAACCGCTTGTAGAAGTCCAGACGGATAAGGTAACAACCATACTTCCTTCGCCGGTAGCAGGAGTAATTGACAAACTGCCTTATCATCCTGGGGATGTCGTAACGGTTAACGATGTAATCATCGTCATTGATCAAAGGAAGGGGGGGGGAGCGTCACACGGAATGAATTTTGAATGGTTGAAAATGGACGCGATGAAGGATAAGAAGCATTCATTGAATGATTTTGGCATTAACCTAGGTACCTATGCGTGTGCAGTAATGGACACCCCCACCGATGATACGATTGTAAAAATGACCTCCATGCGTAAAGAAATAGCGAATATCGTAACAAAATCGGCTCAAACCATTCCTCATGTAACAGCTTATGCCGAGGCGGATATAACAAACCTGTTGCTGCATAAGGAAAGGTTAAAGACGAATGAAAGCTTAAACTTGACATTGACACCAATCTTCGTAAAGGCATTATCTCAAGCGCTCAACCAGCATCCGATGTTTAACTCAAATGAGCTTAATGGTTCATTGAAGCTATTCTCAGACCATAATATCGGGATTGCCGTGGATACTAGCGAAGGAGTCGTTATCCCCAATATTAAACAGGTAAATGAAAAAACAGTTGATGTATTGGCTGATGAAATTACTGAACTAATCGAGAGAGCGCGGTCAAAAAAGTTGTTTTTTACAGATTCACGAGAAGGAACGATCACCATAAGTAATGTGGGGGCAATAGGGGGAGGATTTGCTACGCCTATTATTTTTCATCCCCAAGTTGCAATTGTTGCCTTATATCGTGCGGATAAAAAAGTGGTTGTTACAGAGAATGACGAGATTGTGATTAGAAAAATGCTCCCGATTACGTTAACTTTCGACCATCGCTTCTTTGACGGTGCGGATGGGCTCCGATTTCTCAATACCTTTAAAGCTAATCTAGAGAGTCATTATAAAGAATATTTGGATGAACTCAAATTTCACAGCGTAAAGTCTAAATCCTCTAAAAGCGAGTAGTATTTATAGAATGGCACTCTCAAAAATAGAATTATATCCCAACAAAACCAACCTCTAGTTCAATCACATGTACAAGATATCCTAAGGGTATACCTCACTCGATTTACTTACCAATATCACTGACATCTGGAATAATACCTGCTCGTTCAAACGAGCTTTGCTTTTGATGGAAGAAAGAGCTTCGGGATTACCTTCAACCGATTGGGATTCCTTTGTCCTTTTCATCAATTCGCTGCAAGAATGAAATTTAGTTTGACTTTTTCCATCTCCCTAGGAAATTGGGAAGTGAGTCAAACCCAAGTTCAAAAATATGCTACGAGGAGATGTAAGAAGTGAAAAAGCTGATCGAATTTAGAAATGTAACGAAAGAATATAAAGTTGGAGAAGTACCGATCAAGGCTTTGGCTGGTGTTGATTTTTCCATATCAGAGGGAGAGTTCGTCGTTGTATTGGGTGCTAGCGGTGCTGGAAAAAGTACAATTTTGAATATCCTCGGCGGTATGGATACGGCTACTTCAGGTCAAGTGTTTGTTGGTAATCAAGAAATCACAAGTTTCAATGAAAAAAAATTGACCCAATATCGCGGTGAGAAGGTCGGCTTTGTATTTCAATTTTATAACTTAATTCCGAATTTAAACGCGCTAGAAAACGTTGAATTTGCGACTGAAGTATGTAAAAACCATCTGGATGCGAAAGATGTTTTATACAAGGTTGGATTGAAGGATCGAATCAGAAACTTCCCTTCCCAGCTCTCTGGTGGAGAACAACAACGCGTGGCGATCGCGCGAGCTGTTGCCAAAAATCCGTTGCTTTTACTGTGCGATGAACCGACGGGAGCTTTGGATTATGTTACAGGGAAGTCCGTCTTGAAGCTTCTACAAGATCTGAACAAGGAAACGAAGAAGTGCGTCGTTTTGGTTACACATAACACCGCGATTGCCCTTATGGCGGATAAAATTATTAAGGTGAAGAGCGGAATGATCGAAAGCGTGACGATCAATCAGCACAAACAGAATGTTGAAGGGATCGAGTGGTAATGATGAAGTTATTTATAAAATTGTTAAGGGATATCAAACAATCGATCGGACAATTTATCGCGTTTGTGTTGGTTATTGCTGTGGGTGCATTTTTTTATGCAGGGCTGAATACGTTAAGCGATAATCTTAGCGCTTATACGAAGGCTTACTATAAAGAGCATAATTTAAGCGACCTGAATGTTTACTACAAACAAATTTCCAAACAGGACGTGGAAAGCTTACGACAAATTCAAGGTATAAACAACATCGAAGGTCGGTTAAGCTTGGATGCGACGCAATCATTTACAGATATGAAAGCAAGTATAAAGTTACATTCGATCCCTGAAAATAATGAAATTAATACGTCTGCGGTAATGGAGGGCAAGATTCCATTAAGAAAAGATGAAGTCTTGCTAGATTTCAATTATGCTAAAGAGCATAACTTCCAAGTCGGTAATCAAATTCAGATAAGTATGAATGACAGAAATATGATGTTCACAATTAGCGGCTTGGCGATGAACGTGGAATATGTCAAGAAGAACACAACCCAAGACCATAAAGCTTCCGGATTTGCATATGTGACTGAAGCGGCTCTACCTGAAATCGTAGGTGGCCTGTACTATAATGAAATCTTAGTTGATGCGAAGGAAGGTTATGATATTGACCAACTGAGTCATGACATTGAAGTACAGTCCAAAGATCTCTCTTATTTAAGCCTAGTTAGCAAGGAGCGATCATTCAGCTATTCTCAACTACAACAAACAATCTACAATAATAAGATGATGAGTACTGTTATTCCACTGGTTCTCTTTATAATCGAAGCGATTATTTTGTTCCTAACCATGTCCAGGATCATTGATTCGCAAAGAAATCAAGTTGGTACCATGAAAGCGTTGGGTGTAAAAAACAAAAACATCATGCTTCATTACATGGGGTACCCGGTGTTGGCAGGGATCGTAGGCTCCATTCTAGGTTATGTGATTGCCGCTAGCGTCTTTATTCCCATGATAGTAGCGAGAGGTGCAAAATCATCTTCGTTACCTGACATTACCTACCCTCTTTCCATTCCTTCTGTGTTTATATCCATCTTTTTCTCAAGTGCGTTCGGAATCGTGGCATGTTACTTAAGTGCCAGACCTATCTTACGTGAACGTGCAGCTATGGCGATGCGCCCTAAACCACCTAAGAAGATGAAGAAGCTGCTCATTGAGAAAATTCCAGGTTTCTGGCAACGTATCTCGTACAACTACAAGATCATTTTGAAAAATATATTTCTAAATAAATCAAAAGCGTTGGCAAGCTCTGTTGGTGTGGTGTTGAGTACGGCTTTATTGATTACTGCTTTCGGTACTCAAATGGGATTGATTCAAGTGGCTGACCAGATTGAAAAAGTGAACACCTATGATTTAAAAGTCGATTATAAGAGAGGAACAGCTCTGAATACGTTACAACTACCTACCGACGTAAAAAATAGTTATGATTTATCCACCTTTCCCGTGGAATTCATCAAAGGGGATACGAACAAAAATGCAACTTTAGTTGTTACGGAGAAAGAAAACAATCTTATTCATTTCTTGGACGAAAATGAAAAACAAATCACTCTGGATGACAGTGGTGTGCTTGTACCTAAATCGTATGCCAACCAGTATCAAATTGTAGAAGGGGATAGCATCAGAATTAAGTTTACCGAGCCTGAGCTTGCTAACAAAACGGTCGATATGAAGGTTATACACATTTCCACTCAGTATTCAGATCCGTCGTTTTATATTACACCAGCGTATCTAAAGAGCTTTGGCATCCACTACAATCCTTCATCGCTATTAGTGGAAATCGGTAGCTCCATCGACCTCCCAACCGTTCGTAATTTCTTTGAACAAGATCAACAAGTAGAAACAGTTACAGACAGGAATGATTTAAAGAGATCCGCAGAGTATACATTGAAGCAAAATAGTTTTGTGTTTATCATGTTTATCATTAGTGCCGTTGTACTTTCCTTCGGTACCATCTACACGATATCCTCCATAAACATTTATGAAAGAAATCGTGAGCTGGCAACACTGAAGGTATTAGGCTATCCTAAAAATAAAATAAACCGGCTTATCTTTTTTGAGAATATTATACTAACCACCTTTTCCGTTATTGTAGCGATTCCAATTGGTATCTACTTGTTTACCGTAGCTGGCAAGGCAATGGCAAGCGCCCATCAGCAAATCCCGAATCAAATAAATCTGTTGGTCATGGTGATATCTGTTGCTATTGCATATGTACTAACTATTCTTTCGAACTTACTGCTTCGGAGAAAAGTGTCACAGATTAATATGATTGAATCACTGAAAAGCATAGATTAGTGAAAAAACAACCTTACGTTCAAAAGAACGTAAGGTTGTTTTTATAGATGAAGTCGTATCAAAAGATTAGCCATAAAGCATATTAAGGAACCATTAAGGAGATGAGACAATATGAGTTCAGAGAAAACGTTCACGAAGCATGAAATTACCACATACTTGGCAGAATTAGTGGAAGATATTTTGGATGAAAAAGTTGTGGATTTTAATGAACCATTCATCAACTTGGGATTGGTATCGGTTGATATCCCTCTTTTTACGAAAAAAGTCTCCAATCATTTTGGAATTGAGGTCGAAGTCGCATCGATATTTGAGAATTCCAACATCAACCTGTACACAGACTTTTTATATAACACTTTAAACAAAGTGGAAGTAAACGAAAATGATGAGGACACGGGTAGAGACAAAGAAGCAGACAATGCCGAGGACAATGTTGCGATTGTTGGGATTAGTTGTCGCTTTCCGGGGGGAGCCAATAGCCCTGAGGAATATTGGGAAGTATTAATCAATGGGATAAATGGCGTTTGTGAAATGCCTCAGGATCGATGGGATGTTGATCACTATTACAATGCTGACAAAGAAGAGCCTGGAAAGATGTACTCAAGGAAGGGCGGATTTCTGAACGTACCTATTGATCGATTTGACCAGAAAATGTTCAATATTTCTCCCAAAGAAGCTAAGGCATTGGATCCACAGCAGCGATTGCTGCTTGAGTTGACATGGGAGGCTTTTGAAAATGCTGGCATCAACATTACGCAGCATTATGGAAGCAACACCGGCGTATATATTGGCATTTCAGGTGAAGAATATTCGTTCGCCCACTATAAATCAGGAGATTTAAATAAAGTAGATGCCTATTCGCTCACAGGAACAACGTTTAGTACGGCTTGTGGCAGAATATCCTATACGTTTGGTTTTGAGGGGCCGTCCTTTTGTGTGGATACGGCATGCTCTTCCTCTCTTACCGCAATGCATTTGGCCTGTAAAGCTATTAAATCTGGTGAGATAGATACTGCAGTTGTGGGTGCCGTGAATTTGATGCTTACACCAGCAGTTCATGTTTGCTTCTCCAAGCTAGAGGCTATATCCGCCGATGGACAGAGCAAGAGCTTTGATGCACTAGCAAATGGGTATGGGCGAGGTGAAGGTGGCGGGGTGTTGATCTTAAAACGCCTTCGCGACGCAATAACGAACAAAGATAATATACTCGGTATTGTAAGAGGCACCGCGATCAATCAAGATGGCAAGAGCAACGGATTAACGGCACCTAATGGGTTAGCTCAAGAGAAAGTAATCACAAAAGCATTAAGAGATGCTAGATTGGATTATTCCGACATTGATTTTATGGAGATGCACGGAACCGGTACTAAGCTGGGTGATCCTATTGAAGTAAAAGCCGTCGTTAACACCTATGGCAGAGGCAGAACTATGGATAATCCTCTTCAGATTGGTTCTGTAAAATCGAATATTGGACATTTAGAAGCAGCAGCAGGAATGGCTAGTATTATTAAGGTGCTATTAGCTTTCAAAAACGAGGTGATACCTGCGAATTTGAACTTTAATGAGCCTAACCCGTTTATTCCTTGGGAGAAGTCACCTATATCCGTTATTGCAAAGAATAAAGCTTGGAAGAGCGAGGGACGATTGAGAAGAGTTGGCGTAAACGGATTTGGCTTTGGTGGATCCAATGCTCACATTATCTTAGAAGAGCCGCCAAAGAAAGAAACGCCACCTACAGAGGATACAGATCCGATTTTTATCGTAAAAGTATCAGCCAAAAGTGATAAGTCATTAAATGAAAATATTAAAAGCAATCTTGAATATTTGAAGAGAAATCCTCAGATCTCTATTAAAGATTATGCTTGTACAAATAATACGGCCAAGGTTGATTTTAATTACAGGTTTACAGCCTCTGGTAAAAACCGAGAGGAATTAATAACTAGGCTGCAAGACTATCTGGATACGAACAACAAAGTTGGGATATCGACCAGACATAATGAACAGATCGATATGCATCAAGAAACAAAACTGGTATTCCTATTTACGGGACAAGGCTCTCAGTACTTAGGCATGGGTAAACAATTGTACGATCATAATCCTTCGTTTAAATTAGCTTTTGACAAATGTGATCAATTATTTGAGCCTTACGTAAATAAATCGTTAGTCGAAATGATCTATAGTGATAAATATTCCAGTAAGGATATTGAAAGAACCTTCTATGCACAGCCCTTAATATTTTCAATCGAGTACGCATTGTTGAAGTTCTGGGAAAGTGTGGGTGTTACACCAGAGATCGTCTTGGGTCACAGTATCGGTGAATACACAGCGGCAGTTGCCGCAGGTATATTGCAACTTGAGGATGCTGTGAAGTTGGTTGCGTTACGCGGCCGATTAATGGATTCAGCTCCGGGAAGTGGGGCGATGTCCGCTATTTATGCAAACAAAGCTACGGTTGAAGCTTTACTACAGGGATATGAGGAAAAGCTGTCTATTGCCTTGCATAATGCGGAAGAAAGTATCGTGATATCCGGAGAGCTGGATGCTGTTGAGGAAGTTTCTAAAAAAGCGGAAAGCAATAACATAAATGTACTTAGATTGCATGTATCCCATGCTTTCCATTCGCATCTTATGATTCCTATATTGGATCAATTCAGAGAGGTCGCAAAGCATGAGGTGGAATATAAACTCAGCAAGCTGCCTTATATATCGGCTACCTTCGGAAGAGCTATAGCAACAGAAGAACGATTAGACGCTGACTATTGGACGAATCATATCAAAGATAAAGTTGACTTTTATCAAGCGTTATCCCAAATCAAGGATGTAAACAATACCATCTTCCTCGAAATTGGGGCCAACAACACGTTATGTAAACTTGGCAAGCTCACCCTTAGTCGAGAGAAAATGTTATTAAACTCGCTGGATATGAAGAAAAATGCATGGGAGCAAATCACTTATTGCTTGGGAGAACTATATTGCCATGGCATCACAATTCAGTGGGATGGACTCGAGACGAGTTTTGATCGTGATTACAAACGTGTAGCACTGCCTACCTATGTGTTCGATAAAGAATCTTATTGGATGCAGCTAGTGTGCTCACATGAAGACAGCCTGCCAGCTAATGTAGCTACGGATTATCATCCGCTAATTGGACAGAGAATCAGCACTCCTTACTTCAAAAATGGCATCTTCTATCAGAGCACTTATACCGCAGAGACTCCATATTTTATGCAGGAACATATTATTTTCGATACGGCGATAGCTCCTGCTGCTGCTCACATGTCCATGCTTATATCCATTGCTAAAGATTATCGAAATCCATCAAGTTGCACCATTTCCAACGTAGAGTTTCGTACCCCTTTAACGGCCATTCAAGACGAGAAGCGGCTCGCGCAATTTGTTATCGAAGATACCAATCTAGAGCAGATGAAATTTGAACTTGTAAGTACAGAGAAGCAATCACAACAGGAGAACTGGACAAATCATTGCAGAGGTAACATTCGCATGTCCCAAGTACAGGGGCGAGAGAATGAGAAGCGTATATCAATTGATGAGTTAAAAGAAAAATACCCTGAAGTAACCTCGGGAGTTAATACCTATGATGTAATGAAGAGGTTTGGGTTTAATTTAGGAGATGGTTTTACACGAATTTCGAGGGTGTGGAAGGGTGAAGGTGAAGGGGTCTGCTATATTGATCCTAAAAAGGACATTCCCGATGGGAAAGATTATATTGTCTATCCAGGCATCATTGACTCTATCTTCCAATCTGTATTTTTTGTGTCCGCATTGAGTGTGCGGATGGCTTCGCAAAGTGAGGAGTATGCATTAAAGACGACCATCCCTATATCATTAGGCAAATTAACGTATCACTACAGGGACGCAGAAAGCTACTGGTGCCATATTAAGGTGGATGATTTCCAACAATCCGGGGCAGCAGGTGATATCGATGTTTACAATGAAAAGGGAGAAATCGTATTTGAAATCGAACGAATAATGGCGAAGGTAACAGAGAGAGATACCTTACTTAAGGAGTTAAATAGTAGTGGCGATCGTTTGCTTCATAATGTGGAGTGGATGGAAACGGCACGAACTAACAAGGACGTAAAAGCGATTAAGACTGAAAAAATGGTGTTGTTCGGAAATGACCCAGATATCGTTGATCGTCTCCATGATAAATTAAGTAGCTATGGAGTATCTTCGATTCGTGTCATACAAGGAGATAAATATGTTCAGCATGAGAATGATGTGTTTTTTACTTCTTTCACCAACAAGAACGATATTAAGCAGATTCTAGAAAGTGTCGCAAGTCGATACGAAAAAGAAAAATGCAAGCTGATTTATGTAAGTACTACGAATCAGACTGAAATAAATCATCTGGATGCAGATAAATTACTACGTACAGTGGAACAGGAATGCAGTGGTTTACTATACCTCGTACAAGCCATAACAGAATTAAATTACTCGAATAGAATGGCAATCAAGGTCATAACAAACAATGTGCATCAGGTAAATGATGCAGCTGTATCACTCTACCAAGCACCGTTATGGGGATTTACTGAGGTCATTAGACTCGAGCATACGCCATTGTGGGATGGCATTATTGATACGGATCTCGATATGCTTAATAATCATCTCGATGAAATTGCGAATGAGATCATTCACGGAGAAGATAAACAAGTTGTGCTCAGGGAGCAGTACAAACGATATATTCCTAGGCTGATCAGACACTCCAGAAGTCGTACTAGTAAAGAGGAGCTTACGTTTAGTATCGATGCTGAGGCCGCTTATATGATTACGGGCGGAACAGGAACAATAGGTCAAATCTATGCAGAGTATCTGATCGAACAGGGTGCTAAAACAATCATTTTATTAAATAGAAGCAAGGCTTCGGGAACGTTGCTTGAAACCGTGAACTCGTGGAAGGAAAAGGGTGTCCAGATCATGGTTGAACAAGCTGATGTAAGCAACGCAGCTGACGTAACCAGAGTGGTACAAGCATTAAAACAGAACAACATGAAGATTAAAGGTGTTATTCATGCTGCCGGAATCATTGAAGATAAGATGATAAAGGATCTAACTTGGAGCAGCTTTGCGAACGTATTCAAAACAAAGGTAGGGGGAACCTATCACTTACACCATGCATTGAAGGATGAGGGCTTAGATTTCTTTATTATGATGTCATCTATCTCTTCGGTTGTAGGGAATATGGGGCAAGCGAATTATGCAGCTGCCAACTACTTTATGAATATTTTTGCAGAATACAGAAGAATCCTAGGCTTGCCAGCTATGTCTATATGCTGGGGGCCTTGGGAAGATGCTGGAATGGCCACAAGCAACAATGATATCTTGAGAAACATCGAGAATAAAGGACTCTATGGAATGTCAAAAGAGCTTGGAACGAAAATGATTGACAGGGTATTTCATATGGATCTTTCTTCAATGGTGGTTGTTGATGCAAACTGGGAGTTATTTAGTCAAAGAACCGGTGTAGACGAAGTGACTGTGTTTTTAACGAATTTCATGTCGAACAAACATGCACTGGGAGTACAAAATGAAAATACAGTTTCCAAGGAAGATGTAGTGGCCAAGCTGCAAGCTTTAAACAAGACGGAGCGTGAGGAATATTTATTGTCCTTATTGCATGAGTCCGCAGCTAAAATTATCGGATTTAATGATACAAGTCAATTATCCGTTGATAGTTCCTTTATTGAACAAGGGGTAGATTCCTTAATGATCTTCTCCTTAAGGAACGAAATCAAAGCTCTATTACAACTGCAAGTTGACATCTCCATCTTCTTCAACTACCCGTCTTTAAGGAAATTAACTGATTATTTATTAACAGAGGCGCTGAGCTTTGAAGATAAAGAAGAAAATGTGATCGCAGCCAGTGATGAACAATCAGTAGATGAATCAGTAGATGATCTTTTGTCAGAAATTAATTCCTTACTCAACTAATTATTTACAGAGATTGTTTACTTGTTACTTCGGAGGAGAACGTACCCATGAAATTGTTCTGTTTACCGTTTGCAGGTGGCTCTAAGCGTGCGTACTCGAACTGGAGCAAATACGTGAATCGCTCTTTAGACATCGAAGCAATTGAAATTAAGGGAAGGGGGGAGAGGCTGGGTCAGGGCTTTTATCAGGATATGACAGAAGCTGTCGACGATATTTATTCATTGATAAAGGATAAAGTTAATGAGGATCCCTACGCCCTATACGGTCATAGCATGGGGACATTGTTGGCCTACGAGCTGTACTACAAAATTATTGCAGAAGGACACCAAAAGCCACAGCATATTTTTTTCTCAGGAAGACAGTCGCCCATTGTGAAGGATAATATGTACGTTCGTTCCAGCATGTCTGATGATGAATTTATTGCAAAGATCATTGCTTTAGGAGGTATTCCTGAGGAGATATCTCAGACTAAGGAGTTAATGCGATTTTATTTACCAATCTTCAAAAATGATATCCGGATCATGGAAAACTATGAGTTTAGAGAAAGAATGGAAAAATTGAATTGTAAGATAACGGTGTTGAATGGAATAGAGGATAAAATTGATGTAATCCAAGAAATTGCATGGGGCGATTTGTGCGAACAAAAAAGTAAGTCCTATTATTTTTCTGGCAGCCATTTTTTTATTAACGATCATGTCGAGAAAATCATCAATATTATTGAAGGCGAATTATTGCCAGAATAATGAGGTTGATCATGAAAAAGGTAAGCAATAAAAAGCTGGCTTTTCTTTTCCAGGGTGTTGGAGCGAACTATCAGGATTTTTTGGACAAGTTTGATGAGAGTCAGCTTGACACCCTGAAGCAGTATTGTTTCACAGTGAATAAGGAGATTGGGATAGATTTATTTACGTATCTATTTCATTCTCAGGCTATGGAACAGATGGAATACGACAAGATGTTCTATGATTGGATCGCCATTTATACTTGTGATTACATTGTTTATCAGCAATATGTTGATTCCGGCATATGCCCAGCGGTGATGGTAGGGTATAGTATGGGCTTGATAACAGCTATGGCCTGTGGAAAGTCCATTTCGTTTGTTGCTGGCTTGCAGATGCTTCGTGTGATATATGAATATCCCAAAAGTTCAGCTGATTCATGCAGTATGGGGGTTATCGTAGGCAAAACGTATAGTGAGATTCGCGAGATCATTGCCAATAGCACAACGGAAAATAACGTATATATCGCTAGTGAAAATAATGATACATGTCTCGTTATTTCAGGAATCAAGGACAGTGTTAATCAGGTTTTACAATCCGCTGAACAGGAGGGGGCTATAAAGGCTTCAGTCATCAACACACCCTATGCTTTTCATTCACCTTATGCAGCAAGGGGAATTGATATGTTCGTACGCCTAGTTGAAGAAACCCCCATATGTGATAGCGAGGTGGCCATTCTATCCGTCTTTACTCAGACCACAATCCAAAGTGCTTCTGATTTAAAGAACGAACTGATAAAAAATATGACTAGCCCCATGAATTGGAATGCTTCCATTCTAAAATTAGGTGAATGGGGAATTGACAGCTTTGTCGAGGTTAGCCTAGATGATTCGCTTACAAAAATATCAAGAATCATTAATTTGGAATATGAGTTTTTAACTTTCAAAAAATTCATGCGTTTACACAGCGCCACGAATGCTAGGTAAGAAAAAATCTATCAAATCGAGGGATATAATAATGGAAGAAATCAAAAACAAAACACGCGCATTTTTGAGCAATTTTATTAAAAAGCGGGAACTGCAGGATCACGATGATATTTTCGCCATTGGAGATGTAGATTCTCTTTTTGCAATGCAATTGGTTATGTTTATGGAACAGGAGTTCGGCATTGAGATCGACAACACGGATTTGGACCTGAACAATTTCAGATCCATTCAGGCGATTTCTGCGCTCGTAGCGAGCAAGCATGCTGCTATTGGCCAATGAAATCAAGAGAGACACGGAAGTCCAATATGATTTAGGAGGAGAGCAGAAGCATGCAGGTGATTGGTGTCATCGGTGCAGGCGTTATGGGAACAGGCGTTGCACATAATTATGCATTAGCTGGGTACGACGTAATACTCGTTGATATTTCAGAAGACATTCTTACGAGAGCCAAAGAGCAAATTTCCAAAAACATTCGTTTTCAAGGCTTGTACAACAAAGATCTCATCGTGGAGAACCCTGAAACCATTTTGAATCGAATTTGTTTTACCGTTAATTATGACTTATTAAGCAATGCAGATTATATCATTGAGAATGTACCGGAGAAATGGGAGACCAAAAAGGATGTATATGTAACGCTTGATCGTATTTGTCCTGAGCATTGTATTTTTGCGGTGAACACCTCTTGTATATCGATTACTAAAGTTGCTTCACTTACTAATAGGCCAACCAAGGTCATCGGCTCACATTACATGAATCCCGTACTAATGAAACCGGTGGTAGAGGTGATCAAAGGTTACCATACTTCTGAGGAAACCATTGCAGCCACCATAGATCTCTTAGCTACATTGAATAAAGAGGCGATTGTTGTCAGCGACTTACCAGGATTTGTGTCCAACCGCGTTTCTCATCTGATGATGAATGAGGCTGCGTTTGTCGTTCAAGATCAGGTTGCTGAACCGAGGGATGTAGACGATATTTTCAAAAAGTGCTTTGGGCACAAAATGGGGCCACTTGAAACAGCTGATTTGATAGGCCTTGATACCGTCGTTCATTCACTCGATATTTTATACGAGAGCTATCAAGATTCGAAGTTTCGTTGCTGCCCGCTTCTGAGGAAAATGGTGGATGCAGGAACACATGGAAGAAAAACCGGACAAGGGTTTTATTCCTACCAGATGCTCGAACGCAATCTAGTGAAAAGTTAAAAACGATAACGATGATATGGATTTCAATTATTTCATAGTGAGCATGAAAAATAAGAATCAAAGCTAATGAACAAGGGGATCGTGTTCGGCAAGTGAGCGTGTTATAGCTCCAAACTGAGCGCGATTCTTTTTGTTTTAGCTCTCGATTGGAGCGAAAATGGAGAACACAAGCGAACCCAAAAAGCGGTTATGGACACTGAATTTCTTTTTGCTCTGGCAAGGACAGCTGGTTTCCGCTTTAGGTGATTCCATTTATGAAATCGCCTTAACCTTCTGGATACTCTACGAAACAGGTTCACCCGGGTTGATGGGTGCACTGTTGGCAGCATCATTGCTGCCTAAAGTCCTCATATCTCCTTTTGCAGGGGTAATTGTAGACCGCACTGACAGAAGAAAAATGATCCTATTAATGGATTTCATTCGAGGTGTATGTATTCTTTTCGTAGGTACTGCGGCCATTTTTGGATATCTTGAAATTTGGATGGCTTTTGCTGCGGGGATTATTCTCGGCATATGCGCTGCATTTTTTAATCCTGCTGTCACATCAACAATCCCAGATCTTGTTCACCCGTCTCAAATTGTACAAGCTAGTGCCAATTTAAGCATGTTACGTGCGGTTTCTCAAATCATTGGACCTTCCTCTGGCGGTGTGTTGTATCATCTCGTCGGTCCGCCAATTCTCTTCTTATGTAATGGCATATCCTACATCATTTCCTTTATTCTCGCCTTTTTCATGAAAATTCCTAAGTCAACTGGTCAGGATCAACAATATAATTTCTGGCAGGATATGAAGGATGGGTTTACGTACATCTGGAAGATGAAAGGACTAAGAGACTTAATTGTTTTGGCGGGATTTTTAAACTTTTTTGCAACGATAAGTATTGTCTTGCTTGCACCGATGTTTAAAAATTCAGCGAATCTAGGAGAAGTAAAGTACGGGATCGCGATGGCCATCTTTACGTTAGGAATGCTCGCGGGGATGATTCTTACATCCGTATTTCGCATCAAACCTGAACACAAAAGTATGTTTCTTATGTTTTCAGGGCTACTAGCAGGGATCGTTTTTTCAACCGCAGTCATGATGAACAATTTTATACTAATGGCCATTTTGTTATTTATTGGCGGAATATTTAATGCCATTGTTAATGTACTGATCGAATCGACGGTGCAACTAACTGTTACCCAGGAAATGAGGGGCAAGGTGTCCTCAATAAAGGGAACACTTACGATGGGGCTCGCGCCATTGGCCATGTTTATTGGGGGAATACTTGGCGAGTTTTTCCCGATCAAATACATTGTTTTATCAGGATTTATGTCAATAAGCGTATTGTTTATCCCTTTATTTTTCTTGAAATCCTTTAAAACGTTTATTCAGTACAATCCAGAACAACAAAAAGTAGGGCTGTAATCATTAGTGGAAAAGGAAGTGGATATATGGATCAAGAGATTGATAAGTATAAATCAGCTCTTAAAAAAGCAGCGGCAAAAATAGAAGAGCTGTCCACGATAATTAATGATCAAAAAAGCAATGAAGAAATCGCTGTAATAGGTTATTCGTGCCGCTTCCCAGGTGACGCTTGGAATCCTGAAGGATTCTGGCATGTATTGGCTAACAGGTTAGATACCGTCGCAGAAATCAAATCAGATCGGTTTGATTATCGTCTCTACTACAGCGATAACCCTGACGAAGAAGGGAAAATGATAACTAAAAACGCATCATTTTTGCGTGATAATATAAAAGAATTTGATAATATTCATTTCGGCTTATCCGCCATAGAGGCTGCCTCAATAGATCCGCAGCACAGGCTCTTATTAGAGGTCAGCTGGGAGGCTATGGAGAATGCAGCTCTGAATATAGAAATGCTGAAAGGAAGTAAGACAGGTGTATTTATAGGAATCAGTTCTTGTGAATATGCCAATGCCGAATTGTATTCAGGCGATGCGACCGAAATAACGCCTTACTCTATGGTGGGAGCCTCACTTGGATCGGCAGCAGGAAGATTATCGTACTTTTATGATTTCAAAGGACCTGCGGTAACTTGTGATACGGCTTGTTCGTCTTCCATTTCAGCATTGAATATGGCCGTAGACAGTTTGAGGAATAACCAATGCAACATGGCCATTGTTGGAGGCGCTAATCTAATACTCACACCAGAGACATTTATAGGACTATCAAAATTCAATGGGTTAAGTAAGGATGGAAAATGCAAGGCTTTTGATCATGAGGCAGATGGTTTTGGAAGAGGAGAGGGCTGCGGTGTCATTATACTGAAAAGGTTAAATGATGCTAAACATGCAGGAAATGAAGTCGCAGCACTGGTAAAGGGTATCGCGATCGGACAGGATGGTAAGTCAAATGGCTTTACAGCTCCGAATGGATTGTCTCAACAAAGAGTAATCAACCAGGCACTTCATAATGCGAAAGTAACAGCGGATGATATCGATTATATTGAGACGCATGGAACGGGAACTGCATTAGGTGATCTGATTGAAGTCGAAGCTCTTTCAGAGGTTTTTAAGAGTAAAAAAGACAATATTCTGATCGGATCTGTTAAACCTAATGTTGGACATTTAGAAGCTGCTGCTGGGATGGCCGGACTGATTAAAGTTATTTCTTCTCTTGAAAACAAAAAACTCCTGCCCAACATTTATCATAAGAACCCCAACAAGAACATTTCATGGGATAAGGTAAGAATCGCAGATAAGCTTATGGACTGGCATAAGCCTGACGGGGTTAGAAGAGCAGGTATCAGTTCATTTGGGTTTAGTGGAACCTTGGCGCATGTCATCCTTGAAGAGCCTCCTCAAGACAAGGGGGAACAATTGGACGAATTACCGAGTCATCTATTGACCTTATCAGCGAAAAATGAAAAGGCTCTAAAAGAGTATGTAAGCTCCATCAAGAAACAGTTGTTACAGGATGAAAGCTCCATAAGAGATATCACGTATACGTCAAACATTAGCCGTTCGTTCTTGAACTACAGATTCTCAGCAGTTGGCAAAAGCAAAGAGGATCTGTTAGCTAATATGGATCAGGTACTAAACAATACCGACAACGAGATTTTGATCCAAAAAAGTACGGGTAACAATAAAAAAATAGCCTTTTTATTTACAGGCCAAGGTTCAATCTACGAAGGCATTGCTAAAGAGTTTTACACAACATCACGTATATTCAGAGAAACGATGAATCTGTGTAATGAAAAGTTTAAAGCAATACTGGGCCTATCGATACTTGATGGAATTTATGGGGATGATGCAACGCTGCTTAGTAGACCGCTATATTCACAAGCGATTATATTCTCCATTGAGTACGCGTTAACCAAACTTTGGGATAGCTTAGGTGTTAAACCAACCATTGTCATTGGTCATAGTATCGGTGAATATGCTGCAGCATGCTATGCAGGACTAATAAGCTTGGATGATGTCATCCTGATGATTGCCCAGCGTGGAAGAATGATGGAGTCCATTGATGTGGAAGGCAAGATGGTCGTCATCCTTACGAATGTGGAGTACGTAAGAGCTGCATTGGAGGAAAGCGGATGCAAAAATGTTTCGATTGCTGCAATAAACGCACCTGACAATGTTACGATATCGGGCCGAAGTAATGAGGTAGATATCGTTATTGATACCCTGATAGCCAAACACAGAGTCTTTTATAATAAGCTCAAAATTCCTCATCCCTACCACTCCTCGCTGATGAAGGATTATGAAAACATGTATGAGAATAGCATTGGCGATATTGCATTTTCCAATCTACAGATAGCGATGATATCCAGCATTACCGGTAAACTGGAAAACGAGGAGTTATTAGGTGACAGAAAGTACTGGGTGGAGCATCTATCCAAAACGGTTGATTTCCAGAGTGCCGTTCTAGAAGCAAAACGACTTGGTGTGGATATCTTTATTGAAATTGGGGGAGACGCAACCCTGAGGGGGCTGGCTAACCAATGCATTAATGATAACGACATCCTGTTCATATCTTCCATGAGAAGAGAAGCAGAAGACTATACCCAATTCTTTAACTCCGTTTCTGATCTGTTTATGAACGGAATGGATCTAGATTGGAATTCATTCTATAAATCCTACAGCAAAAAAAGAGTAATGCTGCCAAATTATCCATTTCAAAAGAAGGAGCTCTGGAAAGAGGTAAAAAGAATGGATCGTAATGCAGGTGATAAAGAGAAAGCAACGGAATTAGTCATGGAGATAAAAGAACTTCCTCAAATTTTACAACAAACGCAGCTTTCACTTTCACAAACGTCTCAAAATAGTACCAGTAATTTGAAATCTAACTATAAGGAGAAAGTTAAATCAGAATTAAAAGAAATCATAAAAGTGCTGACTGGGTTAAAAGTCGAAGAAATCGAAGATGACCTGAACCTGCTTACACTTGGTTTTGATTCCTTAGTGCTGATACAGCTCAACAAACAAATTACGAATAAATTTAACATTTCAATCACATTAAATGAGTTTTTTATTAACCTGGATACAGTTGAAAAGATAACCGAGCATATCAGCAAGCACGTTGATTGGCCGACAGACGATAACCAAACTATTTCAGTACCTGTGAACGATGAGAATCTGAATACAATATCGGATGCCGAGCCAGTACATAGCTTAGCAGCGACGAGTAAGGATACAAGTTCCCCGTTGAGTGCGCTTGATGACATGGGTGCGATACAGAATATCTTTACGAAGCAAATGGAAATTATGGAGGAACAGCTTGGTATATTAAAGAATCTAACGAATCCAAGTAATGTAAGCACTCCGCAATTGACAGATCACAAGCTGTCAAGCGTAAAGCATGATCAGGTCAGTGTGAGCAGCCCGAAAGCAGCCTCGCTGACGGTAGATACAAAAAGCTACTATGTTCCCTACAAAAAACTGGACTTAATCGATAATGAGAATTTTAATGATTTACAGTTAACCTATATTCGGAACATAGAGAAAAAATATACACGCTATTCCCAAAAGTCTAAAGAGAATATTCAAAGATACAGAAAGGTATATGCCAATAATCGAAATGTAGCGGGATTTAGACCTGTCATGAAAGAAATGATATATCAGATTGTCGCTGAAACCGGGCAAGGGGCAAAGCTTCGCGACATAGATGGAAATAACATCATTGATTTAACGATGGGCTTTGGTGTTAATCTGCTTGGCCATAACCCGAGCTTTATCGATAAAGCATTAAGGGATGAACTCGATAGAGGAATGCCTCTGGGTCCAATGGGAAGGCTGGCGGGTACCGTTGCAGAACAGATAAGTCAGCTCACAGGCGTGGAGAGAGTGGCCTTTTATAACTCAGGAACAGAAGCCAATATGGTGGCTGTACGAATAGCTCGTGCAAGTACAGGCAAGAAGAAGATTGTAACTTTTGCAGGCTCCTATCATGGTACCTTTGATGGCTTGCTTGGATTATCTTCCATTGGGAATGATGGCAGCCTGACGACGATCCCTTTAGCGCCAGGAATTATGGATAGCATAGTAAGTGACTTAGTGGTACTGAATTACAATCAAGAGGCTTCATTAGAATATATAAGGAATCACGCACATGATATAGCCGGTGTCTTAGTTGAGACCGTTCAAAGCAGAAAACCTGATGTTCAGCCCAAGGAGTTCCTTAAGAAATTAAGGGGGATTACGGAAGAGAATGATATTGCACTCATATTCGATGAGATCATTACTGGCTTTAGAATCTGTGCAGGCGGAGCTCAAGAGTATTTTGGCATTAAGGCAGATATCGTAACCTATGGCAAGGTCATTGGTGGAGGAATGCCTATCGGGGTGGTATCTGGTAAGTCAGAGTTTCTGGATTGTATCGATGGGGGCATGTGGAGCTATGGTGATACGTCGGTTCCGCCTTGTGAGGAGAAACGAACATTTGTTGCTGGGACTTTCTCTCACCATCCATTGGCCATGGCTGCGGCTCATGCTTCATTAACCTATATCACAGAGAACAAGGACACGCTTTACGACAGGTTGAATAATAAAACGAATGATTTTGTGAATCGGGTAAACGCTTATTTTGAGGCTAATCATGTCCCAATAAAAGCAGTAAACTTCGGTTCATTATTCAGATTTGTGTTCCGTGGAGATTTTGAAATATTCTTCTTTGGTTTATTGGAGAAAGGGGTTTATGTCTGGGAAGGACGGAATTGCTTCTTTTCTACCGAGCATTCGGATGAAGATATCGAGTATATATTTGATGCCATAAAAATGACTATTGATGAGATGAGTCAAGCTGGCTATTTGGGCAATCCCCCCTTGAGCCAATGTATAATCGAACCGGTTGGCCCCACCAAAAAGGAAGTACGGCTGCCCGTTGTGCCCATGTCATTAATCCAACAACGACTATATACGTTAAGTTCAATCAGCAAAAATGATCCATACAACATGGTGAACGTATTAAAGGTCAAAGGGATGCTGGATCGTCATAAATTTGAGAGTATCTTTAATGAAGTCATTAATCGTCATGAGAGCTTGCGAACGCGCTTATTTGTTGAGGATGGGGAATTTAAACAGGAGATACTTGAGCATGTGGACTTTAAGATCGACGTAGTCAAAAAGGACATCCAAGAGAATATAGAGGATTTAATTGAAAAATTAGTTACACCATTTGATCTATCAGAAGCTCCTTTGTTTAAGGTCATTTTGATCAATGAGGCAGACAATGAGGGCACGCTAATTTTTAATTTTCATCATTCGATAGCAGATGGAATTTCGATGAACATATTTGTGAAAGAATTTATGCAATTGTATGCAAATGAACGTCTTCTACCGGTAGACAAGCAGTATAGAGATTTTGTGGAATGGGAAACTCAGTACATGCTGTCGAACGAGAAGAAGCAAAGTGAACAATACTGGCTAAGCAAGTTATCGGGAGATATGAATGCACTGAAGTTGCCAATCGATTTTCCGGTAGGGGTAGAGTCAGATTTTACGGCAAATACAGTCCATATGAAGCTTGGTTCAGAATTGGTTCACGATTTGAAATTAGTATCTAAGCGCTATAAGTGCTCATTGTTTATGTTATTAGCTGCAGGATTTAATCTTTTGCTTAAAAAACTGACTGGAAATGATGACATATGTATAGGCACCCCTGTGACGAATCGAGCAGATGGAGCTTTTAATGAAAGTATCGGTATGTTCACGAACACGATTGTCCTTAAAAACAATCTATCGGATGATAAGACATTCAATGACTTTGTAAAAGAAGTAAAACAAAATTGTTTAGAAGCTTATTCCCATATGTATTATCCGTACAACTTTCTGGCAAGTCTCATTAAAAAAGCGAATAATAGTAGAGAAGGCTTCCTTAATGTCAGGTTTGTCTATGAAAAAACGGATGAACGAGTATTAACGATAGATAACTTAGAGATTGCAGCATATGACTATAAGATCAAATTATCTGATTTTGATTTTGTCATTGAAATTCTTGAGGAAAATGGCTTATTTCATATTGGCATGACTTATAAAACAAGCCTATTTAAAGAAGAGACTATCGAAAAATGGGGCCAATACTATAAGAGCATCTTAGAGTTTATTACCCATAACGATAATAACGACAACTCTATTCTTAAACTCAAGGATTTTGCGGGCATCGAACTAGACGAAACAGACAAGCCTATTTCGGACGGACAACCAGATCGTGATGCATTACCAGTGCTTACAGAGCGTGTCGGCATAGGTTTAAGCTATGAGGCTCCGCGTAATGAAATAGAAGAGGTGCTTGCTAAAGTTTGGGAGAAAACTTTGGACTCAAATCCAATTGGCATTAACGATGACTTCTTTCAAATGGGTGGAGATTCAATTAAAGCTATTCAGCTTATATCGCGTGCCAGAGCAAAAGGATACAGCTTTGAAGTTGATCATTTATACAAAAACCCAACGATTAAGCAGCTAGTAAAATTTGTAGAGCAGCAGCACACCAAGCATGGTCAGGAACCGTTAGCTGGAGAAGTTAAATTAACGCCCATCCAAAGGTTGTACTTTGAACAAAAAGGTAAGGATCAATATCACTGGGGCCAGGCGAAGATGTTATATAAGGCCGAGGGCTTTAAGGTTAACATCATAAAGGAAGTGTTTAATAAATTACTCGCTCACCATGATGCATTAAGAATGGTGTATAAGAATGATAACGGCAATGTCGTTCAAATCAATCGAGGAATCGAACAAAGTCTGTATGACTTGAATGTATATGAGAATGTATCAGATCAAGAAGTTACAGCAAAATGCATTGAGCTTCAAAGCCACATTGATCTTGAAGAAGGGCCGTTGGTTAAACTGGGCTTATTCAAAATGAACGCAGGGGACAAATTATTCATTGTTATTCATGGGCTTGTAATCGATGAGGTATCTTGGGGCATTGTGCTAGAAGATTTCGCAAACGCTTACATGCAAATGGAAAAGGGATTAAACATCGTTTTTGCTGAGAAAACGATATCCTTCAAGGAATGGTCTGACAAACTGAATGAATATGAAAACTCCTACAATGTGAAGAGACAGGCTGAATATTGGAAAAGCTTATATGACACAGACATCAAAAAATTGCCAAGGGAGAGAGGTAAACTTGCATGGAATTGAACAAACAAGTTCAAGAGCTTGGTGTACAAGTTACCGGAGATTTACTGGAACAGATCAATAAAGCATACAACACAAATTTCCTTGATATTTTATTAGCTGCCTTAGCCCTGACGATTCGTGACTGGACAAAAGAAGAGAATACATTGATTAGCTTGATTGGCCAGGGTAGGGAAGAATGGTTACGGCCTATGGATATTAGCAGAACCGTAGGGAGTTTCCGTACACAATTTCCAGTCGTCCTTAAAGCTTACGATGATCTCGGTGATACGATCAAACATACGAAAGACATGCTGCGACAAATTCCGAATCAGGGAAGGTTCTATGAAATCATCAAGTATGTGTCCAACGCAGACTTGAACCATGTAGAACCTGAAATTAGATTCAATTATGTATGTAAAATAGATCAGGATACAAGAGGAAATGGACTCGAAATCACGAATCTTGGTTACGGAGACTACTCCTCCAAGCCTCTTATAAGCACACATTGTCTGGATATCGAAGCCATACTCATTGCAGACAAAATAATGATTTCCACAACCTACGGACAGGATGATTTTTATCCCGGGACCATTGAGAAGCTGCTGAGCGCATATCAAGATCATTTGATTCGTTTGATTCATTATTGTACAACCAAAAAGGAAGCGGAAATCACCGTAACGGATATTACGTTAGAAGAAATAACGATGGAACAATTATCCACATACAAGAATGAACTTCACAATATTAAGTACATCTACCCTCTTGCTCCTATGCAGGAGGGTATGCTTTATCATGCCTTGACGGATGAATTGGATACGTACATCAAGTTATCTTGTTTCCAGGTTGAAGGGCAAATAGATTTGGAAATGTTAGATAGGGCTTTTAACATTGTTACCGAACGACATGATATTTTAAGGACGGTATTTGATTATTCATCATTTCAGCAAAATATGCAGGTGGTTTATAGAAAGCGAAGAGTAGCAGTTGAGTACATCGACATCACGGATCAAGGTGATGATCGTGAAGCGTATTTAGATCAATTAATCAGCCAATATCGATCGAGACGATTTGATTTAAGCAAGGATATGTTGCTGCGCATTGTCCTCGTTCGGATGAATGAGAATACCTACAGCTTGATCTTTCATCTTCATCATATTCTTATGGATGGTTGGTGCAATAGCTTAATTCTCATTGAATTATTTAAGATTTATAACGAATTAAAACATGGCATTACAGCGAGTTTGAACGAAGTCATTCCTTATTTTACTTATATAGACTGGTTAAAAAACAAAGATTTAGATGAAGCAAAAGCGTACTGGCAAGGTTATTTAAGTGAATGTAAAGAAGTCACAAAAATTCCTTTTGAAAAAGAAAATAAAACAAATGAAGTCATCAATAAAGAGATGGTGTTGGTTTTAGATGAGGAAAAAACGTTAGGTTTAGCCCGCATCGCGCAGGAAAGCAAAGTTACAGTAAATACTGTGATCCAAAGCATCTGGGCGATTCTTCTTAGTAAATACAATAATACGGATGACATTGTTTATGGATATGTTGTATCAGGAAGAAATGCTGAAATCGAAGGTGTGGAAATAATTCCGGGACTGTTTATTAACACGATCCCACTACGCGTGAAATTTACAGAGATATCGTTGTATCCAGACTTGATGAAGCACATAAGCAGCATCACGCTGCAAAACAATAAACATGACTATGTAAGCCTGACGGATATCCAAAATTTGAGTGAGCTTAAAAATGATTTGATCAGCAGTCTCCTTGTCTTTGAGAATTATCCTATCGATGAGAGAAGATTAAATGAAGAAATTTTGAAAAACAACGATTTGAAAATACTCAATTCCGTGTTTGTGGTACCGCATCAGCTTATTGAAGGAACGAACTATAACTTAACGCTAATTGTCAATCACGATGATAAAATATCGATCAATTTTACATATAATGAAAATGCTTATTCTGAAGAAGGTATTTCAAAAATCGTAGGTGTGTTTGATGCTATTGTTGATCAAATTATAGAAAATAGACATATAAGCATTAGGGATATAGAAATACTCGATGCTGAAGACAAACATCAAATTCTCTCTGAGTTCAATCGTACGCATAGCAATTATCCTAAGGATAAAACCATCGTACAGCTGTTTGAGCAGCAAGTTGAGCAATTCCCCCATCATACAGCATTAATCTATCAGGATGAGCAAGTAACTTACCAAGAGCTCAACGAGAGAGCCAATCGTCTAGCCCATCATTTAAGACAAAAGGGCGTAGGGAAAGATGTGTTAGTAGGTATTATAGGAGAACGTTCCGTGGAGATGGTTATTGGAACTTTGGGAATCCTGAAGGCTGGCGGGGCCTATTTGCCCATTGATCCGACATATCCGGCAGAACGAATGAAGAGCTTGCTTGCGGATTCCAATACGGGAGTGCTGCTTGCCCAAGCAACTTATTTGGAGGCGTTAGGACATATTATCGATAGCCATATAGAAATAGTGCTTATGGATCAAGTCTCTAAGGAACTGTCATCATATAGCTTTGACAACCCGCTGTGGATCAACAGCTCTTCTGATTTGGCATATGTCATGTACACATCAGGCTCTACGGGAAAACCAAAGGGCGTTATGGTTGAACATAAAAGTGTTGTGCGGCTTGTGAAAAACACCAATTACGTGGAGTTCTCGGAAGGTGATCGGATTTTACAGACAGGAGCCATGGTGTTTGACGCATCCACATTCGAGCTTTGGGGAGCCTTACTAAACGGAATTGGATTGGTTTTGGTTGAGGAGCATACCCTCTTGCACGCGGAAAAGCTAGGAGAAGCGATTAGACAAAACCAGATTACAACGATGTGGCTGACGGCTCCTTTATTTAACCAACTGGTTCAACAGAATGTCATGATATTCGCAGGGCTGAAGACCTTAATTGTAGGCGGAGATGCGTTATCCTGCGAGCACATTAATCAAGTAACAAGGGCGCATCAGTCGCTTAAGTTGGTTAATGGGTATGGTCCAACAGAGAATACAACTTTCTCAACCTATTATGTCATTGAGGAAGAGTTCAACAGTCCTATACCGATTGGGAAAGCGATTAGCAATTCAAGCGTATACATCGTCGACCGTCACAACCATCTGCAGCCTATTGGAGTGGCCGGTGAACTATGCGTTGCTGGAGAAGGACTGGCTCGCGGTTACTTGAGCAATGCGGAATTAACGGCAGCGAAGTTTGTGCCGAACCCGTTTGATGCGGGTGCACGAATGTATAAGACAGGAGACCTAGCTCGCTGGTTGCCTGATGGGAATATCGAATATTTGGGTCGCATCGATGAACAGGTCAAAATTCGCGGCTACCGCATTGAGCCAAGTGAAATCGCCCAGCAATTAATGCTTCACGAGCAAATCCAAGATGCAATCGTAGTGGCCCGAACAGGAGAGGATGGACAAGCGTATTTGTGCGCGTATGTCGTCAGCGATGTGGATCTGTCCGTATTAACGTTGCGGGATCATGTCTCTGCATCTCTGCCGAGCTACATGATCCCGTCGTACTTCGTACAGATGGATCGGTTGCCGCTAACCCCTAACGGCAAGGTAGACCGCAAGGTGTTGCCGGAACCGGATGGTGAGGTACATACTGGAGTAGAATTTGTGGCACCTCGAAATGAGATGGAGAAATCAATTGCCCAAGTCTGGGAAAAGGTACTTGGCGTAAAGAATGTTGGAATCCATGATGAGTTTTTTACCTTAGGCGGAGATTCGATAAAAGCCATTCAAGCTATCGCCCAGATGGGCAAAAAAGGGTACACGTTTGAGATTAAGGATTTGATGAATAACCCCAGAATTAAAGACTTGGTCGTTCATATCAAGCATACGAAAAGAGCGATAGATCAGCGTGAAGTAACAGGTGAAATCGAGCTGACGCCCATTCAAAAATGGTTTTTAGAGCAAGAAGACTTGATGAAGGATCATTTTAATCAGGAACTAATGATGTATAGTAAACATGGCTTTAGAGAAGATAGGATTGGGCGAGCTTTTGATCGAATTGTACAGCATCATGATGTTTTAAGAGCAATAGTTGTTGACCAAAAGTTTATAAATCGTGAAGTAAGCAATAAGTTATATGACTTTCGTATTTTTGACCTTCGGGGAGAAAATATATCGAATGATTATATAACTGGCTTATGCACTCAACTCCAAGCAAGTATGAAATTATCGAAAGGCCCGCTAGTAAAATTAGGGTTGTTTAAAACAGACAAAGGCGACTATTTACTTGTATCCATCCATCATATGGTTGTGGATGCTGTGTCATGGAAAATTATTATGGAGGATTTCGACACACTCTATAATGGACAAGAACAGAATTTTCCTTTAAAAACGACGTCCTTCCAAGAGTGGGCATTCAAGCAAAAACAATATGCTAGCGGATCTACATTAAAAAATGAACGTAAATACTGGGATAGTCTTGACCAATGGGAAATTAAGAAGCTTACCATGGACAATGAACCTCAAAGTATACAAGACGCCGAGGTCATCAAAAAAACAATCGTATTAGATAACTCGTATACTGAGAAATTATTAACCAAAGTAAATAAAGCGTACTCAACTGAAATCAATGATATCCTTCTGTCGGCTTTGACCCTTACATTAGCTAACTTTAACCAAACCGAACGAATACTCATTAATTTGGAATCGTACGGAAGAGAACAAATCGTAGATGATGTAGATATCACAAGGACAGTTGGATGGTTCACTAGCCAGTATCCTGTAGTTCTGCACACCAAAGATTGTGTATCGGACTTAATAAAAAATACAAAGGATACATTACGACGAATCCCCCGTAAGGGAATAGGCTATGGAATCCTTAAATATTTATCACCTTTTGAATTGAAGGCTATTCGTAAACCAGATATAAGTTTTAATTATTCTGGAGAGTTCGATGAGATTGTTTTAGGTAAAAACTTCACCTTATCTGATATTTCACCAGGTGATTCGGTGAGTAGAGATAGCAGCAGATTGTATCCTCTGAATATTTCGGCAATGGTACTCCATAAACAGTTCAATCTTACTTTGAGCTACATTAGGGAAGAATTTAATGATGGTACCATTGAAGGATTGTTACAGCGTTACATCGAGAGTCTTAAACTGATCATTGATCATTGCATATCCCAGGAAAATGTAGAAATAACCGCTTCGGATCTTACAGATGAGAACATCTCATGGGAAGAGCTCGCACCATATTACACGCAAATCAATACTATAAAACGAATATACCCGCTTACTCCGATGCAGGAAGGGCTGCTTTTCCATTCGATGGCGGATCACGGTGAATACTACCATTTAAATTTGGAACTTAGGATGACTGGAGCACTGAACGAGGAGTTATTTAGGAAAAGCTTTATGGAGCTCGTAGCCCGCCACGACGCCTTCCGAACCAATTTTGACAGCAATAGTTTTACAGAAAACATGCAGATCGTTTATAAATCTAGAGATGCTGAGTTCACGTATTTCGATATTAGAGACTTACAGGTCGATAAGGAAGCGTATATCGAACAGCTGATCATAGCGGATAGGAAAAGAGGGTTTGATTTATCTAAGGATAACCTAATCAGACTTTTTGTAGTGAGGATGAACGAACAGGAATATAGTTTGATTTTAAGCAATCACCATATTATTTTGGACGGATGGTCTTTTGGAATCATTAGTAGTGAGCTATTCGATATCTATAGCCGTCTCTTGCAAAATTCTATTGTAGAGGCAAAAAATATAAGGCCTTATGAAGAGTACATCAAGTGGATAGGTTCGCAGGATAATACGGCTGCTCTAAATTATTGGTCGGCGTACTTGAAAGGCTATAATACTACAATCGAAATTCCGTTTAAAAAGGCTTTAACGACTCAAGGAAAACCACAAGAGGTCATTTTAAGCCTGGATAAAGGCATTATCAAGCAAATAGAGATTCTGGCAAAAAATAACAACGTTACAATCAATACGATCCTCCAAAGTGTATGGGCAATCCAGCTTCAAAGATACAATAATGTAAATGATGTTGTATTCGGATTTATTGTATCGGGTAGAACCACCGAAATATATGAAATTGATGAAATGGTAGGCTTGTTTATCAATGCCATTCCATTGCGAGTGAATACAACTCATGAAAGAAAATATAACGAAGTGCTAAGGAAAATAAAATCAGATTTTAATGATAGCGAGCCCTACCAATATTGCTCGATAGCTGAAATACAAAAGCTAACTGAGGTTGGCAATAGCCTCATAAATGGATTGATGGTCTTTGAAAATTATCCGATTGACAAAGATATGATTAACCAAGATAAACAGGATCAGGTAAATCTGCATATTCGTTCTGCTCGGAGTTTTGGGGAGACGAACTACAACTTTAATATCAAAGTATTTCCGGGAGAAGAGTTTGTTGTAAAATTTGACTACAATGATGGGATATATGGTGAAGAGGAAGTACATAAAATAAAAAACCACTTCTTCAATATCTTAAACCAGATCCTTACCAATCCGAATATACAGATCGATGACATAGAAATTGTGGGAACTGATGAGAAGAGCGAAGTATTGGATGACTTTAATGACACCTACATGGACTATCAACTAGAGGATACGATTCAAGGTCTCTTTGAATATCAAGTCACGAAAAACCCAGAAAAAACAGCGGTTGTATTTGGCGAGGATACAATAAGCTACAGTGAATTAAATAAGAGAGCAAATACATTGGCCAAACTTCTCAGGGATAAGGGAATAGGTGTAGAATCCATCGTACCCATTATCATCGATCGCTCCATTAACATGGTTGTATGCGTACTTGCTATTTTAAAGGCGGGCGCTGCCTATCTGCCAATTGATTCGAACTATCCTGAAGACCGAATCAATTATATATTACAAGACAGTAAAGCTGAGATTCTGCTTTCTACTCATACCCTTACGCAAGCGCGAACTCTTCACATCAAAGAGGTTATTGATTTAGAAAATGAGGGGCTGAACGAACTCTCTGTTGGACTAATCGATAATATCAACTGTTCCAATGATTTAGCCTATGTGATCTATACCTCGGGTACGACCGGGAAACCTAAAGGAGTTATGGTAGAGCATAAAGGTGTTATTAACTTGAAGCATTGGTTTGAGCGTGATTTTGGAATAGGTAACGATGAACATATCCTGCAATTCGCAAGCATGGCGTTTGATGCGTTCTCATGGGAACTGTTTACGGCGTTATTGCTTGGCAATACACTCTATATACCTGATAAAGATGTGCTGCTCAATACGGATTTATTAAACGAATATATAAGAACTCACAGAATCACAACCGTAACTCTACCTCCATTTGTAGCGGCTAATTTAGAGCTAGATAACGGATTGAAGCGGGTAATTACGGCAGGAAGCGAACTAAAATACGAACAAATCTCTCATCTGCTTGGAAGAGTAGAAGTTTTCAACGCATATGGCCCGACGGAAGATACCGTATGTACGACAACTTGCAGGCTATCTCAGGATCATAAAGTGAAAATGTCGATTGGAGCCCCCATTAGAAACCATCGGGTATTGATACTGGATGCCCATAATAAACTGGTTCCAACGGGTGTAACCGGTGAACTGTGCATCGCAGGTATAGGGCTAGCAAGGGGATACTTGAATAACGAACAATTAACGAAAGAAAAATTCATTAATAATCCTTATCAGCCAGAAGAAATCCTTTACAAAACAGGAGATATGGCTAGATGGTTGTCCGATGGAAATATCGAATATGTAGGAAGAATCGACCATCAGGTTAAAATAAGAGGATATCGAATCGAAATAGGCGAAATTGAACAAAACCTGTTAGAATTCCCAGAAGTGACTCAGGTTGCAATTATCGATAAGGACGTGGATGGAGCGAAGTATCTCTGTGCCTATTATGTGGCCGAGAAGGAAATAGCCATCCATACATTACGAGAAACTTTAGGCATGAAATTACCTGCCTATATGATCCCAGCGTATTTTATTAGAATGGATTCCTTACCATTTAATTTCAACGGTAAAGTTGATCGAAAGCGATTACCTGAAATAGAAGGTGTAATAAAGACAGGCACTCATTATGAGGAAGCCGAAAATGAAGTGGAAATTTTAATTGTAGATATTTGCAAGAGTGTATTAGGGCTGCAGAAACTAGGCGTAAGGGACAACTTATTTGAAGTTGGCGGGGATTCAATACGGATTGCAAAAATATACAAAGAGTTAAAGAAGGTAAATATCCACATTTCAATTAAAGATATTTTCTATTATGAAAATATACGTGATATTTATAAACACTGGGTAAATAGAGAAATGCAATTCAATGAAGTTAGGCATGAGGACACGGAGTGTATTTCAACGAGCCTAACGAAATGGAATCAGGCGCTAACCGACAAGCTTAATGAGTTTAGTAATAAGATTGTAAGTCCGAACAAAATAGTGCAGGTTTATCCACTATCAGCGATGCAGGAAATTCTACTAGATACAAACAAAACATATAGTGGGGCAATATTGGATTTTAACCATAAGGTCAATGTGCAGCTGCTGAAAAAAAGCATAAAATGTGTCATTAACGAACAAGGTTTATTAAGGAGCGTTCTAATAAATTCAGTTCATCAAACCATGATCCAAGAATATGACGTGGTAACGGATATTGATATACCTTATCTGGACTTGGAGCATGCGAGTGAAGAGCAAAAAGAAAGCATTCAGTCCTACATTCATGAACTTTATGGAGAACATGTAGAGGGTACAGACGTTTTTAACAAATTATTGTATAAAGTGATAATGATCAAATTCGCTGAAAATGACTTTAAGGTATATATGCCCTTTAATCACCTCATTTTTGATGCGATGAGCTTCGAAATCATCGAAGCGAGTATTCGGCAAGCATATTCAAATAATGGTGAATTGAAAGGGCCTAACATATTGCAATATGAGCATTATGTTAAAGAGCAGCTGAAGGGCCCTCAAGGAGTAACGGAAAAGGAACTTATCGAGAAGTTTAATCTAAATGATTTTCAAGATAGTTTTAGTCAATATTACAAAAAATATAAGAAAGCATCATTAATAAATACAACCATTTCCATTTCGATGACAGAAGATATTCGTAAATCCGTTGAAGAAATGCCATGGGATATATCCTTTAAAGTATTTTTGAAAGTTTTAGAGCTTAATTTTGAGCTTGATAAGATACCGTTTGCGATCCTTCATACGGGAAGAAAATATCAAACAAACAATTATTATCATACAATTGGGGCATTTATTGATATTCTTCCTCTTTGCTTAGCTCGTGATCAACATCTAGCTATGGAAGAAATAAATGAATATACTCGTTTTGCATCTGAGAAAAACATTAATTTTGCAGCCTTGCTTTCTCACGAGGAACCGAAGAGCAAATATAAGAAGGTGAGGCGTGCATTTAAAGATACGTATAGCTCAGAAACGATAAATATTCCGATTTTTAACTATCTAGGTCTGTATGATTCACAAGCAGAGATGAAGGACGAGCTTAGTGCAATTAAGGATATGTTCCGTAATAGGACTAACAAATTGTCGACAGAGATCGCTATCGCAGTCCTAGAGAATAAACTCATGATTAACTTATTTTGTGAGGAGCACCAAATACCAAAGATTACAAATGAGATCCATAACTTCATGAATAACGTAAATGAATTGCTCCTTATCTAAAATAGATTCTGAATTAAGAATCGAGATCGCAAAAGAAGCGTTGGAGCGGGAGAATGTAAAGATAAGATTTGTGCATTTGTTTGATATCTAACAAGCACAAATCTTATCTACATTCAACTGCTGAAGTGGGTTACGGCCGATTATTCAGAATTGGTTAACAAATAATATAAATGAAAAGGTAAGGCATAGAGAGTTAAGGCATAGTATTGAGAATTATTTCACATATTTGTAGTTGAAGAATGTTATTATGCTAGAAATAAACGCCAAGCCAGTTAAGCAGCCATGTGTAAATTGAGTGTTTATTGAAATATTCGTTGTATGAATTCAATTGATGTATATAAGCAGATATTTTATAACGCGAAGATAACTAACGGCAAATGCTAATGCTTAGCAATGAAACAATTAAAAACAAATCTGTAAGCAGTGAAGATTAAACAAAGTAAAACAGAGTTAAAATGAACAATTAATATGAATAATGTACTCAATAATAACCAATACATGATATGGTGAAATTAAGGAGATCAAGCAGCTGATTGAGGCCAATTTGAGAGACTCCTTTTCAATCTATAGTACTGTTTCACAAAACCCGTATTTTGTACACATGTCTATAAGTTTATTCAAACCCTTGTCTTGCCTATCTTTATATAAGATGTTACCCATTTTTAGTTGTAAAAAAAATCAGATAAGATGTTACAACATTTTATCTGATTTCATGCAGTTGGATAACAAGAACTTAGAGACCTTTCTTTCTCTAATGTTGATGCTAACTAAATATTAGGACTCCAAATATAATAGTCAGTACCACAATAGCTGTCAATGAGGATACTTTCGCAAAGCGAATTGCCGAATTAGATATTTCAGGTTCTTCTTTATACATCCATCGTTTCCCCCATAATAAACTATCCTCAGGACAAAAATAAGTCCATATTAATATTCCATACATAGGAATCATAAAAACAAAAAACACAAAAATCCCAGCTATCATCTTTTCCACTACATCGCGCTCCCTCTACCATACCCCAATAAAGGATTGGACAATTCTTATGGCCTCCAATAAGTAGGATTTCGTCTTATTTAAGTATTCCATATATTGGAACCATTCTGTCCGTTAGCTTAATAGGGATCCCGCTCCATTGATGATTATGATTGTTTAAAAACATGGTTTCTGCTTTCACCTAGCTGGATCTTCTCTAAGGGCGTTCTATAACCGCGACCCCGAAGCGGATCTTTATTCTTCTCATGGACGAGCTGCTCAATCGTGTGAATCACCCACGACATTCGCTGGTACGCGAAGTTTTCTACAATGTAAGGTTGATAATGCTTAACCTCAAAAAATATGGTTCCACCAATATTTGCTCTATAAATTGGGTTTTGCCTTTTAGATGGGTTGTTCTTGTTCCATATTTCTAGATACAAAAATTTATTGATGTCGTATAAAGATTTTTTTCCTTCTCGGATAGTATATGTGTTGGTTAAAGCCTCGCACAGAAAAAACTGGTAAACAAACTGATGGGTTTATCCGGATGTCCGTAAGAGTATTGAATTGCATTGCTCGAAGCTATAACAGCATATCCTCTCCCGGCAAATTCATCTGCTGTTTCATTGATATTAAAGACAGCGGTATTATCGATCATAAAATTCCCCGCCATACAAGCAGTCTAAAAATAGAATTTTATTCTTCGCTGAAATTGCATCTAAACGATGGGTAAAGGCGGTTTAGGAAAGACAACATTTGTGCTTCTCTGGCAATAGGTTTAGCAAGCCGTGGGCATCGGTTCATCTCACGACAACAGTCCCAGAAGCTCACCTCTCGCTCGTGGAGATGATATAGAGGAGAAATATCCCCTCCTTCAGGTCAGTCGAATTGATCCCAAATTAGAGACTACTCGTTACTCAAGTGAAATCATTGGTATGAATGCAGACCATCTGGATCAGGATGGTCTGGAACTATTAAAAGAAGACCTTGCCTCCCCTTGTACAGAAGAGATCGTGGTCTTCCGTGCATTTGTACGCATCGTAGAGGAAGCCGATCGTCATCGACTACAAGCACCCGAATTTCTGACATATTGCTCTCCCGCTTCTTTAATCCTAAATTCAAATGTTAACTATTTTATGATCTTTCAAAAAAATCAATTTCCAGTTAGGGATAGATAGTCTGGGCCTTTGCCGGAGCTGTATTGCTTACCTACTGGCTGCTCCAGGTGATGGAGTTCACCTTCCCGATACCATTTCATCCAGACTTTTAATTGAGTCACATTTTTGATGCTTAGCTCGTTCATTACTTCTTTCACAGGAATACCAGCTAATCTCCTTTCAATTTCACTTCCACCGGGTAGCTCACTCTAGTTACCAACGCAAAAACACCTCCAAGATTGTCTCCCTTATCTATTGATATAAGGGTATTTCTCTTGAAGGTGTTTTGATTTGTCTCACGTTATGGGGTCAGTCCCCTTAATGGATAAAAAAAGTGTGAGCATTCCGGAGGCTAATTATGGTTTCTAAATTCTAATATCTCTTCAACAGCTTGTACATACCCACCCGATTCGCGGAAGGATTGTTGCATGTTTATAGCGGCTGTCTTGTAAGATGCGTGGCTAAACACATGGTCTGCGGCTTCTCGGATTTGCTGTGCAGTCAAGCCATCCATACGTAATGTAACACCCGCTCCAACTTTGGAGATTCGCTCGGCAATGACTGGCTGATCCGCGCTTTGCGGGATAACAATGAGCGGAACTCCGTAATAGAGACCTTCATGAGCACTATTCATGCCACCATGTGTAATAAATAATTTCGTGTGTGGCAATAGATCGGTTTGTGGCACAACGTTTTTTACAATGAAGTTTTCAGGGATCTCACCTAAATTAGAAATTTGGACTTTATCGCCGATCGACATGACAATCGTATGCTCCGTGTCTCCCAAAGCTTCCATACAGAGCTTATAGAAATCAATCGCTTGGTTAAAGACGGTACCGAGTGAAATGTAAATGAGGCTTCTTCCTTCGATTGCCGTAAGGTCGAAGTCCGTTTGGCTGACCCGTGAAGAGATGGATGGCCCAACAAATTGAAAGGAATGATCAAATGTTTCTCCTTCAGGTTGGAACTCCCTTGTTGTATACACAATGGTAAGTGGTGCTGGGTTACAAAATACCTCATAAGGAGAATGAATCTCCACTTGATAGGTTTCCTTCACCTTGTCCGTCAGGCTTACAAATGTATCATGGATAGGCTTCGCGATCTCTGCAGGTACACTTGCATGGAACTGTTCCATTATGCTATCGAAGGTTGCCTCTGATTGCACAAAAGACGTACAGGAATTGATTGCAGGCAGTTTCAACATGTGAGCCAGTATTCGTCCACAACCGAACATAGAATCATGAATGATGTAATCGAATTGCTCTCCCTTGATCTGTTCAAGTACGCTTGGTATGACGACATCTGCCGTAAGCAGCAAGCCGTTGATACGTTCAAGCACATAATTTCGTCCACCTGAAATAAAGGCTTTGATGAATTTCTGATCATCAAATGTTCGTACGATAGCGCCTGTCTTCTCCAATCGCTCCCGGAATGCTTCAATGCAGAAGTATACGACCTCTTCTCCCCGTGAGATAAGTTCCTGTACGACTCCAATCGTGGGATTGATATGTCCCACTGATCCCCCATTTATAAATAAAACACGTGCCATTATCATCACTCCTAGATAATACGATTCGCTTACATTGTTCACAAGGATTTCCATGCCCTCGCTTGACTCGTACTTGAAATTGTATTCGGGATCAAGTTTATCATAGTATACAAATAGTACAAAGAATTTTTGTATAACCCCCGTAAATCTTCTCACTGCTGATGTAATTAGTGCAAATCCAATCATAAATGAGGATAAACAAAAACATGCTAGAGCAAAAAAAATCTCCCCAAATGAATGGGGAGATGTTCATGTTTTGATATTAATTAGTGAGTAATGGATGATTTCGGATATAACGTTGTTCCCCAAATCGAAACATTAATATCGCTAGCTAACGGAACGTTATATTCATCAACAACTGTTCTCCACCATTCCCAAGCAAGACC
>Ga0209025_1000490_pt1 | contig 76105 bp, 67 predicted proteins | sample AraplaMF_Col_mLB_FD_184256 | JGI IMG/M metagenome (GOLD analysis project Ga0209025, IMG submission 184256) | Arabidopsis root microbial communities from the University of North Carolina, USA - plate scrape MF_Col_mLB (SPAdes) (version 2) | ecosystem: Host-associated > Plants > Roots > Endosphere... | reverse complement strand
CCATCCACTCGCCGTTCGGGCAGGTGCTCAAGGGCATCAAAGAGAACGAGCCGCGCGCGCTCTCGCTGGGCTACGACGTGGCGCGCTTCAAGCTGCTGGCCTTCGTGATCTCGGCGGCGCTGTCGGGCCTGGCGGGTTCGCTCAAGACGCTGGTGCTGGGCTTCGCGACCCTGTCGGACGTGCATTGGACCGCCTCGGGCCAGGTGATCCTGATGACGCTGGTGGGCGGGCTGGGCACCCTGTCGGGGCCGCTGGTGGGCTCGGCCGTGGTGGTGCTGCTGGAGAACAAGATCGGCGAGCTGGGCAACCTGCTTGCGCGCATCACCACCATCGACTGGTTCAACACGCTGGGCGAGTCGGTGACCATGGTCACGGGCCTGATCTTCGTGATCTGCGTGCTGGCCTTCCGCAAGGGGATCATGGGCGAGATCATCGCCTTCATCGATCGGCGCAAGGCGCGGTAGAAATCGGGATCGGACAGCCGTACGCAGAGGGCGCGAAGGTTTCGCAAAGGGCGCGAAAGAAAACCTTGAAGGTGGGCTGCTGGCGTGCCAACGCCGCGCCTGGAGGTGCCGGCACGGGGCGTAGCCGCTGTCAAAGCGCAGCCCACACATTTCAGGCTGTTCTTTTGCGTCTTTCGCGAAACCTTCGCGCCCTCTGCGTACGGCTGTCCGCTTTCTAGAGCCTCAGCGGCGCCACATACCCCGTCATCTCCAGGTAGCCGCGCCCCACGCGCCGGCCCTGGCCATCGAGCAGGTCGCTCAGGCCTTCCCAGTACACGCCGCCGGTCGAGCCGCGGCTGTCGAGCTCCTGGTCGTCGAGCAGCGCGCGCACCTCGAAATCGCCCGCGGGCGTGCGCACGCGCCACTGCACGGGATAGCGCGCCTGCGTGCGCGGGCTGTTCCACGGGCGGCCGGCCTCGAAGCGCACCTCGTCGGGGCCGAACACGCGCAGCGTGCCGTCGCCCGCGCGGAACGAACCGCCCGACCACAGCGCGCTGCCGTCGGCGCGGCGCAGGTGGAAGGCCGTGAGCGCGCCGCCGTCGTCGAGGTTCATGCCGATCCAGTCCCAGCCCACGGCTTCGGGGTGCAGCAGCGCCTCGCTCCATTCGTGGTCGAGCCAGGCCCTGCCGCGCACCGCGAAGGGCCGGCCGTCGAGCACGATGCGGCCCTGCGCCGCGAGCTGCGGTTCGCTGTAGTAGTAGCTGGCCTGGGCCTCGTCGGGCCCCTTGCGCGAGAGGCCCGCGCGGCCCTGCAGCAGCACCGGCTGGGTGGGCGCGAATCGCAGCTCGAGCGTGAAGCCGCTGGCGGGAATGCGCGCCGTGTAGCCGTCCGCGCCACGCAGCAGCGACCAGTCGCGCAAACGCAGCGCGGTGTCGGTTTCGCTGGCCGAGGCGCCACCCAGGCCCGCGCGCGCGATGCGCTGGTCGTGCCGCAGCGCGCGGCCCTCGAGGTCGGTGACGGCCGCGTGCGCGAACACCAGCTGCTGCGCCGCGAACTTCGAGCGCATGCCCTGCGTGGCGTCGACGCGCGAGCGGAAGAAGGTGACCTGGAAGCCGAAGGCGCGACCGCCCTCGGCCTGCGCATGGCCCGTGATGTACCACCACTCGGTGCGCAGCTCGGGATGGCTGCCGAAGTCGCGCGGGAACTGCAGCGTGCGCGGCGACAGGGCCCAGGCGGGCGCGAGACCCGAAGAGGCGGCGAGCGCCGCGAGCAGGAGGTCGCGGCGCGACAGGAGGGCGGGTGGCATGGCCGCACGAGTCTACAAGCGGCCTCGTCACGCGTTGTAACCCGCGCGCGGGCGAAAGCGATTACCGTGGGCCGGCCCATAAAAAGAAGGAGACGAGATCCATGAAGCGCACGCCCAGCCCGCGCCCCGTCGCGCGGCGCACCGCATCCCCCCGTTCCGGTTCCCTCGCCCCGAGGCTCGTGCCGCTGGCCGTGCTGCTCGCGCTCGCGGGCTGCGCCTCGGGACCGCCCGCCGAAGCACCGCCCTCGACGAGCACGCCGCCACGCGCGCCTTCGTCGTTCGCCGTGCCGGGCCTCGAGAAGCCGGCCGAGGTGCTGGTCGACCGCTGGGGCGTGCCGCACCTCTACGCGGGCACGCTCTACGACGCCTTCGTCGCGCAGGGCTTCATCGCGGCGCGCGACCGGCTCTGGCAGATGGACCTGTGGCGCAAGCGCGGCCTCGGCGAGATGGCGCAGGACTTCGGTCCCGCCTGGGTCGAGAGCGACCGCGCCGCGCGCGCCGTGCTCTATCGCGGCGACATGTACCGCGAGTGGCTGGCCTACGGCTCCGACGCCAAGCGCGTGGCCGAGGCCTTCACGGCCGGCGTCAACGCCTACGTGGCGCAGGTGCGCGCGCAGCCCGACCTGCTGCCGCCGGAGTTCAAGTTGCTCGGCTACCAGCCCGCGACCTGGTCGCCCGAGGACGTGGTGCGCATCCGCCACCATGGCCTCACGCTCAACCTCACCTCCGAGATCGAACGCGCGCGCGCCTACTGCGCGGGCGGCCCCGGCATCAAGGCCGACTGGCTGCGGCGCGAGCTCGACCCGCCCGTCAATCCGCGCGTGCCGCCGGGCCTCGATCCCTGCACTATTCCTGCCACCGAGTTGCGCGCGGCCTATCTGCGCGCGACCGAGTCACCGCAGTTCACCAAGGCCAACACGCTGCTGCCGCAGCAGGGCGCGGGCCCCGGCAGCTTCGCGGTGTCGCAGGCTGGCGATGAGGCAGAGGCCGACAAGGCGGATCAAGGTGACCCCACGGCCGCCTACGGCAGCAACAACTGGGTGATCGCGCCCAAGCTCAGCGCCACCGGCCGGCCGATCCTCGCGAACGACCCGCATCGCGCGCACGGCGCGCCGAGCCTGCGCTACATGACGCACCTGAGCGCGCCCGGCATGGATGCGATCGGTGCCGGCGAGCCCTTCCTGCCGGGCCTGTCGATCGGCCACAACGGCACCATCGCCTTCGGCCTCACGCGCTTCTACATGGACCAGGAGGACCTCTACGTCTACCAGCTCAATCCGCGCAATCCCAACGAGTACCGCTACCAGGGCCGCTGGGAGCCGATGGTGCGCGTGACCGAGCGCATCGCGGTCAAGGGCGAACGCGCGCCGCGCGAGCTGGTCAACACCTTCACGCGCCACGGGCCGGTGCTGCTGTCGGAGCCCGGCAAGCGCCGCGCCTATGCGCTGCGCGCGGCCTGGCTCGAGCCGGGCACGGCGCCGTACTTCGGTTCGATGGACTACATGCGCGCGCGCAACTGGGACCAGTTCCGCGCCGCCATGAACCGCTGGGGCGCGCCCGGCGAGAACCAGGTCTATGCCGACCGCGACGGCAACATCGGCTGGATCCCCGGCGGGCTCACGCCGATCCGTCCGAACTGGGACGGCCTGATGCCGGTGCCGGGCGACGGCCGCTACGAGTGGTCGGGCTTCCGCAACGGCGACGAGCTGCCGTCCGAATTCAATCCCGCGCGCGGCTATGTGGTGACCGCGAACGAGAACAACATCCCGAGCGAGCATCCGGCCGCGAAGAAGGGCATCGGCTACGAATGGAGCGACGCGGCGCGCGCGCGGCGCCTGAAGGAGCTGTTCGCGGCGAAGGTGGCAGCGGGCCAGCGCTTCACGCTCGAGGACTCGCAGCGCATGCAGAACGACATCGTCGCCACGCCGGCGCAGCGCCTGCTCAAGCTGCTCGCGGGCCTGGGCAGCAGCGATGCGCAGACCGCGGCCGGCCTCGCGCTGCTGCAGGGCTGGGACGGCACCATGGACCGCGACAGCGCGGCCGCCGCGCTCTACGAGGTGTGGAGCAGCAAGCCGCTGCGCCAGGCCGTGCTCAAGGCCGGCGCGGGCGAGTCGGCCATGCAGTACGCGCTGCCGGGCGACAACACGCGCATGGTCCTGCTGCTCGAGAACCCGTTCGGCTGGGTCAGCAACGCGCAGCGCGATGCGATGCTGGTGCAGACCATCGCGCCCGCCATGCAGGAACTGAGCAACAAGCTCGGCCCCGACCCCACGGCCTGGAAATGGGGTGCGCTGCACCGCGCCGAATTCCGCCACCCGCTCGGCGGCATCGTCGATGCAGCCACGCGCAAGAAGCTCGACGTGGGCGACTGGCCGATGTCGGGCTCGTCCTTCACGCCGATGGCCGCGAGCTACCGCGCGAGCGACTACCGGCTGACCTCGGGTGCGTCGTTCCGCATGGTGCTCGACGTGGGCAACTGGGACGCCTCGCGCGTGATCAACACGCCGGGCCAGTCGGGCAATCCCGACAGTCCCAACTACCGCGACCTCGCGCCGCTGTGGCTCGAGGGCAAGTACGTGCCGCTGGTCTACAGCCGCGCGGCGGTGGAAAAGGAAACGGTGGAGCGGATCCGGCTGACGCCCGCGCCCTGACGCCCGCGGCAACCCCCTTGCCTGGCCCGGCGAGGCTAGCGCAATCGGGTTGCATCAATGGATCGCGGCACCGCGCGGGCCGCCGCGAAATCTTCCGTATTCACTTCCTCATGCGCATGCAGCGGCCGTTGCATGCGCGTGACTTTTGGCACTGTTTGCCGCGTTCCGCGATGCATACGCTCGGTCCCCTTCGATGCATGGCATGCGATGCCGCGCATCGGACACCGAGGCTGCCGCATGGCGGCCGCATTCATCGATCAGTTGCCACAGAGGGGGAGAGAACCCATGAAATTCAAGATTGCAATGGCCGCCGTGGCGGTCGCATTGGCTGTTGCCGCGTGCGGTGGCGGGGGCGGAGGCTCGGGCTTCGCGTTCCTGCCGCCCGGCCAGAACGGCGGTGACCCCGGCGGTCCCGGTGACCCGGGTGGCCCCGGCGATCCCGGCACGCCCGCGCGCAAGGACGCGAAGGTCACGGGCCGCGTGACCCACGCCCTCGACGGCGCGGGCATCGCGCAGGTCAAGGTCACGGCCGGCGGCGTCAGCACGACGACCGCGGACGATGGCTCCTACACGCTCGAGGGCATCACCAACGGCGCCTCGGTGCTGCTCGGCTACGAGAAGAGCGGCTTCGCACCGCAGAGCCGTGCCACCGCCGCGCTCGCGGCCGCCGAGGCCAGCACCGTCATCAACATCCCGATGCTGCCGGTGGCCTTCAGCGACACCTTCAATCCGGGCGCCGCGCGCGACCTCGCGGTGCCGGGCTCGACCGCGATGGTGCGCCTGCCGGCCAACGCGCTGCGCCGCGCCGACGGCAGCACGCCGACCGGCCAGGTCACCGGCCGGCTCACGCCGATCGCACCCGCGACCAACGTCAACCTGATGCCCGGCAACTACCTCGCGGCCACCAGCGGCGAGCCGGCCGCGATGGAGAGCTTCGGCGCGCTCGACGCCAGCTTCGTCGATGCCGATGGCGCACCGCTGCAACTCGCGCAGGGCGTGAGCGCCACCGTGCGCATCGCACCGTCGTCGCGCAGCGCCGCGCTGCCGCCGACGGTGCCGCTGTTCTTCTACAACACGGCCACGGGCCTGTGGGTGGAAGAGGGCAGCGCGAGCCTGCAGGGCACCGCGCCGAACCAGTACTACGAGGGCACGGTCACGCACTTCACGACCTGGAACGCCGATCAGATCTACAACACGGTGCGCGTCAACGGCTGCGTGCAGAACGCGGCGGGCCAACGCGTCGCGGGTGCGGTCGTGGCCTCCGAAGGCAAGTCGTACAGCGGCGTCGGCTCGGCCGTGACCGATGCCGAAGGCAACTTCTCGGTGCCGGCCAAGCGCAGCAGCGCCGCCTTCGTGGTGGCGAGCAAGAACGCCGAGCTCTCGAACGCGGTGAACGTGGACCTCGGCGAGCAGGACCAGTCGATCGAAGGCTGCCTGACGCTCACGAGCGCCGCGGTGTCGATCAAGCTGACCTGGGGCGAGACGCCGCGCGACCTCGATGCGCACACGCTGGGTGCCAACCTCGGCGAGCACATCTACTACGTGAGCCAGGGTTCGCTCGCGACCGCGCCGTTCGTCAACCTCGACGTGGACGACACGAGCAGCTTCGGCCCGGAATACACCACCTTCGCCAAGCTCGCGCGCAATCGCACCTACCGCTTCTTCGTCCACCGCTACTCGGGTGACTTCGGTTCGGGGCAGACCGGTTCGCCCGCGCGCGTGGAGTTGAACAACCGCGGTGCCCAGGCCGTGTACGCACCGCCGGCCGGCGAGACCAGCAGCACGCGCTACTGGCACGTCTTCGACCTGCGCACCGACGACAGCTGCAACGCGACGATCGTGCCGATCCAGAAGTTCCTGACCGAGGAACCGCCGCCGGTCAACACCGACGCGAACGCGCAGTACTGCAACTGAGCGGCAGGAACGACGACCGGCGAAAGCCGATCGTCTTGAGCCGAAGAACAACAAAAGGGAGCAGGGGGAAAAGGCGCATGAACAAAGCGCCGGCAGGCACGGGACCGCGGACCTCCGCGGGTCGCGTGCCTGCTTTTTTTTGCTCGCGCGAAGCGGCGCCTACCAGTCTTCCTTCACCGCCAGCACCGCATCCCTGCCGGCAGCGGCCCGCCCCGCCATCCACGCCGTGACGGTGCCCGCGGCCACCACGGCCGCGCACAGCGCGAGCAGGCGGCCCCAGGGCAGCAGCAGGTCCATGGTCCAGTGGAAGCTCTGCGGATTGACCACCTTCACCAGCACCACCGACACCGCGAGGCCCAGGCCCAGTCCGGCCACCGCGCCGATGGCGGTCCAGGCGGCGCCTTCGCCGGCCACCACCGCGAGCACCTGCGCGCGCGTGAAGCCCAGGTGCGCGAGCAGGCCGAACTCCTTGCGCCGCGCGAGCACCTGCGCGCTGAAGCTCGCGGCGATGCCGAACAGCCCGATCGCGATCGCCACCGCCTGCAGCCAGTAGGTCACGGCGAAGCTGCGGTCGAAGATGCGCAGCGAGACCGCGCGGATCTGGCCCACCGAGGCGATCTCGATCTCGGTGCCGGCGCGTTGCGCGGCCAGCGCGCGCACCGCTTCCTGCACCGTGCCCTCCACGGCGCCGGGCGCGAGCCACAGCGCGATGTCGCTGACGTCGCGCTCGCCCGTCAGGCGCTCGAAGTCGCGCGCCTCGATCGCGATGGCGCCGAACTGCCGCGCATAGTCGCGCCACACGCCGGCGACGAAGAAGCGGGCGGGCGCGCCGCCGGCGGCGGGCGTCAGCGCGTGCGACAGCGGCGCGAAGACGCTGCCGGGCTTCGCCCCGTAGAGCTCGACCATCGGCTCGCTCACGTAGATGCCGATCTGCCCCTCGGGCACCGGCAGCGCGCGGCCCACCAGCGGCAGCGCCTGCGCCACGCCGCCTTCGAGGTGGCGCGAGATCAGGGTCACCGCGGGCTGCGCCGTGTCGAGCTGCAGCGAGCGCGTGCGCAGCGTGCCGCTGCGCGCCACGCCGGGCAGCCGCGACAGCGCCTGCACGAAGTCGGGCGCGAAGGTCGCGGTGTCGGTGCTGCTCTCGGCACCGCTGTTGCCGCCGCGCCCGCTCGAGGTGGCGCGCACGTAGAGGTCGGCCGGCAGCACGATGTCGAGCCATTGGGTGACCGAGTCGCGGAAGCTCGCGACCATCACCGTGAGCGCGACCGCGAGGCTCAGGCTCGCGACCACGCCGCTGACCGCCACCGCCGCGGTGCCGCGCATGCGGCGCGCGCGCTCGATGGCCAGCATGGGCAGCACGCGGCGCGACAGCAGCGGCGCGATGCGGTCGTAGAGCAGCGCGATCAGCCACGGCAGCGCGGTGATGCCGCCGACCAGCAGGCAGGCCACCGACAGGTAGGCCGCCACCGGCACGCCGCGGATCGCGGGCAGGTTGGCGAGCGCCACGCCCAGCGCGATCAGGCCCAGCGCCAGCCAGTGGCTGCGGCCCTGCGCGGGCGGCGCGCCCAGGCCCTTGAGCGTCTGCGCCTCGGGCAGCGCCTGCGCCGCGCGCGCCGGCCACCAGCCGCCCACCAGCGCGGCCGCCACGCCGAGCGCGCCGTAGAGCAGGGCCGAGGCGCCGCTCCAGTGCAGCGTGGGCGCCACGCCCTCGAAGTAGCCGCCGCCCAGGTCGCCGCCGAGCACGCGCAGCGCGACGTCGGCCAGCGCGGTGCCGAGCGCGAGCCCGGCCGCGCTGCCGATCAGCCCGAGCACCAGCGATTCGGCCAGCACCAGCCGCAGCCGCTGGCGCGGCGTGAGGCCCAGCACGCCGAGCAGCGCGAACTGCTGCGCGCGCTTGGCGACGCTGAGTGCGAGCACCGAGAACACCAGGAAGGCGCCGGTGAACAGCGCCACCAGCGCCAGCACCGTGAGGTTGACGCGGTAGGCGCGCGAGAGGTTGCTCACGCGCTCGGCGGAATCGCCGGGCTCGGCGAACTGCAGGCCGGCGGGCCAGCCCGGCGTGGCCTGCAGCGCCGCGATGAAGGCCGTGCGGTCGGTGCCCGCGGCCAGCCGCAGGTCGATGCGGCTGAGCTGGCCGAGGCGGCCGAAGCGTTCCTGCGCGGTGGCGATGTCCATCACCGCGATCGCGCCGCCGCCGGCCGCCACGTGACCGGCCACGCGCAGCCGCTGCCAGTCGGCGCCGCTGCGCAGCCGCACGTTCTCCTCGGCACCGGCCGGTGCCTGCGCGGGCAGGCCGAGGGCGCTGCGCGCCGCGGCGTTGAGGAACACCAGGTCCGGCGCGAACAGCGCGAAGCGTTCGGCGCCCGCATCGGGCTGCGGCATCAGCGCCGGCGCGATCGCGGGCAGCGCGAGCGCGTCGACGCCGATCGCGCGCAGCGGTACCTGCCGCTCCTCGCCGCCGGGCGTCGGAGCGACCAGCGCGAGCGCCTGGAACTCGAGCACCGGGCTCGCGAGCGTCACCTGCGGCTGGCGCGCCAGCGTCTCGAACACCGCCTCGTCGAAGCTGCCCTGCGGCGCGCGCAGCTCGAGGTCGGGCTGGCCGTTGACCGAGCGCACCGCGCTCGAGAACTCGTCGAGCGCCGAGGCGTTGATGAGCTGCACCGAGAACGCGAGCGCCACGCCCAGCATCACGGCCAGCACCGCCGCCGCGTTGCGCCAGGGGTGGTGGCGCAGTTCCTGCCAGGAGAAGGTGGTGAGCAATGCACGCATGGGGCGATTGTGGCCCGCGCGCCGTGGCACCATGCGGCACCTGTCCCTGCCCGAGGAATCGACGATGCGGCTTCTCTCCCGCGGCCCCCATGCCTCGCTCCGGCGCCTGGCGCTGCTGTCCATGGCCTCGGCGCTGGCGCTGCTGCTGGCCGGCCCCGCCAACGCGCAGTCGCCGCCCGGCGCCGCGCTCTCGCTCGCGAGCGACCCGGCCCTGATCGCGCGCACCGCGCTCGACACCGAGCGCGGCACCGTGGTGGTGGGCCTGCTGCGCGGCGGCAAGGCCAGCTACGGCGCGGCCTACAACCCCGAGCCGCCCACGCCGCCGCGCGCGCTGTCTTCCGAGAGCGCCGAACAGCCGATGTTCGAGATCGGCTCGGTTACCAAGGTCTTCACCGGGCTGTTGCTCGCGCAGGCGGTGGAGCGCGGCGACATGAAGCTCGACGACAACCTGGGCCAGCTGATGGCCGGCAAGATCAAGGCGCCGCTGTCGCCGGCGGTGGCCTCGGTCACGCTGCGGCAGCTGGTGACCCACACCGGCTGCATGCCGGTGATGGCCGACGGCGTGACCGGCGGCCCGGCGCTGGCCTCGCAGATGCGCGCCTTCGAGCGCCAGGAGCTCTACGACGCGCTGCCGCGCATCAAGCTGCTGGGCGCCGCGCCGCCGTGCGCGGGCGCGTACAGCAACTACGGCATGGCGCTGGTCGGCCTGCTGGTGGCCGACCGCTACCACACCACCTGGAGCGAGCTGGTGCGCGCGCGCATCACCGAGCCGCTGGGCATGAACGACACCGTGATCCTGCTCGGCGACAAGGCCTCGCGCATGGCGCCGGCCTTCGCGGGCGACCGGCGCCAGTCGCTGCTCGACATGAAGGCCTATGCGCCGATCGCCGCGCTGCGTTCCACCGCGGCCGACATGATGGTCTTCAGCCGCGCCATCCTCGCCGGGGCCAGCGGTCCGTTCGGGCCGGCCGCGGTGCGGCTGCTCACGCCGCTGGCCAATTACGAGGGCGCCGAGATCGCCTATGCGGTGATGGTGCGCGGCGCCGAGGGCGGGCGCCGCACCTACTACCACGCGGGCGTCACCGAGGGCTACCGCACCCTGTGGCTGCTCGCGCCCGACACCGGCGAGGCCATGATCCTTCTGAGCAGCAACACGCGCGCGCCGCTGCAGCGCGTGATGCTGGCGATCGGCAAGAGCCGCTATCCCGCGCCCACGGTCGAGGTGCCGGTCGATGCCGACAAGCTGGCCGAGTACCGCGGCGAGTACCGTGTCACGAAATCCAAATCGCTCGACTTCACCGTGCGCGGCGGCCGCCTGCTGGTGCGCGAGAGCGGCCGTGGCTACAACCCGCTCAAGCCGATCGGCACCGACCGCTTCACGGTCGGCGAGATCGGCGCGCAGATCTTGTTCCAGCGCGAGGGCGGGCAGGTGGTGGGCGTGACGCTGTCGCAGGGCGGCGCGCAGGTGGTCGGGCGCAGGGTGCGCGAAAGCGCGCTGGTGGATTAGCGACGCTCGGCGGCGTCGAGCAGCTGCTCGATCCACGCCGCCCGTATCGCGCCCGGCACGCGCGTGCCGTCGCCGAAGATCAGCGTGGGCGTGCCGCTCACGTCGTAGCGCTTGCCGAGCGCCGCGTTGCGCTGCAGCGCCGAGGCATCGCAGCGGCCCGCGGGCGCGCCGGGGTCGATGCCCTTCTCGATCCATTGCTCCCAGTTGCGGGCCGGCCGGGCACTGCAGAGGATGTGGCGCGCCTTGGCCACCGATTCCTCGCCGAGCACCGGATAGAGGAAGACACGGACCGTGACGTTGCCGATCGCCTTCAGGTCCTTGTCGAGGCGCTGGCAGTGGCCGCAGCGCGGATCGGAGAACACTGCGATGCGGCGCTTGCCGTTGCCATGGACCAGCGTGATCGCGTCCTGGAACGGCAGCTTGTCGAAGTCGAAGCCCTCGATCTTCTTGAAGCGGCCCGCGACGTCGTCGCGCCGGACCTGGGCATGACCGATGGTGGCGGTAGTGCCCCAGAGGGAGGTGGCGAGCAGAAGGCGGCGGCGGAGGTTCATCGAGACGGTCCCTGACATCGTTGTTGGCGTCAATGCGGTTCGGGCGCGCGGCGAAGGTTCCCGGGCCGCGTGCGCATCAGTGCACCGCTTCGTGCAAGGTGCCCGCTTCGTCCGCGGCATGGCGCGGCCACAGCGCGAGACCGCCCGCGAGGCTCCAGGCCTGCGCATGGCCGAGGCGGCGCAGCGCGCGTGCCGCCTGCGCGCTGCGGTTGCCGCTGCGGCAGAAGAACAGGATCGGCGTCTCGCCCGGCAGCGCGAGCCAGTCGGGCAGGGCGTTGAGCAGCCGCGAGAGCGGCACGGCCTCGCGCCGCGCGGCATCGAGCACGCCGGGCTGGCCGAGCCGTTGCTCGTAGGGCTCGCGCACGTCGACCAGCAGCAGGCCCGGATGCTTGCGCAGCAGCGCGGCCGAGGCCTCGGGCGACAGCTCGGGCGTGCCGCTGCCGGCGCAGCGGTCGACCCGCGCGCCGCAGGCCATGGTCCGGTATTCGGTGAGCCCGAGGTCGCGCTCGAGCGCCGCCTTCGCGCTCGCGAAGCCCTGCGCGTCGAGGCGGCCGTCGAGCACGTCGTCGAGCAGCGGCTGGGCCATGCGCTCGGTGGCCAGCGTGCTCGCGAAGCGGTCGTCGTAGTCGTGGCCCGGCAGCAGCAGCGTGTCGGGCTTGAGGGCGCGCTGCAGCTTCAGCAGCGACGGGCCGAAGGCCAGCGGCCGGCTCTGCGCGAAATCGCCGCGGCCCAGCGCGCCGGGCATCACGGTGTCGCCGACGAAGGCCAGGCGCAGCCCCTTGGCATCGCGCAGCAGGTAGACGGTGGAGTCGGCGGTGTGGCCCGGCACGGCCAGCCGCGTGAGGCGCAGGGCACCGAGCGCGATCTGCGTCGCGCCCTCGGGCCAGCCGAGCGCATCCACCGCGCCCGGCTCCAGTTGCCGTGCCGGCACGGCGGCGCGCAGTTCGGGGCCCGAGGAGGCATGGTCGCCATGGCTGTGGGTGTCGAGCACGGCCGCCAGCGTGTAGCCGTGGCAGCCCAGCCACTGGGTCAGCTGCGCGGTCAGTTCGGGCAGCGGATCGATGACCACGCAGCGCCGGCTCTCGGCATCGGCCAGCAGGTAGCAGCAGGCGCCGTCCACCACGAAGCGGGTGAGGCGCCCGGGTGGCTGCGCCTCGTTCTGCGGCACCGGGCCCAGGCAGCTCCGGCGCAGCGACTCGCCGCAGGCGCGGATGCGCGCGCAGGCCTCGTCGATGAAGGCGTCGTCGCTGGCCGGGCCGAAGGACAGCCGCACCGCCGACGCGGTCTGCCAGGCGGGCAGCCCCATCGCCTCGAGCACGTAGCTGGGCCGCGCCTTCGAAGCGCCGCAAGCGGAGCCGCCGCTCACGCGCATGTCGGCCGCGTCGAACAGGTCGAGCAGCAGCTTGGAGCTCAGGCCCGGCACCGAGAAGTTCAGCGTGGTCGGCAGGCTGAGCGCGCTCGGCGCGTTGAAGACCAGGCCCGGGAAGGCCTCGGCCAGCGCGGCCGCCAGGCGGTCGCGGCAGGCCGCGAGCGCGTCGGCGCGGCGGAAGGTGAAGCCTTCCTCCAGCGCGGCCAGCACCGCGCCGAGCGCCGCGATGCCCGACATGTTCTCGGTGCCCGAGCGCAGCGAATCCTCCTGGCCGCCGCCGGCCATCAGCGGCGTGAACGGCGCGCCCTCGCGCACGTAGAGCAGGCCGATGCCCTTGGGCGCATAGAGCTTGTGGCCCGAGAAGGGCGCGTAGTCGATGGGCCGCTCGCCCAGGCGCAGCGGCAGCTTGCCAAGCGCCTGCACGCTGTCGACCATCCACAGCGCCGGGCTGCAGACCAGCGCGGCCGCGATGCCGTCGAGGTCGCTGACCACGCCGGTCTCGTTGTTGGCGGCCATGGTGCAGACCATGCCGGCGCGCGGTGCGTGCGCGCGCAGCCAGTCGAGGTCGTGGCGGCCGTTGCGGCCCACCGGAATCGCCAGCACCTCGAGGTCGAGGCCCAGCAGCGCGTTCCAGTGGCGCAGCGCCTCGGGCACGGCCTTGTGCTCGGTGGCGCCGTAGAGCAGCAGCTCGGGCACGCTTTCGCCGGCCCGGCGCCGCGCGCGCAGCGCGTTCAGGGCCGACAGCACGGCAGTCTGGATGCCCTCGGTCGCGCCGCTGAGGAACAAGAGCCGCCCCGTCGGCGCGCCGATCGCGCGGCGCGCGCGCTCGCGCACCGCGTCCATCAGCGCCCGGGCCTTGAGGCCGGTGTTGTGGATGCTGCTGGGGTTGCCGAAATCGCCGGCCATGGCGGCCAGCGCGGCCTCGCGGGCCTGGGGCAGAACGGGGGTGGTGGCGTTGGCGTCGAGGTAGATGTCCATGCCTCGATTCTGCGAAGCCGCGACAGGAAAAAGCTTGCGTTGTAGACTCGATTTCCCTGCATTTTGAGAATCAGATTCTATTTTTCATGGTAAAAATAAAACTCGACACCATAGACAGGAAGATTCTCGAGCTGCTGCAGCTCGACGCCGGGCGCCAGATCGCCGAGCTCGCGAGCGAGGTCGGCCTGTCGCAGACGCCGTGCTGGCGCCGCATCCAGCGGCTCAAGGAAGCCGGCGTGATCACGCGCAACGTGATGCTGGTCGATCCGCAGAAGGTCAACGTGGGCGTGACGGTGTTCGTCGCCGTGCGCACCAGCACCCACACGCAGGCCTGGTTCGATCGCTTCAAGGCCGTGGTCGACGTGATCCCCGAGATCGTCGAGTTCTATCGCATGAGCGGCGAGATCGACTACCTGCTGCGCGTGGTGGTGCCCGACATCGCGGCCTACGACAAGGTCTACAAGCGGCTGATCGCCGACACCGAGCTGTTCGACGTCAGCTCCAGCTTCGCGATGGAGGAGATCAAGTTCACGACCGCGCTGCCGCTGTCGTACGCGCAGTAGCGACAGGATCAGGCCGGATGGGCGAGCGCGAACAGGCCGCGCGCCATCGCGTCGATCTCGTCGCGCATCGTGAGCGTGGCCAGCCACGGCGCCGGAATGCCCGCCACGCCGTGGAAGGCGCCCGCGAGCTGGCCGCAGATCGCGGCCGTGGTGTCGGCGTCGTCGCCGAGGTTGGCGGCCGCGAGGATCGCCTCCTCGAAGGAGTCGGCCTGCGCGAAGCACCACAGCGCCGCCTCGAGCGATTCCACGCAATAACCCGAGCCCTTGATCGCGTCGCGCGGCTTGTCGCGCCAGCGGCCGGCAGCGAGCGCGGCCACGCCGGGGCCCGGTGCTTCGCCGATGTCGCGCGCGGCGAGGATCGACGCCTTGTCCTCGCCGCGCAGCGCGGCCTGCAGCTGCAGCGCGAACAGGCGCGAGCAGGCGATGGCCTCGGCCGCGCCATGCGTGGTGCGCGTGCTGTCGGCGGCATGCCGCAGCAGCGCGGGCGTATCGCCCACGCCGAACATCGCGACCGGCGCGAGCCGCATCAGCGCGCCGTTGCCGGCCGTGCGCGGATCGGGATCGCCCGCGAAGGGATCGCCGTTCGCCAGGTAGCGTGACAGCGCGTTCGACACCGTGATGCCGATGTCGAAGCAGCGCCCGGTGCTGCTCATGTAGCCCACGCTGCGCCAGTTGCAGTAGCGGTTCATCTGGTCGACGGCATCGAAGCCGCGGCAATGGAGCAGGCTGGCCGCGAGGCACAGCGCCATCGAGGTGTCGTCGGTCCATTCGCCGGGCGCGAGGCCGAAGGGCCCGCCGCCCTGCATGCCGGTGACGGGCACGAAGCTGCCGCGCGGGCTGAACTCCACGCGCGTGCCGACGGCGTCGCCGCAGGCCAGGCCGAGCAGGGCGCCGCGGAAGCGGTCTTCCATCGAGATCGTCATGGTTTCAGCCCGCCCGCAGTCGGTCACGCACGGCCATCAGCGCGAAGCCCAGCAGGTTCTGGCCGCGCCAGCGCGCCGGCTCGCGCGCGTCGGCATGGCTCGCGGCCATGCCGATGCCCCAGATCGCGTCGTAGGGGCTGGCTTCCACCAGCACCTGCTCGCCGGTGCGCAGCAAGAACTCGCCCATTGCTGCGTGCTGCGAGAACTTCGCGAGGTTGCCCTGCACGACCAGGTCGAAGGCCGCGTTCGTCCAGGCCGCGTCGTCGAAACCGCGCACCGCGCGGCCCAGCTTCTTGGCCTCGGCCGGCGTGCGCGCGGCGAGCACCTGGCCCAGCACCTCGACGTCGCCGAACAGCCGCGCCTTGCCGGCCATCATGAAGTGCTCGGCCGTCGCGTAGCGCACGCCCTCGATCTCGAACGGCGCCTCGAACCACTGGCTGAAGCAGCCCTTGCCGGCGCTGCCGTCCTTCTCGGGCTGGTGGCCCCAGAACAGCAGGTAGCGGGGTTCGAAGCCTTGGGCGATGCGCTCGATCAGGGCGGTGCGGTGCAGGGGGGTGTCGGTCATCTCGTGATCCCTTTCTCGTCTTCGAGGTCCACCGGCTCCTGCTTCGTCGAAAGCGGTCGAGGCGGTGTCCTCTTTTATTAGTTGCTCAGTACAACAAATTGAGGGTTGTATAGTACAACTAATCATCCGAACGTCAAGCCCGCGTGAGCAAGCCTTCCTCTTCCCCCTCCTCGCTCGAATTTCCTCGCCCCCTCGTCACCGTCGACGTGGCGATGTTCACCGTGCTCGACGACGCGCTGCAGGTGCTGCTGGTGCGCCGCCCCGCCGACAGCGCCGAACCCTATCCGGGACGCTGGGCGCTGCCGGGTGGCTTCGTGAACGTCGATGAGGACGCGACGCTGCTCGACTGCGCGCTGCGCAAGCTGCGCGAGAAGACCGGCGTGGTCACGCCCTACCTCGAGCAGCTCGGCAGCTGGGGTGGGGCGAAGCGCGATCCGCGCGGTTGGTCGGCCACGCATTGCTTCTATGCGCTGATCCCGGCGCAGGCGATGCAGCTGCGCGGCGGCGCCAACGCGGCCGAGGTGGCGTGGTTCGAGGTCGAGGCGGCGCTGCGCAAGCGGCTGGCCTTCGACCATGGCGAGCTGCTCGCGGCGGCGGTGGCGCGGCTGCGCAGCAAGGTCGAATACACCTCGCTGCCGGCCTTCCTGCTCGAGGAGCCGTTCACGCTGCCGGCGCTGCAGCACACCTACGAGGTCGTGCTCGGGCGCCCGGTCGACAAGAGCGCGTTCCGCAAGCGCATGCTCGACGGCGGCTTCATGGAGGAGGCCGGCATGCTCGCCGGCGGGCCGGGGCGCCCGGCGATGAGCTACCGGCTGCGCGACCGCTCGCAAGCGGCGCTGTTCCCGCGCACCTTCAATGCCCGGCCCGACGCGGGCTGAGCGCGCCGCGCCTCACAGGCGCAGCATCATGGCCCCGAGGTAGGTGCGCACCGCCGCGCTGCTCGCGAGGCCGATCGCGCGCTCGTAGGCCTGGCGCGCCGCGGCACGCGCGCCGCCGGCCGCCAGCAGGTGCGCGCGCGCGGCCCAGAAGGGCTGGTAGTTCGCGACGTCCTCGGCGGGGATGGCATCGAGCGTGCGCAGGCCCGCGTCGGGTCCGCGCGCGTTGGCGAGCGCGCAGGCCAGGCTCACCTGCGCGCCGATGCTCGGCCGCAGCGCCAGCAGGCCTTCGTAGAGCGACACCAGCGCCTCGGGCGGCACCGGCGCGCCGACGCGGCGCTCGCAGTGCGCCGACTGGATCGCGGCCTCGAGCTGGTAGGCGCCCAGGCGCTGCATGGCCGAGGCGCGGCGCAGGCAGGCCTCGGCCTCGGCGAGCAGGTCGGGGTCCCAGCGCGCGGTGTCCTGCTGATCGAGCGGCACATAGGCGCCGGTGTCGCTGCGGCGCGCCTCGGCGCGGCTCTCGCAGAACAGCATCAGCGCGAGCAGGCCCAGCGGCTCGGGCTCCTCGGGCATCAGCGCGCAGAGGATGCGGCCGAGGTCGATGGCTTCGGTGGTGAGGCCGTCGGGCCGCGCATCGGCGCCGTCGACATCGTCCCAGCCGGTGCCGTAGGCGGCATAGATGCCGTCGAGCACGTCCTGCAGCCGCTGCGGCAGCTCGCGCTGCTGCGGGTATTCGAAGGGGATGCGCGTGTTGCGGATGCGCGTCTTGGCGCGCACCAGCCGCTGGCTCAGGGTGGCGGGCGAGGTGAGGAAGGCGCCGGCCATGCGCGCGGCGTCGAGGCCCAGCACGGTCTGCAGCATCAGCGGCGTGCGCGCGGAGGCATCGATGGCCGGATGGGCGCAGACGAAGAACAGGCGCAGCCGGTCGTCGGGCACCGCATGGCCCTCGGCCTCGGCGGTGTCCATCTCGCCGGCCAGCAGCAGCAGGGTCTGGGTGGCGTCGTCCTGCACGCGGGTGTGGCGCCAGGCATCGAGGCGGCGGTTGCGCGCGACGCTCAGCAGCCAGGCGTCGGGCCGCTCGGGCACGCCATCGGACGGCCAGCGCTCGAGTGCGCGCGCGAAGGCATGGGCCAGCGCGTCCTCGGAGCCGGCGATGTCGTGCGTGCGTGCCGAGAGGATCGCGAGCAGCCGGCCATAGGACTGGCGAGCCGCTCGCTCGGCGGCCTCGCGGGCGGCCGTGTCGTTCATGGCGCGTGCCCCGGCGGCCTCAACCGCCCAGGGCGGACGCATCGTCGCGCCGCTCGAATTGGGCAGGCGCCTGGTAGAACAAAAGCATGTACTGCATGGTGCAACTCCGTCACGAAAAGCGGACCGCAAGAGCGCTCACACCAATGACGGCCGGCCGACCGCCATTTCGACAGCGAGTTGCATATTCTTCGACGTCGCGGGCGGCAGCGCAATGCCGGTCGCGCGCGTTTTCAGGATCGGGCGCGGTGCGGCGCCGGGCGAGCCCGCACCGCCACGCCGAGACACTCCTACGCGGCCCGGGCCTGTTCCTTCGGCGCGAACATGGCTTCGAGTTCGCTGCGCAGCTTGAAGGCGTGGGTGCCGGTGTCCATCGCCACGTCGGCCCAGGTCAGGCTCTGGCCCTTGCGCACCGGGCGCACCAGCTTGATGCCGTGCGCCAGCCCCAGCGGCAGGCCGCCGATGCGCAGCGAGCGCTCGGCCGGCAGCAGCTTGCCCCAGACCGTGTAGCCGCCTTCGCCGTCGAGCAGCTCGCCGGGCGCGAGGTCGCGCTTGGCGGTGGCGACCACGTCGGCGTTCCAGCAGGTGGCCACGCCCGTGGGCTCGCCGCGCAGCGCCACGCTCGCGACCGACAGGCCGACCTCGAGCCCGATCAGGTGCCAGCGCTTGTAGAGCGTGAAGTAGCGCCCGCTCGGGTCGGTGTGGGCGTTGTATTCCTCGAAGCAGTTCTTGATGTAGTCGGTCTCGGCCTCGACCGTGACCCACACGCCCATGCGGATGTCGTAGGGGATCTTCCGGCCATCGGCCTCGAGCGAGGAGACCACCTCGACCATGCCCTTGCGCTCGAGCACGCCGCCCTCGCTGCGCGGGCGGGTCACGAACGGGATGTCCTCCACGCTGGCCGGTGGGTAGAGCAGGCCGTCGGAAGGCACGCCGAGCCCGGTGGCATTGGCCACGGCCGAGCTCTCGATCGAGGGCTTGGAACCGTCGAGGAAGCTGTTGAACATCTTCGGGTTGAGCCCGCCGCGCTGCGCCTGCTCGGGCGTGAGGCCGTAGTTGCCCCAGACGGTCTCGGGCGTCGATTCGCTGAAGTGCGGCAGCCACTTGTGGCCGCGCCCGGCCGCCACCACCGGGAAGCCGCAGGTGCGCGCCCAGTCCACCAGGTCGCAGATCAGCGCGGGCTGGTCGCCGAAGGCCAGCGAATAGACCACGCCGGCCTGCTGCGCGCGGCGCGCCAGCAGCGGGCCGCAGAAGGCATCGGCCTCGACCGTCACGTTGACCACGTGCTTGCCGTGCGCGAAGGCGTCGAGGCAGTGGTCGACCGCGGCCACGGGGTTGCCGGTGCACTCGACCACGATGTCGATCGACGGCTCGCGCGTCACGGCCTGCCAGTCCTCGGTGATCCAGGTGGCGCCGGACTTCAGCGCCTCCTGCACCGAGGTTGCGTTGGCGCGCGCGGCCTCCCAGCCCACGCGCTCGAGGTTGACGCGCGCGGCCGCGGGCGAGAGGTCGGCGATCGCGACCAGCTGCACGCCCGGTGTGCGCGGGATCTGCGCGAGGTACATCGAACCGAACTTGCCGGCGCCGATCAGGCCGATGCGGATCGGGCGGCCTTCGGCGGCGCGCTGCTGGAGTTTCTGGTGGAGGCTCATGGAAGGGGCTTCGTCTCGGTGGTTCTTCTGGCGGGGCTCAGGCGACGGCCTCGAGCGTTTCGGTCGAGGTGCGCAGCGCGCTCTCGGGCAGGCCGTTCTTCCACGGCAGGTCGACCGGGTAGGGCCGCAGCAGGCAGTCGTCGGGCAGCATCGCGATCGGCGCGAAGTCGCGGTGCGCGATGTACTCGGGGCGCTTGTGGCGGCGGATGTGGTTGCTGACCGCGCACAGGCTCAGGTACACGGCCACGCGGTTGAACGGCGACAGGTTGCTGCCCGAGGCATGCACCAGGCAGCTGTGGAACAGGATCATCGAGCCGGCCGGGCCCTTGGGCGAGACGATGCCGCCGTCCTTGCCGCCGGCGCGATCCACCAGCTGGCGGATCAGCGCGTTATCGACCGTCCACAGCGGGTAGCTGGTGGTCGTGAGGTCGTGCTTGGCGTCGACCACGCCCTTGCGGTGGCTGCCCGGGATGAACATCAGCGGGCCGTTGTGCTCGTTCACGTCGTCGAGAAAGATCGCGACATTCATCGCGCGCTCGGTCGGCATCAGGTCGTCGTTGAGCCAGGTGCCGTAATCCTGGTGCCATTGCCAGACGTCGCCCTCGAAGGCCATCTTGCCGTTGATCTTGAACTGGTGCATGTAGACCTCCTCCTCGAAGAGGTCGCGCACCGGGCCCACCATGCGCGGATGGCGCGCGAGCTTCGCGAACGGCTCGCTGTAGAGGTGGGCCGCGAAGTTCGTGCGCACCGCGTCCGATCCCTTCTCGCGCACGTTGAAGGCCTCGCGGCGGCCGTAGAGCTCGGGCACCGCGTCGGTCAGCACGCGGGTCTCGTCGGGGGAGAAATGGCCGGGAAAGAACAGGTAGCCGTCGCGCTCGAACTGCGCGCGTTGCTCGGGGGTCAGCTTCATGCGGTGTCTCCTTGGGTCGTGCGGGGGTGGGAAAGGGAAGAGGGGGCCGATGCGGGTGAGGCTGCGCGCGCGAGCTGCTCGGCCAGCCGCCGGCCCAGCGCCTCGCTGGCCCGCGCCACGTGCTCCTCGCTCAGGCGCGCGGCCTCGCCGGCGTCGCCCGCGGCGATGGCGGCCGCGATGGCCTCGTGTTCGTCCCACAGCGACTCGCGCTGCGGTTCGGCCTGCAGCACCGCGCCCATCGCGCGGCGCAGGTGGCGCCAGTGCTGGTCGGCGCTCTGCGCGATCAGCGGATTGCCCGAGGCCGCGTAGATGGCCTGGTGGAAGGCCATGTCGGCATCGATCATGGCTTCGACGTTGCGCCCGCGCGCGGCGCGGCGTCCGCGTTCCATCAGCTTGGGGTCGATGCGAAAGCGCTCGGCGGCCGCGAGCCGCGCGGCCAGCACGTCGAGCGCGCCGCGCACCTGGTAGACCTTGCGCATCCAGTCGGGATCGAGCGGCGCCACCAGCACGCCGCGGCCCGGCGCGTCGTGCACGAAGCCGTCCTTCTTGAGCAGCCGCAGCGCCTGCAGCACCGGCTGGCGCGACACCGCGAGCCGCTGCGCGATGTCCTCCTGCGTGAGCCGCTCGCCGGGCGCGAGCTCGCCGCTGCTGATCGCGCCGAGCAGGGCGCGGTACACCTGGTCGACGAGGTCGGGCGCGACCTCGATGCTGACGAGCTGGGCGGGCATGGCGGGACTCCGTTTTTCTGAACTCTGTATACAGAGTACGAAATTCGAAGCGGGGGCGCAGCTAGGGTTTTCACCGGAACGGCCGGCGGCGAGCGCAATGCTCGCGTAACGCCCGGCCAGACAATCCGGCCCGGCTCGGCCCCGATTCCCGCCGGCCTTTCTTTCTTTTCAGGTCAGCTTTTCGTGACCTTCCGGGTGTACAACCCTCGCCCAATGCAAAACCAAGACAACAAAGCAACGCAGGACCTTCGCCACGCCTCGCCGGCCGGACTCGCGCGCGGGCGCGTGGGCTGGCCCCGCCAGGGCGTCGTCCTGGGAGCGGCCCTGCTGCTGAGCGCCTGCACGCTCGGCCCCGACTTCAAGACCCCGGGCCTCCCGGCCGCCGCGCAGGGCGCCGACTACACGCCCTCGCCGATGCCCGAGCGCACCGCGCAGGCGCCGGTGCCGGGCGGCCAGTCGCAGCTGCTGCTGCCGGGCCGCGACATTCCCGCGCAGTGGTGGGCCGTGTTCCGTTCCGAACCGCTCGACCGCCTGATCCGCGACGCGCTCGCGCAGAGCCCCACGCTGGCCTCGGCCCAGGCCACCTTGCGCGAGGCCCAGGCCAACTACGAGGCGCAGTCGGGCAGCCTGCTCTGGCCCCAGGTCAACGGTTCGCTGGGCGGCACCCGCGAGCGCGCCTCGCAGGTGACGACGCAGGTGCCGGGCGGCCAGCTGCTCACGCTCTACAACGCCCAGGTCAACGTCAGCTATGCGCTCGACGTCTTCGGCGGCAACCGCCGCGCGCTCGAGGGCGCGCAGGCCACGCTCGAGGCGCAGCGCTACCAGGTCGAGGCGGTCTACCTGACCCTGACCGGCAACCTCGTGACCACCGCGATCCGCGAAGCCGCGCTGCGCGCGCAGCTGCAGGCCACGCGCGAGGTGCTGCAGGCGCAGCAGCAGCAGCTCGACGTGATCGAAAAGCAGTTCGACACCGGCGCGATCGCCAAATCGATCGTGCTGCAGCAGCGCACCCAGCTCGCGCAGACCCTGGCCACGATCCCCGCGATCGAGAAGTCGCTCGCGCAGACGCGGCACCAGCTCGCGGTCTACGCGGGCCGCCTGCCGAGCGAGGCCGGCCTGCCCGAATTCGATCTCGCGAGCCTGAGCCTGCCGGCCGAACTGCCGCTGTCGCTGCCCTCCGAGCTCGCGCGCCAGCGGCCCGACGTGCGCGCCAGCGAGGCGCGGCTGCACGCGGCCAGCGCGCAGATCGGCGTGGCCACCGCCAACCTCTATCCCAAGTTCAACCTCACCGGCAGCTACGGCAGCAGCGCCACGCGTTCGCGCGAGCTGTTCCGCTCGGCCACCGACTTCTGGAGCGTGGGCGCCGCGCTCACGCAGCCGATCTTCGACGGCGGCACGCTGCGCGCGCAGAAGCGCGCGGCGGTCGCGGCCTACGACGCGGCCGCGGCGCAGTACCGCGACACCGTGCTCGGTGCCTTCCAGAACGTGGCCGACGCGCTGCGCGCGCTCGAGATCGACGCCACCGCGCTGCAGACCCAGGCCACGGCCGAGTCGCTCGCCAGGCAGTCGCTCGACCTGGCGACGGCGCAGTTCCGTGCCGGGGCCGTCAGCTACGTGCAGCTGCTGACCGCGCAGCAGGCCTGGCTGCAGACGCACACCGCGCTGGTGCAGGCCCAGGCCGCGCGCCATGCCGACACGGCCGCGCTGTTCCAGGCGCTGGGCGGCGGCTGGTGGAACCGCGGCGAACTCGCCGACGCGACCATCGCCCCGGCCGCCGACGCCGCCGATGCCACTTCTGCCCCGGCGCGCAACTGAAACCCGCCGCGGCATGAAAACCTCATGCCGCGGCAGCTCACCCCCTCATCCTTGACTCGAAGAGAAGCCTACCTATGACCCGGAGAATGATCATCATGATCGGCTGCGTGCTGCTGGTCGTTGCCGCGCTGGCGCTCGGCAAGTTCCTGCAGATCCGCGCGTTGATTGCCGCCGTGCCCAAGCCGGGCCCGCAGACCGTGTCGACGGTCGAGGTGCAGAAGCTGCAGTGGCAGTCGCAGTTCTCCGCGGTCGGCACGCTGAACCCGGTGCGCGGCGCCGACCTCGGCACCGAGGTGGCCGGGCTGGTGCGCCAGGTGCATTTCAAGTCCGGGCAGGACGTGAAGGCCGGCGCGCTGCTGGTCGAGCTCAACGCCGACTCCGACATCGCCCAGCTGCATGCGGCCGAGGCCGCCGCCGCGCAGGCCGCCACCGTGCTCAAGCGCGACCAGGCGCAGCTCGCGGTGCAGGCCGTGAGCCAGGCGCAGATCGATGCCGACACCAACGACCTCAAGGCCAAGCGCGCGCAGGTCGGGCAGCAGGCCGCCGTGGTGGCGAAGAAGTCGATCCGCGCGCCGTTCGCGGGCCGCCTGGGCATCACCACGCTGAACCCGGGCCAGTACGTGAACGCGGGCGACAAGCTGGTCACGCTGCAGACGCTGGACCCGATCTACGTCGACTTCACGCTGCCGCAGCAGCAGCTCGCCGGCCTCGCGGTCGGCCAGGTGGTGAACCTCGCGGTCGATGCCTTCGCCGGCCAGGCCTTCAGCGGCAGGATCAACGCGATCAGCCCCAAGGTGGATGCCGCCACGCGCAACGTGCAGGTGCAGGCGACCGTCTCGAACCCGAAGCAGCAACTGCTGCCGGGCATGTTCGCCACCGTGAAGATCGACATCGGCGGCGCGCGCGAACAGCTCACGCTGCCGTCCACCGCCGTCACCTACAACCCCTACGGCTCGACGGTGTTCGTGGTGAAGACGGCCGATGCCTTCAAGGCCGCGACCGCGCCCGCCGCTGGCGCATCGGGCGCCGCGCCGGCGGCCAACGCCAATGCGCCGAGCGGACAGCAGCTGGTCGCGCAGCAGGTCTTCGTCGAGACCGGCCCGACGCGCGGCGACCAGATCGCCATCGTCAAGGGCCTGGAGGCCGGCCAGGTGGTGGTGAGCAGCGGGCAGAACAAGTTGAAGAACGGCACGCCGGTGAAGGTCGACAACAGCGTCCAGCCGACCAACAACCCGAACCCGACGCCGCAGGAAAAGTGAGGCCGCACGCATGAACTTCACCGACATCTTCATCCGCCGGCCCGTGCTGGCGATGGTGGTGAGCCTGCTGATCGTGGTGCTGGGGCTGCGCGCGCTGGCCGGCCTGCCGGTCAACCAGTACCCGAAGACCGAGAACGGCGTGGTCACCATCAGCACCGCCTACTACGGTGCCGATGCCGCCACGGTCGCGGGCTTCATCACGCAGCCGCTCGAGGCCGCCGTGTCGCAGGCCCAGGGCATCGACTACCTGTCGTCCTCGAGCAGCCTGGGCGTGTCGACCATCACCGCCACCCTGCGGCTGAACTACGACTCGAACCGCGCGCTGACCGAGATCAACACGCAGGTCAACTCGGTGCGCAACCAGCTGCCGCCGCAGGCGCAGCAGCCGGTGCTGACGGTGGCCACCGGCCAGACCACCGATGCCATGTACATCGGCTTCTACAGCGACACGCTGCCCAACAACAACGTCACCGACTTCCTGGTGCGCGTGGTGCAGCCCAAGCTCAATGCCATTCCCGGCGTGCAGACCGCCGAGATCCTGGGGGCGCGCACCTTCGCCCTGCGTGCCTGGCTCGATGCGCAGAAGATGGCCGCCTACGGCGTGACGGCGACCGACGTGAGCGCCGCGCTGGCCGCCAACAACTACCTCGCCGCCGTCGGCCAGAGCAAGGGGCAGATGGTGAGCGTGCCGCTCACCGCGGGCACCTCGCTGCACAGCGTGGACGAGTTCAAGCAGCTGTCCATCAAGAGCAGCAACGGCGCCATCGTGCGGCTGCAGGACGTGGCCAACGTGACGCTGGGTTCCGAGAACTACGACTTCAACGTCGCCTTCAACGGCGTGCGCTCGGTGTTCATCGGCATCAAGGTCGCGCCCGAGGCCAACATCCTCGACGTGGCCAAGCAGGTGCGCACCACCTTCCCCGAGCTGCAGGCCCAGCTGCCCAGCGGGCTGACCGGCAAGATCGTCTACGACTCGACCGACTTCATCAACACCTCGATCAGCGAGGTGATCAAGACGCTGGTCGAGGCGCTGCTGATCGTGACGGTGGTGATCTATCTGTTCCTCGGCAGCCTGCGCGCGGTGCTGGTGCCGGTGATCGCGATGCCGCTGTCGCTGATCGGCACCTTCTTCGTGATGCTGGCGCTGGGCTACTCGATCAACCTGCTCACCTTGCTGGCGCTGGTGCTGGCGATCGGGCTGGTGGTGGACGACGCCATCATCGTGGTGGAGAACGTCGACCGGCACATGCGCGAAGGCAAGACGCCGATGCAGGCGGCGCTGCTCGCGGCGCGCGAGCTCGGCGGGCCCATCCTCGCGATGACCGTGGTGCTGGTGGCGGTGTACGTGCCCATCGGCTTCCAGGGCGGGCTGACCGGCTCGCTGTTCACCGAGTTCGCGTTCACGCTCGCGGGCGCCGTGGTGGTGTCGGGCGTGGTCGCGCTCACGCTGTCGCCGATGATGTGCTCGCGCATCTTCAAGCCCGAGCAGGACAGCGGCAAGTTCGCGTCGAAGATCGAGCACGTCTTCGAGCGCGTGCACCACCGCTACGAGCTGATCCTGCGCGGCGTGCTGCGCACCTGGCCGGTGATGATCGTGATGGGGGTGATCCTCATCGGCCTCCTGTTCGTGATGTTCAAGATGTCGAAGTCCGAGCTGGCGCCCGAGGAGGACCAGGGCATCGTGCTGTCGCAGGTGGTGGGCGCGCCCACGGCCACCATCACGCAGATGCAGACCTATGCCGACCAGATCTTCAAGGTCGCGCACGACACGCCCGAGTACGCGCAGCTGTTCCAGCTGACCGGCGTGCCGAGCACCAACGCCGGCATCGCCGGCGTGCTGCTCAAGCCCTGGGACCAGCGCACGCGCAGCGCGCACGACATCCAGGCCGACCTGCAGCAGCGCTGGAACGGCATCGCGGGTGCCAAGGTGGTGGCCTTCCAGTTCCCGGCGCTGCCGGGCGCCTCGGGGCTGCCGGTGCAGTTCGTGATCAAGACCACCGAGCCGTTCGAGAACCTCAACACGCTCGCGCAGCAGATCATGGACAAGGCGCGCGCCGAAGGAAAGTTCTACTACATCGACGCCGACCTCAAGATCGACCTGCCGCAGGCCACCGTGGTGGTCGACCGCGACAAGATCGCCTCGCTCGGCATCACGCAGCAGGACGTGGGCAACGCGCTGGGCGCGGCGCTCGGCGGCGGCTACGTCAACTACTTCTCGATCTCGGGCCGCTCCTACAAGGTGATCCCGCAGGTGCAGCAGGTGGACCGGCTCAACCCCTCGGACGTGCTGAACTTCTACATCAAGACGCCCAACGGCGTGGTGCCGGCCAGCACGGTCGCGAGCCTGAAGTACAGCGTGCAGCCGCAGACGGTGAACCACTTCCAGCAGCTCAACTCCGTGACCATCCAGGGCGTGCCCAGCGGCACGCAGGGCGAGACGCTCGAGTACCTGCGCGGCGTGGTGCAGCAGCTCGCGCCGAGCGGCTACACGGTCGACTACGCGGGCCAGTCGCGCCAGTTCGTGCAGGAGTCGGGCAACTTCGCCATCACCTTCGTGTTCGCGCTGATCATCGTGTTCCTGGCGCTGGCGGCGCAGTTCGAGAGCTTCCGCGACCCGATCGTGATCCTGGTGTCGGTGCCGCTGGCATTGTTCGGCGCCATGATCTTCATCTTCTGGGGCTTCGCCTCGATGAACATCTACACGCAGGTCGGGCTGGTCACGCTGATGGGCCTCATCAGCAAGCACGGCATCCTGATCGTCGAGGTGGCGAACCGGCTGCAGAAGCAGGGCCTGAGCAAGCTCGACGCCATCGTCGAGGCCTCGGGCACGCGGCTGCGCCCGATCCTGATGACGACGGCCGCCATGGTGTTCGGCGTGCTGCCGCTGGTGATCGCTTCGGGTGCGGGCGCGGCGGGCCGCAAGGCGATGGGCATCGTGATCTTCAGCGGGCTGTCGATCGGCACGCTGTTCACGCTGTTCGTGGTGCCGGCGATGTACCTGTTCATCGCGGCGCGGCACCAGAAGGAAGAGGTCGCCCAGGCCGACGCGGTTGCGCCGCAGGGACAGGTGGCGCCCGAGGCCTGAGCCGGCGCCCACGCGATGAATACAGAGCCCGCGGTCGAGAAGACCGCGGGCTTCTTTTTTGGGCCGGCCTTCTCGTGGCCGTGGCCTTGCCCGCGCGCTTTCAACTGCGCGACACTAGGCCCATGCAACTCCCCACCTACGACGACGTCACCGCCGCGGCCGCGCGGCTCGAAGGCCATGCCCACCGCACGCCGGTGCTGCGATCCAGTACCGCCGATGCCCGCTGGGGCGCCCAGTTCTTCTTCAAGTGCGAGAACTTCCAGCGCATGGGCGCGTTCAAGTTCCGCGGCGCCTTCAATGCCTTGTCGAAGTTCGACGCCGAGCAGCGCAAGGGCGGCGTGATCGCTTTCTCGTCGGGCAACCATGCGCAGGCGATCGCGCTGGCCGCGCGCCTGTTGTCGATGCCCGCGGTGATCGTGATGCCCAAGGACGCGCCGGCCGCCAAGCTCGCGGCCACGCGCGGCTACGGCGCCGAGGTGGTGCAGTACGACCGCTTCACCGAGGACCGCGAGGCGCTGACGCGCCGGCTCGCCACCGAGCGCGGCATGACGCTGATCCCGCCCTACGACCATCCCGACGTGCTTACTGGCCAGGGCACGGCCGTGAAGGAACTGATCGAGGAAACGGGCCCGCTCGACCACCTGTTCGTCTGCCTCGGCGGCGGCGGGCTGCTGTCGGGCTCGGCCCTGTCGGCGCGCGCGCTCGCGCCCGGCTGCAAGGTCTACGGCGTCGAGCCCGAGGCCGGCAACGACGGCCAGCAGTCGTTCCGCGCGGGCCGCATCGTGCACATCGACACGCCCAAGACCATCGCCGACGGCGCGCAGACGCAGCACCTGGGCGAGTACACCTTCGGCATCATCCGGCGCGACGTCGACGACATCTTCACGGTGAGCGATGCGCAGCTGGTGGAAGCCATGCGCTTCTTCGCCGAGCGCATGAAGATGGTGGTCGAGCCCACGGGCTGCCTCGCGTTCGCGGCCGCCTGCGCGGCCGGTCCGCTGATCGCGGGCCAGCGCGTGGGCGTGCTGATCAGCGGCGGCAACGTGGACCTGGGACGCTACGCGGCGCTGCTCGGTGGCACCGCCTAGGGTCGGCGCCAGACGACGCGGCGCGCGTTCTCGCCGCATTCGAGCAACTGCCGGTAGGCCGGCGCATCGAAGCCCGGCAGTTCGAACAGCCAGGCCTCGAAGCGCGCGAAGCCGCCGGCCAGTGTGGTGACCGCCATCAGCGGCTGCGTGCCGTCGCGCTGCGCACAGGGCTCGATCCACACGCGCGGCAGGCCCTCGGCCAGGGTCTGCGAGCGCACCGCGATCGCATCGATGGCCGCGAGCTCGACACGGGTCTGCACGCTGCCCTGGCGCACCAGCATCAGCGCATCGCTGCCGAGCGCGATGCGCGCGCCGTCGTAGGGCGATTGCGACGGGGCCGCCGGTCCCTTGCCGCGCAACGCGCCGCGCGACTGCTGGAACGCGCGCAGCGAGCGGCTGCCGAAGATGTAGGCCGTACCCACCGCATAGAAGACGGCCTGGAAGCCGATGAAGGCGATCGTCGCCGGGCCCACGCCGTTGGCGTTGCGCGTGGAAATCAAGGTCCAGAGCGCGAAGGCGCTGGCGACGGCCGCGACCGCGCTGATCGCGCCCCAGAGCCAGGCCGCCGCGCGGCTGCCGTGGAGCGCGGCCAGGAACACCAGCGCGTAGACGGCCAGCCGGATCCCGATCATCGAACTGGGCCGCGCGGCCACCTGCCACAGCTCCGTGGCGACATAGATCGCCGCGATCGCGGCCAGCGGCCAGGGCGCGCGCGCCATCAGCCGACGCGGATGCCCGCGGCCGTGAGGTGCAGCAGCCGGTCGGCGCGCGCGGCCGCGCTCTCCGAATGCGTGACCAGCACCAGCGAGGCGCCATGCTCGCGCGTCTGCGCGATCAGCAGGTCCATGACCTTGGCGGCGGTCGAGGGATCGAGGTTGCCCGTGGGCTCGTCGGCCAGCAGCAGCGCGGGCCGGTGAATCAGCGCGCGCGCGATCGCCACGCGCTGCAGCTGGCCGCCCGAGAGCGTCTGCGGCAGCCGCGCGCCCATGCCCGGCAGGCCCACGGCCTCGAGCATGCGCGCGATGCGCGAATCGTCGCGGCGCTCGCCGAGCAGCATCAGCGGCAGCGCGACGTTCTGCGCCACGTCGAGGTGCGGCAGCACGTGGAAGGCCTGGAACACGAAGCCCACGTGGCCCCGGCGCCAGAGCGCGCAGGCCTCGGCGTCGAGCGCGCCGATGTCGGTGCCGTCGTGCACCACGCTGCCGGTGTCCCAGCGGTCGAGGCCGGCCATGCAGTTGAGCAGCGTGGACTTGCCGACACCCGATTCGCCGACGATGGCGACGAACTCGCCGGGCTCGATCGCGAGGCTGACGTGCTCGAACACCGGCGCCTGGCCGTAGTGCTTGCCCAGATCGGAGAGGCGCAGGGTCATGGGATAAGCGTGGGTGCGATGAGGCGCACCGCCGACGGCAGCGCGTCGGGCGCGTCGCAGGCGATCACGGTGCGGTGGGGCATGCCGCGCAGCCAGGTGACCTGGCGCTTGGCGAGCTGGCGCGTGGCGGCGATGCCGCGTTCGCGCAGGTCCTGCAGGGCGGCGGCATCGGGCGGGTCGGCGACGTCGAGGGTCTCCCAGGCTTGCCGGTAGCCCACGCAGCGCATCGAGGGCAGCTCGGGCGAGAGGTCGCCGCGCGCGCGCAGCGCACGCACCTCGTCGAGGAAGCCCGCGGCCAGCATGGCGTCGAAGCGCTGCGCGATGCGCGCATGCAGCCAGGCGCGGTCGGCGGGCTCGAGCGAGAACAGTCGGCCGCCTTCGACGCCGCGCGTGGACTTGCTGTCGCTGCCATGGAAGTGCGACAGCGGCTGGCCGCTGCTCTCGTAGACCTCGAGCGCGCGCTGGATGCGCTGGCTGTCCTGCGGCGCGAGCCGCGCGGCCGTGACCGGATCGACCTGCGCGAGCCGCGCATGCATCGCGGGCCAGCCGCGTTCGGCGGCCTCGGCATCGATGCGCGCGCGCACCGAGGCGTCGGCCGCGGGCATCGCGTCGATGCCGTCGAACAGCGCCTTGAAGTACAGCATCGTGCCGCCGACCAGCAGCGGCATCGCGCCGCGCGCGCGGATCTCGTCGATCAGCCGTGCGGCATCGGTCACGAAGGCCGCGGCGCTGTAGCTCTCGCGCGCATCGAGGATGTCGATCAGGTGGTGCGGCACCGCGCGCAGCTCGTCGGCGCTGGGCTTGGCGGTGCCGATGTCCATGCCGCGGTAGACCAGCGCCGAGTCGACGCTGACGATCTCCACCGGGTGTTCGCGCGCGAGTGCCAAAGCGACGGCGGTCTTGCCCGAGGCGGTGGGGCCGGCGAGGGCGATGAAGCGCGGTGGATCGGGGAGAGAGGAAAAGGGACCCATGAAGGGGTCGAGCGTAGCAAATAGAGGGGACGAAGACGGGGAGCGGACTTCCGGACGCAGAGGACGCGAAGGTCTCGCGAAGGACGCAAAAGGAATGCAAGCAGATTTTTTGAATTTCTCTTTCGCGCTCTTCGCGAAACCTTCGCGTCCTCTGCGTCCGGCTGTTGTGTTTCTATATCAACTCGTCTCGCGCATGCGCCGTATGTCGCGCAGCGGCGGTGCCCCGAACAGCCGCGCGTACTCGCGGCTGAACTGCGAGGCGCTCTCGTAGCCCACGCGCACGCCCGCGGTGCCGGCGTCGATGCCCTGGTTCAGCATCAGCTGCCGCGCCTCCTGCAGCCGCAGCTGCTTGAGGTACTGCATCGGGCTCATGCCCGCCACGGCGCGGAAGTGCTGGCGGAAGGTCGAGGGGCTCATGTTCGCGGAGGCCGCCAGTTCGTCGGCCAGCACGTTGCGCGTGAAGTTGAGCTTGAGCCAGGCCATGCTCTGCGCCACCTGCTGGCTTGGCGAGCCGATCGCCACCAAGCGCTGCAGCTGCGGGCCGTGGCGGCCCGCGAGCAGCCGCACCATGATCTCGCGCTGCAGCAGCGGCGCCAGCTGCGGGATCAGCCGCGGCTCGGCGAGCAGCTCGACCAGCCGCGTCACCGCGCCGAGAAGCGTGGGGTCGAGGTCGCCGAGCGACATCGCGCGCTGGTTGCCGTCGCGGGGCGGCGCGGGCAGCGCCATCTCGGCGGCCAGTTGCACGACCGCGCGCGGATCGAGCTGCAATGCCAGACCGACGAAGGGTTGCGCCGCGCTGGCGCGGGTGATGTGCGAGACCACGGGCAGGTCGGCCGTGGTCAGCAGCGACTGGCCCGCCGCGTAATCGAACACCTCGCCGCCGAGCGCCACCCGCTTCTGCCCGCTGACCGTGATGCCGAGGCCGAAGCCGTAGAGGCAGTGCAGCGGCGCGGTCGCGGCGCTGCGGCGGTGCAGCGAGAGCGCGGGAATGGCCGTGAGGTAGTCGCCGTCGGCGTGCGCGGTGCGCGCCACGGCGCGTTGCAGGTCGTCGAGCACGGCCGGGGAATCCAGCCGCGCGGGCTCGGCGAGGTCCATCTGGATCCTTTCGAAGTACAGGTCGCGAAAAGTCTAGCCCGCCGCTTTCGCGCGGCGCGCATTTCCGTCGCAGTCTCGGTGTTTCAGGCAAGAACGCGAGCGAATCAGGCAAACGCGCGGCCGGTCTACGCCCCACACTCGCCGGCGGTGGGCCCGCGGCGCTGCGGTGTCGCGCGCCACGGGCCCGCCGTCGAATCAGGCAACCCTCCTTTCCACGATGAACACAGAAAAGATCACCTCCATCGCAGCACCGCTCGTGCTGGCCCTGGCCGTCGGCGCCGGCGCGCTGTGGCCGCTGCAGGCCGACGCCAGCCTCGCGCTGGCCCAGAAGTACGCCTGCGTCGCCTGCCATCAACCCGCCACCAAGGTGGTGGGCCCGTCCTGGAAGGACATCGGCGCGAAGTACGGCGACGGCAAGGGCACGGCCGCGCAGCTCGCCGCCAGCATCAAGGCCGGCAGCTCGGGCAAATGGGGCCCGATGCCGATGCCGCCGCAGGCCCAGGTGCCCGACGCCGACCTGCAGGCGCTCGCGCAATGGCTGCTCGACGGCGCCAAGTGAATCCCGTTCCCCCACCCACCCACGGAGAAAACAAGCAATGACTGCGCTCCACGTCAATGGCCGTGACCACACGGTCGATGCCGACCCCGGCACGCCCATCCTCTGGGCCCTGCGCGACACGCTGGGCATGACCGGCACCAAGTTCGGCTGCGGCGCCGCGCTGTGCGGCGCCTGCACCGTGCACCTCGACGGCCAGGCGATCCGCTCGTGCATCACGCCGATCGCCGCCGCCGACGGCAAGAAGATCACCACCGTCGAACGCATGACCGACGGCAGCGACCGCGTCGGCGCCGCCGTTCACGCCGCCTGGGTGCGGCACGACGTCGCGCAGTGCGGCTACTGCCAGAGCGGCCAGATCATGAGCGCGACCGCCTTCCTGCAGTCGCTGCCCGCGGGCAAGCAGCCCAGCGCCGACGAGATCGACTCGGCCATGGCCGGCAACATCTGTCGATGCGGCACCTATGCGCGCATCCGCGCGGCCGTGGCCGATGCAGCCCGCAACCTCGCCTGAAGGAAAAGCCATGCTGCCCCACATCGACTACCACGACCTGCCGCGTTCGCTGCAACGCCTGATGGCCCGCCCCGCGGCCGACGAGCCCGCCGCGCTGCCGCGGCGCAGCTTCCTCAAGATCGTCGGCGCGAGCGGTTTCGCGCTCGGCACCTTCCCGCACCTGGCCCTGGCGCAGGCCGGCGGCGCGGCCCCGGCGGCCGGCGGCCTCAAGCCGACGCAACAGCCGCTGGCCTTCGTGCAGATCGCGCCCAACGGCGAGGTCATGGTGACCATCAACCGGCTCGAGTTCGGCCAGGGCGTGCAGACCGGCCTGCCGATGATCCTGGCCGAGGAGCTCGACGCCGACTGGGCGCTGGTGCGCAGCCGCAGCGGCACCAACGACGCCGCCTATGCCGACCCCTTCTTCGGCATGCACCTGACCGGTGGCTCGAACACCATCAAGAACAGCTTCGTGCAGTACCGCGAGCTCGGCGCGCGCGCCCGCGCCATGCTGCTGTCGGCCGCGGCGGCGCGCTGGAAGGTCGATGCCTCCACCCTGCGCACGCAGGCCGGCACGGTGCTCGGCCCGGGCGGGCGCAAGGCGAGCTATGGCGAACTGGCCGAGGCGGCGATGGCGCTGCCGGTGCCCGAGAAGGTGGTGCTCAAGGACCCGAAGGACTTCCGCATCATCGGCCGCCCGACCCAGCGCCTCGACGCGGCCGCCAAGAGCAGCGGCCGGCAGGACTTCGGCATCGACGTCAAGCACCCGGGCCAGCTCACGGCGGTGGTGGCCCATCCGCCGGTGTTCGGCGCCCGCCTGGCGTCGGTCGACGACAGCGCCGCGCGCGCCGTCAAGGGCGTGAAGGCCGTCGTGCGCATTCCGCTCGACCGCGGCGCCGAGGGCGTGGCGGTGGTGGCCGACGGCTACTGGCCCGCCAAGCTGGGCCGCGACGCGCTCAAGCTGCAATGGGACACGGCCGCCGTCGAGAAGGTCGACTCCGACAAGCAACTGGCCCAGTACCGCGAACTGGCCGACCGCCCCGGCAACCGCAAGTTCGACGCCGACATGGCGCCGCTGGCCAGCGCGCCGCGCAAGCTCGAGGCCGAGTTCGTGTTTCCCTACCTGGCGCATGCGCCGATGGAGCCGCTGAACTGCACCGTGAAGCTGTCGGACGGTCGTGCCGAGCTGTGGGTCGGCACCCAGTCCGCCGACCTCGACGGCTTCGCCGCGGCGCGCGCGCTGAAGCTCGAGCCCGCGCAGGTGAAGGTCAACGTGCAGATGGCGGGCGGCGGCTTCGGCCGGCGTTTCGTGAGCACCAGCGACTTCGTGGTCGAGGCCTGCGAGATCGCCAAGGCCACGCGCGCCGCCGGCCTCGACGTGCCGGTGCGCCTGTTGTGGAGCCGCGAGGACGACATCAAGGGCGGCTACTACCGGCCCATGCACCTGCATCGCGCGCGCATCGGCTTCGACGAGCGCGGCACGATCCTCGCCTGGGACCACGTCATCGTGGGCCAGTCCATCACCGCCGGCACGGTGTTCGCCGGCGCCATGGTGAAGGACGGTATCGACGCCACGGCGGTCGAGGGCATGCGCGATCCCTATCCGCTGCCGATGCGCCTGACGGTGCACCATCCGCAGCTCAACGTGCCGGTGCTGTGGTGGCGCAGCGTGGGCTCGACCCACACCGCCTTCGTGATGGAGACGCTGATCGACGAGATCGCGCGCAGCACGAAGCAGGACCCGGTGGCCTACCGCATGCAGCTGTTCGGCGACAAGCATCCGCGCCATCGCGCCGCGCTGCAGCTGGCGGTCGACAAGAGCGGTTACGGCAAGAAGAAGCTCGCGGACGGCCGCGCCTGGGGCGTGGCGGTGCACGAGTCCTTCGAATCGGTGGTCGCCTATGTGGTGGAAGCCTCGGTCAAGGACGGCCAGCCGGTGCTGCACCGCGCGACCAGCGGCGTGCACTGCAACCTGGCCGTGAATCCGCGCAGCGTGGAAGCGCAGGTGCAGGGCGCGGCCGTGATGGGGCTGTCGACCTGCCTGCCGGGCAGCGCGATCACCCTGAAGGACGGCGTGGTGCAGCAGGGCAACTTCGGCGACTTCACGGTGGCGCGCATCACGCAGGTGCCGGAGTTCGACATCCACATCGTGCCGAGCGCCGATGCGCCCAAGGGGATGGGGGAGCCGGGCCTGCCGCCGCTGGCGCCCGCGTTCGCCAATGCCGTGGCGCAGCTGACAGGCAAGCCGCTGCGGCGGCTGCCGTTCGACCTGGCCTGAGGGACTGGCGGTCGATCAGCCGGAACCGTTCTGGCTGAGCCTGTCGAAGCCTCGCGCGGCGCTTCGCCGTTCGGCGGGGCTCGCGACAGGCCAGGCTCGGCGTGAACGGGGATGGGCGGGTGTCAGATTGCCGCAGGCGCGGCGCTCGCGGGCGCCTGTCCGCGCACGTCCTGCTGCGACACCGCGGGCGGCAGCGCCGGCGAGGGCGGCGACAGCTTGGGCTGGTTGCGCGCCACCATGTTGTCGGGCTTCATGCGGAACAGCTGCGTGAGCGCCGCGCGGTACTGGGCTTCGCCGACCGAGTTGGTGTTGTGGTGCGAGCCGCCTTCCACCAGCACGAAGAGCTTGGGCACGGTGGCCGCGTCGTAGAGCTTGCGGCCCAGGGTCGGGTTGATCAGGCTGTCGGCGGTGCCGTGCACCACCAGCAGCGGCGCGCCGATGTCCTTGACCTTGTCGATCGCCTCGAAGCGCTGGGTGATGAAGGGACGGAAGGGCAGCCAGCCCCACTTGAAGCTGCCGACCACGTCGGCGATCGAGGTGAAGGTGCTCTCGACGATGGTGCCGCTCTCGTCGTTCACGCGCGCGGCCAGGTCGATGCCGATGGCGCCGCCCAGCGAGTGGCCGAAGATGTAGCGGTGCTGGCGCGGATGGCGCGCGGCCAGCCAGGTCCAGGCGGCGCGGGCATCCTCGCGCGCCGATTCCTCCGAGGGCAGGCCCTTGGAGCTCTTGCCGAAGCCGCGGTAGTCGATGGCCAGCACCGAGAAGCCGAGCTCGTGCATGCGCTGGATGCGCGGGGCCGAGCCCGCCACGTTGTAGCGCGCGCCGTGCAGGTACAGCAGCACCGGCGTTTCGGTGGTTTCGGGCTCGCCGCCGAGCCACAGGCCGTGCAGGCGCGCGGGTTCGCCCGTGATGGACGACTGGAAGTCGATCCACACGTCCTGCATACCCTGGGCCATGGTGGCGGTGTTGCCCCAGCTGCGGTCGCTGGGCTGGAAGATCCATTCACGCTGCTGCTCGTCGAAGGTCGAGCAGCCGGCGGCAAGAATGGCGCAAAGCGATAGGACTGACGCGAGGAGGGTCCAGCGTTTCATCATGGGAATGAGGGACAGCGATGCCGGCGAAAAAGTTCATCTGCCTGCTGCCGAAACACGCCGACGTGCATTTCGACACCTCCCTGACCAGCGCCTTTGCGGCGTCTTGGCGAACTCACCATGCAACGTGCGTGCCCGCCATGCGGATGACGGCCCCAAACCCGGAAAAACCCTCAAAAAGCCGCCAATTGACGGCTTTTGGGACGGCTTTTCGCGCGGATTCGGCTCAGCGGCCGCGCATGAACAGGGCGTCGAGCTCCCGGATCGAGAGCTGGCGCCAGGTCGGACGGCCGTGGTTGCACTGGTCCGAACGCTCGGTCGCCTCCATCTGGCGTAACAGGGCGTTCATCTCGTCGAGCGTGAGCTTGCGGTTGGCGCGCACCGCGCCGTGGCATGCCATGGTCGACAGCAGCTCGTTCTGGGCCCGCTGCACCACGGTGCTCGCGTCGTGCTGCGACAGCTCGGCCAGCACGCTGCGCGCGAGCTCGACCGGATCGCCGTCGGCCAGGGTGCCGGGCACCGCGCGCACCGCCAGGGTGCGCGGCGAGAAGGGCGTGATCTCCAGGCCCAGCGTGGCGAGCACGGCGGTGCAGGCCTCGGCCGTGGCCACTTCCTGCGGCGTGGCGGCGAAGGTGGCGGGGATCAGCAGCGGCTGGCTCGAGATGGCGGCGCCGTCGAGCTGGGTCTTCAGGCGCTCGTAGACGATGCGCTCGTGGGCCGCGTGCATGTCGACCACGATCAGGCCCTGGCTGTTCTCGGCCAGGATGTAGATGCCCTGCAACTGGGCCAGCGCGCGGCCCAGCGGCCAGGCTTCGTCGTTGTGGGCCAGCGCCTGGGGCTCGGCCGCGAGGCCCGCGGGAGCCTGGAACGGCGCGGCCGGGGCCTGGGTGCCGAAGGCGGCGGCCGGCGCCGCGCCGACGCCGGAATCGGACAGCACGGGCCAGTGGGCCGCGGAGGGTTCGGGCGCCAGCAGGGTTTCGCTGGCGCGCCGCGGCCACATGGCCTCGAAATCGCCGGCGCCGCGCTCGGCGGCCCTGAAATTGATGGCGGGCTGGGACCACGAGCCGGTCGTGACCGGCGACACCGGCTTGAAGAAGGGCTGCTGCGCCTGGGCCGCCTGCGCGGCGTCGCCGGCGCGCGGCGCGGCCAGCGCATTCTCGACCGCATGGCGCACCGCCTGGTGCACCTCGCGGCCGTCGCGGAAGCGCACCTCGATCTTGGTCGGGTGCACGTTCACGTCGACGCGCGCGGGATCGATCTCGAGATAGAGCACGTAGACCGGCTGGCGCTGGCCGTGCAGCACGTCCTCGTAGGCGCTGCGCACCGCGTGCGACAGCACCTTGTCGCGCACGAAGCGGCCGTTGACGTAGAAGAACTGGTGGTCGGCGCGCGAGCGCGCCGCATCGGGAATGCCGGCGCGGCCGACCACGCGCACCGGGCCGCCGACGTGCTCGACCGTGACGCTCTGCGCCACGAAATCCTCGCTGAGCGCGTCCCCCAGGCGCTGTTCGCGCTGCTCGCTGGCGCGCCACTGCTCGACCAGCTTGCCGTCGTGCCAGACCGAGAAGCCCACGTCGGGCCGCGCCAGTGCATGGCGGCGCACCGCCTCGATGCAGTGGGCGAGCTCGGTGGCATCGGTCTTGAGGAACTTGCGCCGCGCCGGGGTCGCGAAGAACAGCTCGCGCACCTCGACCGTGGTGCCGCGCGAACGCGCCACCGGGCGCAGCTCGCCGGTGCGGCCGTCGAGCGACCAGGCGCCGTCGGCACCCACCGCGCGCGACTGCAGGCTCAGCTCGGCGATCGCGTTGATGGCGGCCAGCGCCTCGCCGCGAAAGCCCATGGTGCCGACCGTCTCGAGGTCGCCGAGGCTCGCGATCTTGCTGGTGGCATGGCGCCGCAGCGCCACCACGAGCTCCTCGCGCGGAATGCCCAGGCCGTCGTCCTCGATCGAGATCAGCCGCACGCCGCCGGACGCCAGCCGCACCGTGACCTGCGTCGCGCCCGCGTCGAGCGCGTTGTCGAGCAGCTCGCGCACCACCGAGGCCGGGCGCTCGACCACCTCGCCCGCGGCGATCTGGCTGATCAGCTCGTCGGGGAGTTCGCGGATCGGGCGGCGTTCGGCGGGGGGGAGGGAGGAGGTGGGAAGGGCGCTCACCGGGCCATTCTAGAAGCCGCGTCGGCGCCGGGCCGACAGGCGGGGCATGGGTGTATTTGGAGCGCTTATACGGCCTCGCAACCGATCTCATTGGCGCTCGCGCGGCGCGCTCCCTAAGCTCCGCCGCACCACGAGACGCCCTTCGAGAAAGACCTCCCATGACCCCCCGCCCCCTCCGTTCCGCCGCCTGGTTCGACAACCCCGAGCACAGCGAACTCTCGGTCCTCCACCTGGCCTGGTACCTCAACTACGGCCTGACGCGCGAAGAGCTGCAGTCCGGCCGGCCCATCATCGCGATCGCGCAGAGCGGCTCCGACCTGACGCCGTGCAACCGGCACCACCGCGAGCTCGCGCAGCGCGTGCGCGACGGCATCCGCGAGATGGGCGGCATCGCGATGGAATTCCCGATGCACCCGATCCAGGAGAACGGGCGCCGGCCCACGGCCGCGCTCGACCGCAACCTGGCCTACCTGGGCCTGGTCGAGACGCTGACCGGCTACCCGATCGACGGCGTGGTGCTGACCACCGGCTGCGACAAGACCACCCCGGCCGCGCTGATGGCCGCGGCCACCGCGAACATCCCGGCCATCGTGCTGTCGGGCGGGCCGATGCTCAACGGCTGGCACGACGGGCAGCGCACCGGCACCGGCACCACGCTGTTCAAGGCGCGCGAGCTGTTCGCCAAGGGCAGCATCGACTTTCCGGGCTACATCGACCTGGTGGGCTCCACCGTGCCCTCGATCGGCCACTGCAACGTGATGGGCACGGCCTCGACCATGAACGCGCTGGCCGAGGCGCTGGGCATGAGCCTGCCGGGCTGCGCCGCCATTCCGGCGCCGTATCGCGAGCGCGGGCAGATGGCCTACGAGACCGGGCGGCGCATCGTGCAGATGGTGCGCGAGGACCTCAAGCCCTCGGACATCCTCACGCGCGCGGCCTTCGAGAACGCGATCGTCGTCAACTCGGCGATCGGCGGCTCGACCAACGCGCCGATCCACCTGATCGCGATCGCCAAGCACGCGGGCGTGGACCTGGTCATCCAGGATTGGGAGAGCGTGGGGCTCGACGTGCCGCTGCTGCTCGACATGCAGCCGGCCGGCAAGTACCTGGGCGAGGAGTTCTACCGCGCCGGCGGCGTGCCGGCCGTGGTGGCCGAGCTGCATCGCCACGGCCTGATCCGCGAGGGCGCGCTCACGGTCACGGGCCGCACGCTGGCGCAGAACTGCGCGCAGGCGCCGGTGAAGGACGCCGACGTGATCCGCCCCTTCGAGGCGCCGCTGCGTCGGAACGCCGGCTTCCTCGTGATGTCGGGCAACCTGTTCGACAGCGCGATCATGAAGACCAGCGTGATCTCCGACGAGTTCAGGGCGCGCTACCTGAGCGCGCCCGGCGACCCCGATGCCTTCGTCGGCCGCGCGATCGTGTTCGACGGTCCCGAGGACTACGAGCGCCGCATCGAGGACCCGGCGCTCGACATCGACGCCTCCTGCATCCTGTTCATGCGCGGCGTGGGACCGATCGGGCACCCGGGCTCGTCGGAGGTGGTGAACATGCGCGCGCCCGCGCACCTGCTCAAGAGCGGCGTCTCGGCGCTGCCCTGCATCGGCGACGGCCGGCAGTCGGGCACCTCGGGCTCGCCCTCGATCCTCAATGCCTCGCCCGAGGCCGCGGCGGGCGCGGGCCTGGCGCTGTTGCGCACCGGCGACCGCGTGCGCGTGGATCTCGAGGCGCGTCGCGTCGACATGCTCGTGGACGACGAGGAACTGCGCTCCCGCGCGCGCCAGCTCGAGGCCGCGGGCGGCTACCCGATCCCCGCGAGCCAGACGCCGTGGCAGGAGATCCAGCGCGCGATGGTCGACACGCTGTCCGAGGGCATGGTGCTCAAGCCGGCCGTCAAGTACCAGCGCGTGGCGCAGACCGCGGGGATTCCGCGGCGCAACCACTAGCCCGAACAAGCCTCATCAGAAGAACCAAGGAGACGACGATGAATCCCTACAGCCCCCTGGTCGGCGCCGCCGTCCACAAGGCGCGCTGGCGCCTGCTGCCGATGCTGGTCCTCATGTACATCATGTCGATCCTCGACCGCGTCAACGTCGGCTTCGCGAAGAACGCGCTGCAGATCGACACCGGCCTCAGCGACGCCGCCTTCGCGCTCGGCGCCGGCATCTTCTTCGTGAGCTATGCCATCTTCGAGGTGCCGAGCAACGTGATCATGACGCGCGTCGGCCCGCGCATCTGGCTCAGCCGGATCATGGTGAGCTGGGGCCTGGTGGCCTCGGCCATGATGTTCGCGACCACCGAGACCTCGTTCTACCTGCTGCGGTTCCTGCTCGGCATCGCCGAGGCCGGCTTCTATCCGGGCGTGCTGCTCACGCTGACCTACTGGTTCCCGGCCAGGGTGCGGGCGCAGGCCAACGGCATCCTGCTGTTCGGTTTCGCGGGCGCGCTGGTCATCGGCGGGCCGGTGTCGGGCGCGCTGCTCGAGATGCACGGCATCGGCGGGCTCAAGGGCTGGGAGTGGATGTTCCTGATCGAGGGCGCGATGGCGGTGGTGGTCGGCATCTGGGCCTTCTTCGTGATCGTCGACCGGCCGCATGCCGCGAAGTGGCTCGCGCCCGCGGAGCAGGACGCGCTGCAGGCCGTGCTCGACCAGGAGGCGGCGCAGAAGGCGGCCGGCAGCCCGCAGACCGTGATGCAGACCTTGCGCAACCCGAAGGTGATGTTCTTCGCGCTGAACTTCTTCATCGTGCAGATCGCGGCCTACGGCCTGATCTTCTACCTGCCGAGCCAGATGTCGCAGATCCTCGGCCAGAAGATCGGGCTGATGGTGGGATTCGTCACCAGCATCCCGTGGCTGCTGGCGCTGTTCGTCGTCTTCTTCGTCACGCGCTGGTCGGATCGGCACCACGAGCGGCGACGCCTCACGGTGGCCTCGCTCTACACGGTGTTCGGCGTGTGCGTCTGCCTGTCGGCGCACGGTTCGCCGATCTTCGCGATCGCCGCGCTGTCGATCGGCGCCTCGACCTGGCTGTCGGGCACGCCGATCTTCTTCGCCTTCCTGTCGGAGCGCCTGTCGGGCCTGGGCATCGCCGCCGGCATCGCGCTGGTCAACTCCATCGGCAACCTCGGCGGCTTCGTGGCGCCGAGCCTGCGCACCTATGTCGAACAGAACCATGGCGGCTCGGCCGCCGGCCTCTACACGCTGGGCGGCGCGGCGTTGCTCGCGGCCCTGATGCTGGCGCTGATGCCCAGAGGCTGGCGCACGGTGGCCGCCGCGCCGCGCGAGGCCGCGCGGTCCGGCGCGGCGCTCGAAGGCTCCGCGCTGCCGCGCGCCTGAGGCCGGTTCAGAGCGACAGCCTCCAGGCGCGCACCAGCGCCTGCATCGCGCAGTCGACCTCGGGGCGCCGCAGCGCGCCCGCGAGGCAGACGAAGCGCAGGTCGCTCTCGATGCCGACCTGGTCGGCAATCACCAGCCCCTCGCGCTGGCTGGCGCGCAGCGCCACCGCGTCGCGCGCCAGCGAGATGCCCACGCCCGCGCGCACCAGCGCGAGCATCGACGACTCCTGGTCGGCCTGCGCCGCCTTCTTCAGCACCAGCCCGCGCGCCTGCAGCATCGGCGCCAGCAGCCGCGAGTGCGAGGAGGTCGCCGGCGCCAGCACCCAGGGCAGGCAGCTCAGGTCGGGCCAGTCGCGCCCCATCACCTGCGGCCCCCAGCCCGGCGGGCCGATCACCTGGTAGCTGAAGCGCGTAAGCACGCTCGAATGGAAGGCCTTGCCCTCGCTGCGGCGCGAGGCCGAGCTGGCCTGCGGCAGGTCGCTCGCGTCGGGATCGCCGAGGTAGAAGCCGACGTCGACCTCCTTGTTCAGCAGCTTCGCGAGCACCTCGCCGCTGGTGCCGTGGTGCAGCTCGGTCTCGAGCTCGGGCGCCAGCGTCACCAGCTCCCTGAGCAGGCCGCTCAGGCGCGTGAACTCGGGGTCGAGGATGGTGCCGATGCGCAGCGCGCCGCGCACGCCGCCCTTCATGCGCTCGGCGGCGATCGCGAAATCGTTGAGGCCTTCGAGCGCGTGCTCCGCGTGGTTCAGCAGCGCCGCGCCGTCGCGCGTCAGCAGCAGGCCGGTGGGCGTGCGCTGGAACAGCTCGAGCTCGACCAGCGCGCCGAGCTCCTTGAGCTGCAGGCTGACCGCCGGCTGCGTGAGGAAGAGACGCTGCGCGCCCTTGGACACCGATCCCTCGCGCGCGACGGCCACGAAGGCCTGCAGCAGCCGCGGGTCGATCTTCTTCATGCGGCGCGCGTGTTCAGGGCATCAGCGTGTTCGACGGAAGGGTCTCGTCGAGCAGCTTGCGCGCCGTCTCGATGCCGGCCACCGGCAGCAGCTTCGGATCGAGCAGGCCCACCTGCACCAGCACGCTGGCCTGGTCCCAGTAGATGTGCTCGTGGTAGAGCTTGTCGCCGCGGAACTTGATGACCGCGAGCAGCGGCACCTCCACGCGCCGGCCCGTGGGCGCCACGCCCGGCAGCATCCACGGGATCTCGGTGGTGTGGGTGAAGGTGAACAGCAGCTCGTCGACCACCTGCGTCGCGCCGACCGTGCGCGAGATCGAGGTCAGCGCGGTGTCGGGCGGATTGCTGTTGACGAAGTGGTGGGTATAGAAGGCATGCAGGTTCTTGTAGCCCACGCCGCCGGTCATGGTCGGGATGTGGTTGACGTAGGGCTCGGCCACCATGGTCGACATGGTGTCGTCGACGTTGCGCGTGCCGAACTCGTACTCGCAGTGCTTGTCCCACAGCGCCGAGAGGTCGTAGTGCGGGCCGATCGCAGACTTGAGCGCGGCGATGCTGCGCTCGTGCGCCATCAGCGCCGAGGGCTTGTGGAAGTGGTCGCCGCCCGCGCGCGCGAAGGCGTGGTCGACGCCCGGATAGACGTGCAGCGCCACCTTGGGATGGCCCTGGAGCGCCTGCACGATGCGCTCGCGCGCCTCGGGCGGGCAGAACTTGTCGAGCTCGGCCACGTGCAGCAGCAGTGGCCTGCGGATGTTCTTCGCTTCCTCGAGCGCCGCGTCGATGCCCACGCCGTAGTAGCCCACCGACACGTCGGCATCGGTGCGGCAGGCCGCGAGATAGGCCAGCTTGCCGCCGAGGCAGAAGCCCAGCACGCCGGCCTGGCGTTCGACCACCTCGGGTCGGTCGCGCAGCACGTCGAGCGCGGCCTGGATGTCCTCCATGCCCTTGGCCTCGTCGAAGCCGCCGTAGAACTTGAAGGCCTGCTGCCAGTCGGCCTCGCTGTAGCCCAGTTCCACATCGGGCTGCTGGCGCCAGAACAGGTCGGGCACCAGCGCCACGTAGCCTTCCTCGGCGTAGTAGTCGGCCACGTCGCGCATGGTCTTGTTCACGCCGAAGATCTCCTGCGCGATCACCAGGCCGGGCCCGTGGCCCGAGGCCGGCACGGCGAGGTAGCCGCGGAAGCTGCCGCTGCCGTCTTTGGCGGCGAGCTGGATGTATTGACCTGTCATCGGTGTCTCCAAGGTGGGGATGGGTGTTCTGCAGGCGCGTTCGCGGCCTGGGGTCTTCGATCGAGGGGCGGACGCTGCAAGGATAATCCGCCCCCATGGAAATCATCAGCTTTCTCGTCGACTTCATCCTGCATGTCGACAAGCACCTCGAGGCCTTCGTCATCGCCTACGGTCCCTGGGTCTACGCGCTCCTGTTCCTGATCGTGTTCGTCGAGACCGGGGTGGTGGTGATGCCCTTCCTGCCTGGCGATTCGCTGCTGTTCATCGTGGGCGCGCTGTGCGGCGTGGGGCTGATGAGCTTTCCGATCGCCTGCACCTTGCTGGTGATCGCGGCGATCCTCGGCGACCAGTGCAACTACAGCATCGGCCGCTACTTCGGGCCCAAGGTGTTCCAGTGGGAGAGTTCGCGCTTCTTCAACCGCAAGGCCTTCGACCAGGCCCATGCCTTCTATGAGCGCTACGGCGGCATCACCATCGTGCTTGCGCGCTTCATGCCCTTCATCCGCACCTTCGCGCCCTTCGTGGCCGGCGTGGCCGAGATGAGCCGCGCCAAGTTCAGCATGTTCAACGTCGGCGGCGCGCTGCTGTGGGTGCTCGGCATCGCGACCGCGGGCTACTTCTTCGGCAACCTGCCGCTGGTGCGCCAGCATCTGGACAAGATCATCTGGGCGCTGATCTTCGTGCCGGGTCTGCTCGCGATCTTCGGCGCCTGGCGCGCGGCGCGGGCCGAGAAGGCGCGCGCGCAGCAGGGCGCCTGAGTCCACGTTCGCCCACGAAAAAAGAGCGCCCCACGGGGCGCTCTTTTCGTTGGTGCAGCACGGGTGCCAGGCACCCGGGCGGTCAGTAGGTCGGGCCGTTGCGCGGGTAGTAGTTGCCCTGCGGATAACGCTGCTGGTTGTAGTAGTTGCGTTCGTCGGCATTGCGGCCGACCTGGTTGCCGATGATGCCGCCGATGGCGGCACCACCCACGGTGCTGGCGGTGTTGCCGCCGATCGCATTGCCGACCAGCGCGCCGCCGACCGCGCCGACACCCGTGCCCAGGTTCTGGTTCGGGCCCGACGCGCAGCCCGCCAGTGCCATCACCGAGGTGGCCGCCGCAGCGGCAATCCAGATGCGTGCTTTCATGATGTCCACCTTTCTGTTTAAAAAATCGATGGAGTGATCTTCTGCAGAACGGTGTTCCACCCCATGTAGGAGCCCGCCGCGCCTGCCTGTGCGGGGCGCCGGGCCGCGGCGTGGGAAGGGGAGCCTGCGCGGGGTCGGCGCTGCCCACGCCGCCCTCTGAAAACCGGCCCGCGGGCCGGCTCAGAGCTGCCGGCTGCGCGCCAGCGGCGGGTTCTGCGCGAAGTAGCGCTGGATGCCGCGCATCAGCGCGTCGGCCAGGTCTTCCTGGTACTGCACGCGGCGCAGGTTGGCTTCTTCCTCGGGGTTGCTGATGAAGGCCGTCTCGACCAGCACGCTCGGGATGTCGGGCGCCTTGAGCACCGCGAAGCCGGCCTGTTCGACCTGACCCTTGTGCAGTCGCGCGCCGATGCCCTTGATCTCGCCGAGCATCGCGCCGCCGAGCTTGAGGCTGTCGTTGATCTGCGCGGTGGTGCTCATGTCGAGCAGCGCGCGCTGCACCTGCGCCTCGTGGTTGCCGACGTTCACGCCGCCAACCTTGTCGGCGTCGTTTTCCTTGTTGGCGAGCCAGCGCGCGGCGCTGCTCGAGGCGCCGCTCTGGCTCAGCGCGAACACGCTGGCGCCGCGCGCGGCCGGCGTGGTGAAGGCGTCGGCGTGGATGCTCACGAACAGGTCGGCCTGCACGCGCCGCGCCTTCTGCACGCGCACGCCCAGCGGCACGAAGAAGTCGGCATCGCGCGTGAGGAAGGCGCGCATCGGGTTGCCGTTGATGCTGCTGGCGTTGATGCGGTCGCGCAGGCGGAACGCGACCTGCAACACGATGTCCTTTTCGCGCGTGCCGGCCGGACCGATGGCGCCGGGGTCCTCGCCGCCATGGCCGGGGTCGAGCGCGACGATGATGATGCGGTCGGTGCGGTTGGTGGTGGCACCGCCGCGCGCGACCGCCACCGGCGGCGGCGGGGCCACGGGCCGTGGCGCGGCCGCGGGCGGGCTCGGCGGCATCGGCAGCGGGCGGTTGTCGGCGACCGCGGGCGGCGTCGCGGGGCCAGGCCGCATCGACTGCTGCGCCATGAGATCGCCCAGCGGGTCCTGTACGGGAGGTGGCGCGGTCGCGACGACGGGTGGGCGCGGCGCCGGTGCCGGCGCGACCGCGCCGGGCACGGGCCGCGGTGCGGGCACGTTGGGCGAGGGCCGCACGAGGATCGGCGGGCCGCCGTCGGGTGCCAGGCCCGAGGGCGGCGTCGCGGGCGGCGGCACCGCAGGCGCGCTGGCCACCGAGGTGTCGTTGCCGCCGCTGGTACGCGGGGCGTCGCGCAGGCGCTCGGTGATCAGCGCCTCCATCGGGTCGATGGCCTTCTCGGGATAGAGGTCGAGCACCAGCCGGTGCTTGTAGGCGGCGATGGGCGCCAGCGAGAACACCTGCGGCGCCACGGTCTGCTTGAGGTCGAACACGATGCGCACCACCTTCGGCGCGTTCTGTCCCACGCGCAGGCCGTTGATGTAGGGGTCGCCGGGCTTGATCTTGCCGACCAGCTCGCGCAGTTCGCTGCTGAGGTCGATGCCCTCGATGTCGACCGCGAGCCGCGGCGGGTTGCCGACCACGAGCTGTTGCGAATGCAGGCGCACGTCGGACTCGATGGTCACGCGGGTGTAGTCGGCCGCGGGCCAGACGCGCACCGCGAGGATGCTGGCGCCGCGCGCGATCTGATGGACGCCGAGCACCAGCGCGAGGCTGCCGCCCTGCAGCAGCACGCGCCGCTTGAGGCCGCCCGCCTTCATGCGGCGGCGTGGGACAGCAGGTCGCCGCCGCGAGGTGTGTTCGCCAGGAGTTTCACGCTGCGTGTGTCGTCGGTCATTGCTTCGATTTTAATAGCTAGGTCCGCAATTGGAGTGCGCCCCGCCGCGTTTTCGGGCCATTCCGCCAGCTTGAGGCCCGGGCCCGCGAAGATGTCGCGGAAGCCCGCGTCCTCCCATTCGCGCGGATCGCTGAAGCGGTAGAAGTCGAAGTGGAAGATCGCGAGGCCGTCGGGCGCCTCGTGCGGCTCGACCACCGCATAGGTCGGGCTCTTGATGCGCCCCGTGATGCCGAGCGCGCGCAAAAGGTGCCGCACGAAGGTGGTCTTGCCGGCCCCGAGGTCGCCGTGCAGTTCGACGAAGGCATCGCGCAGGGCGGGGGAGGCCGCGAGCGAGCGAGCGAAGGCCTCGGTGTCGGCCTCGTCGCGCCAGCGCATTTCTACAATCGGCAAGTGATCGTCAGCCATCCACTCGTTGTGCGTATTCAGGCCTTGGCCCGGGAACTCGGATTCTCCCAAATCGGAATCGCGGGCGTCGATCTGTCGAGCGCCGAGGACGGTCTGATGCAATGGCTGGCCCATGGGTTCCATGGCGAGATGGATTACATGGCGGCGCATGGCACGCGGCGCGCGCGTCCGGCCGAGCTGGTGCCGGGCACCGTGAGCGTGATCACCGCGCGCATGGACTACCTGCCGCGCGACACCGATCCCGACTGGCAGGCGATCGAGTTCGAACGCCTGCGCCGACCCGGCGAGGCGATCGTCTCGGTGTATGCGCGCGGCCGCGACTACCACAAGGTGCTGCGCAACCGGCTCGCGAAACTGGCCGAGCGCATCGCGCAGGAAGTCGGGCCTTTCGGGCATCGCGCCTTCACCGATTCGGCGCCGGTGCTCGAGGCCGAGCTGGCCTCGCGCAGCGGGCAGGGCTGGCGCGGCAAGCACACGCTGGTGCTCGATCGCAACGCGGGCTCGATGTTCTTTCTCGGCGAGATCTACGTCGACATGGTGCTGCCCGAGAGCGAGCCGGTGAGCTCGCACTGCGGCAGCTGCAGCGCCTGCATCGACGTGTGCCCGACGCAGGCGATCGTGGCGCCGCGGCGGCTCGATGCGCGGCGGTGCATCTCCTACCTCACGATCGAGCATGGCGGGGCGATCCCGGTCGAGCTGCGCACGTCGATGGGCAACCGGATCTATGGCTGCGATGACTGCCAGCTGATCTGTCCGTGGAACAAGTTCGCCAAGAAGAGTTCGTTGCCGGACTTCGATGCGAGGGAAGGGTTGACGGGGCGCGGCCTGGCCGAGCTGTTTGCCTGGACCGAGGAGGAGTTCCTGCGCCGGACCGAGGGCAGTCCGATCCGGCGGATCGGGCATGAGCGATGGCTGCGGAACATCGCGGTGGCGCTGGGGAATGCGCTGAGGGCTGGCGAGGAGGGGGCTCGCGAGGCCCTGGTTTCGCGCCAGGACGGGCCCAGTGCCCTGGTTCGGGAGCACGTCGAGTGGGCCTTGGGGGCTGTCGCTTCCGAATAGTTTTTTGGGGGGGTGGCCGGTTGCGTTCGACCTCGGTGTCCGTCAGCCGGCTTCGCGCGCCACGGCGATGGCGGGCTGGCGGGCCAGTTCGATGAAGGCGCGCACGTAGTCGATGGCGGTGTCCGCTTCGCGTGCCCCCAGGAAGATCTGCTTGGCGATGCCGCGCGGGCCGAGCCGCACCGGCACCACGTCCATCTTCTGCGCGTACTCCTCGACCAGCCAGCGCGGCAGCGCGGCCACGCCGCGGCCGCTGGCCACCATCTGCAACATGATGTCGGTGGTTTCGATGGCCTTGTGGCGCTTGGGCGTGACGCCGGCCGGCAACAGGAAATGGTTGTAGATGTCCAGGCGCTCGACGTCCACGGGATAGCTGATGAGCACCTCCTCGGTCAGCTGCCGCGGCTTCACGTAGGGCGCCGAAGCCAGGGCATGGCCCCGGGCCACGACCAGCACCTGCTCGTAGTCGAACACGGGCTCGAACTTCAGGCCCGGCTTGTGGAGCGGGTCGGGCGTGACCAGCAGGTCGATCTCGTAGCCGAACAGCGCGCCGATCCCGCCGAACTGGAATTTCTGCTTCACGTCCACGTCCACGTCGGGCCATGCGGCCAGGTAGGGTGACACCACCTTGAGCAGCCACTGGTAGCAAGGGTGGCATTCCATGCCGATGCGCAGCGCGCCGCGCTCGCCCTGCGCGAACTGGCCCAGGCGCTCCTCGGCCAGGTCCAGTTGCGGCAGCACGCGATTCGCCACCGCCAGCAGGTACTGGCCGGCCTGCGTCAGGCGCAGGCTTCGGCCTTCGCGCAGCCAGATGTCGGTGCCCAGCTGCTGTTCCAGCTTCTTCATGCTGTGGCTCAGGGCCGACTGGGTCAGGTTCAGCACGCCCGCTGCGGCCGTCAGCGAGCCTTGCTGTTCGACCTGCCGGACGATGCTGAGGTGGAGGCGTTCAAGCATTCACATGACTCCCGCTCATGGATTGTTGAAATAAAACCATTTTACGTCATCGATTCCCCTGGCTAGCATCCCCCCAGATGAAAGAAGAAATGACACGTCCACTCCGTCTCGTCGCTGTTTCCGGCGGGCTGCAACGCCCATCGAAGTCCGCCGCGCTGGCGGAACACCTGCTCGACCTGATCGCCGACGCGGTCCCTTGCGAACAGCGCCTGATCGAACTCGGTCCCCTCGCACCGCAGTTCGGCGGTGCGCTCCGGCGCTCCCAACTGCCCGACATGGTGGAGCGGGAACTGGCGGCGATCGAAGGAGCCGACGTGCTGGTCGTCGCAACGCCGGTCTATCGCGGCGCATACACGGGACTGTTCAAGCACTTCTTCGACTTCATCGGCCAGGACGCCCTAGTCGACAAGCCCGTGCTGTTGGCCGCCACCGGCGGCAGCGAGCGCCATGCGCTGGTGATCGACCACCAGCTGCGACCGTTGTTCAGCTTCTTTCAGGCGCGCACCTTGCCGCTAGGTGTCTATGCGACCGACAACGATTTCGTCGACCACCGCCTGCGGAACCAGGCCCTCATCGAGCGGGCAAGGCTGGCGGTCCAGCGGGCATTGCCATTGATCGAATGGCTGCGCCACGCCTCGCCCTCCGCGGCCGAGGAAGCGGCGCTGGCCTGAAGCAGGAACTCGCTTCCCTTTCCAAAGAATCAGATCGCCGGATTCCAATGAACAAAGAACCCACCTTCACCCTCAAGAGCATCCGTTTCGATGAGAACTACCAGCCATCGGACAGCACGCGCATCACCACCAACTTCGCCAACCTGGCGCGCGGAGCGAGCCGGCAGCAGAACCTGCGCAACACCTTGAGGATGATCGACAACCGCTTCAACGACCTCGCGCACTGGGACAACCCGACCGGCGATCGCTACGCCGTCGAGCTCGAGATCATCTCGGTGGAGATGAGCCTGGATGCCGAGAGCGGCAACGCCTTGTTCCCGCTGATCGAGATACTGAAGACCTGCATCCTCGACAGGACGACGGACCAGCGGATCGACGGCATCGCGGGGAACAACTTCTCTTCCTACGTGCGCGACTACGACTTCAGCGTGCTGCTTCCGGAATACAACGCCCATCGGGCTGAATTCGGCACGCCGGAGGATTTTGGTGACCTGCACGGAAAGCTGTTCCAGCAGTTCGCCAACTCGCGCATCTACAAGGAGCGTTTCGGCAAGCCGCCCGTGATCTGCATCAGCGCCTCGACCAGCAAGACCTATCAGCGGACCGGAAACCAGCACCCGGTACTGGGTGCCGAGTACCAACAGAACGAACTGTCCTCGACCGACCAGTACTTCGCCAAGATGGGGATGCAGGTTCGCTTCTTCATGCCGCCCAATGGCGTTGCGCCCCTGGCTTTCTATTTCCATGGCGACCTGCTGGGCGACTACACGAGCCTCGAGCTGATCGGCACCATCAGCACGATGGAAACCTTCCAGAAGATCTATCGCCCCGAGATCTACAACGCCAATTCTTCGGCCGGAAAAATCTACAGCCCAAGCCTGAAGAACCAGGACTACTCGTTGACGCAGATCGTCTACGACCGGGAAGAACGCAGTCAACTGGCGGTCAAGCAGGGGAAGTTCGCGGAGGAGCATTTCATCAAGCCCTACAGGAACGTTCTCGCGCAGTGGGTTGCCGATTGCGTTGTCTGACCCCCATCCCCATGCCATCGAGCGGCTGCGCGGCCCCACAGGCCCCGCAGTACGCTCGCCATCCCGTCTTCGCTTGAAAAAAAGGAAACTCCAGATGTTCGAAACCTCCATCGCCGGCAGCCTGCCGAAGCCAGCCTGGCTGGCCGAAACCAACAAGCTGTGGCCTCAATGGGCGGCCGAAGGCGATGCGCTGCGCCAAGCCAAGGCCGACGCGACCCTGCTGTGGATCAAGGCCCAGGAAGACGCGGGCCTGGACATCGTGTGCGACGGCGAGCAGTCTCGCCAGCACTTCGTGCACGGTTTCCTCGAGCAGGTCGAGGGCATCGACTTCGAGCACAAGGTGAAGATGGGCATCCGCGACAACCGCTACGACGCGATGGTGCCGCAGGTGGTCTCGGCCCTGCGCCTGAAGGGCCGCGTGCATGCCTTCGAAGCGCAGCTGGCGCGTGCGCACACGAAGAAGAAGCTCAAGTTCACCCTGCCGGGCCCGATGACCATCGTCGACACCGTGGCCGACCGCTTCTACGGCGACAAGGTCAAGATGGCTTTCGCTTCCGCCGAGTTGCTCAACCAGGAAGCCCTGGCGCTGCAGGCCGATGGCGTGGACATCATCCAGTTCGACGAGCCCGCCTTCAATGTCTACATGAAGGAGGCCGCCGACTGGGGCGTGCAGGCGCTAGAGCGCGCAGCGCAGGGCCTGACCTGCACGACGGCGGTGCATATCTGCTACGGCTACGGCATCAAGGCCAACACGGACTGGAAGAGCACCCTCGGCGAAGAATGGCGCCAGTACGAGCTGGTGTTCCCCGCGCTCGCCAAGAGCCGAATCGACCAGGTGAGCCTGGAATGCATCCACTCCCACGTGCCGCCCGACCTGATGAGCCTCTTGGCCGGCAAGGACGTGATGGTCGGCGTGATCGATGTGGCCAGCGAAGCGATCGAGACCCCCGAAGAGGTGGCCGACACCATCGGCCGCGCCCTGCAGTTCGTCCCGAAGGAGCGCTTGTTCCCGTGCACGAACTGCGGCCTGGCCCCGATGGGCAGGGACGTCGCATGGCGCAAGCTCAAAGCCCTCGCAGAAGGCACCAAGCTGGCAAAGGAGCGCCTAGCCACGGCGTAACACCGAACATAAGAACGCCCCACACAACGACACCCCACACAAGGACGCGCCACGGCGCGTTGACCCTGATCCCCTCTGGCTGTGCCGAGGAGCGCAGGAGAAAGCGGGATAAGGGCCGCAGCTGTCTGAGCGCAACGAAGTGGAGCGAGTTCTGCGGACCCCCGCTTTCTCCGAGCACCGCAGGTTGCCCGTAGCGAAGCGGAGGGACACAGACAGTGGGGTCGCCTTCTCTTTGGTTACTTTCTCTTGGCGAGACAAGAGAAAGTGACTCGCCCGCCGGGGCGAGACCCGGCCAACAGCCTCCGCAGGACCCACAAAAATCAAGAAAAACAGCGGTCGAAGGATTCAACGAGGCAAAGCCAAGGCAAACGGCAAACTAACCACCCCCAACACCGTAGACATGGTCACCAACCCCGCCACAAACGCCCCGTTGTACCCCATCCTCTGCGCCAACACGTAAGCACTAGAAGCAGTAGGAACCGCAGAAAAAGCCATCAACACCGAAGCCTGCGCCGCATCCAGCCGCAACCACCGCGCCAACCCCCAGGCCACCAGCGGCAACACGAAGTGCCGAATCGAAAGCACCGAAGCGGCCAGCACCTTCCCCCGCCCCAGCGTAGCAAACTGCATCCCCGCCCCCGCCGCCAGCAACCCGAGCGCCAACGAAGCCGCCCCGATTCGCGACAAGGTCGGCGTCAGCCAGCCAGGCACCGTGAACCCCAGCACGTTCGCCAGCAACCCCGCCACCGTCGCCACGATCAGCGGATTGCGCACCAGCTGCCGTGCGAACCCCGTCTGCGCATGCCGCGTCATCGGCCACACCGCAGCGATGTTCATCATCGGCACGCACACCCCGATCAGCACCGCGATCAGCAGCAGGCCTTCGGGCCCCGCGAGCCGCTCGGCCATCGCGAGGCAGATGAAGGAGTTGAAGCGGAACGCGACCTGCACGCTCGCCGCATGGTCGCGCCGATCGAGGTGCGAGCCGATGCCGGGCACCCAGGGCAGCGCATAGGCCAGCGCCACGCCGCACAGGCTCACGCCCACGCCCGCCATCAGCAGGCTCGAGGTGGCACCAAAATCGAGCGGGCTGCGCACGATCGAATGGAACAGCAGCGTGGGAAAAAGAAAGTAGTAGACGAGGCTCTCGACCTGGTCCCAGACCTTGCGGTCCAGCGCGGTGTAGCGGCACAGGAGCCAGCCGATGGCGATCAGGGAGAAGTCGGGGAAAAGCAGCTGCGCGTAGTTCACCGCGCCGAGCATAAACCGCCCAAACCATGGGTATTCCACAGCCCGGGTCGCAGCGGCGAGCCGCTAGCATCGCTGCTTTCGCAATTTCGTCCCCATCGTTCAAGGAGTAATCGATGCAACGTCGTCAATGGAGTGCCTTCGTCGGTGCCGCCGCGCTGGTCGCGGTCGCGGGCCCGGCCTTCGCCCAGGGCTATCCCAACAAGCCGGTCGAACTGAGCGTTCCCTTTGCCCCGGGTGGCACGACGGACATCGTGGCGCGCGTGGTGGCCGATCCGCTGGGCAAGGTGCTGGGCCAGCCGGTGGTGGTGATCAACCGCGCCGGCGGCGGCGGCATCGTGGGCGCGGCCGAGACGGCGCGCTCGGCGCCCGACGGCTACAAGCTCGGCGTGGCCACGGTGTCGAGCACCGCGGCCAACCCGGCCATCAACCCGAAGACGCCGTACGACCCGATCAACGACTTCACGCCGATCATCAACATCGCGGCCACGCCGAACATCATCGCGGTCAACCCGAGCTTCCCGGCGAAGAACTACGCCGAGTTCGTGGCCGAACTCAAGAAGAACCCCGGCAAGTACTCGTACGCCTCGTCGGGCACGGGCGGCATCGGCCATCTGCTCATGGAGCTCTACAAGAGCCTCACCAACACCTTCGTCACGCACATCCCCTACCGCGGCGCGGGCCCGGCGCTCAACGACGTGGTGGCCGGCCAGGTGCCGATCATGTTCGACAACATCCCCTCGGCGATGCCCTTCATCCAGAGCGGCCGCCTGATCCCGATCGTGGTGTCGGCGCCGCAGCGCCTGGCCGCGCTGCCGAACGTGCCGACCTTCAAGGAAGTCGGCCTCGAGCCGGTGAACCGCATGGCCTACTACGGCATCCTCGGCCCGAAGGGCCTGCCGAAGGAAGTGGTCGACAAGATCAGCGCCGGCGTGAAGAAGGCGGTGGAAGACCCGGCCGTGAAGAAGCGCATCGAGGACACCGGCTCGCTGATCGTGGCCAACACGCCCGAGCAGTTCTCGGCCCAGATCAAGGCCGAGTACGAGGTCTACAAGGAAGTCGTGGCCAAGCAGAAGCTCAAGCTCGACTGATTCCGCGCCATCCACAGGAAGGGCCGTTCCCCGTCGCGGGGGAGCGGCCTTTTTTTTGCTATCTTGCCCATCCATGACCGAGGCCGCCGCCGCACCCACCCCCGACATCGACGAGTTCATCGACGCCCTCTGGCTCGAGGACGGCCTGTCGAAGAACACGCTCGCCGCCTACCGGCGCGACCTCGCGCTGTTCGCGCACTGGCTCGACCAGCAGCGCGGCGGCATGACGCTCGGCGCCGCGCAGGAGTCCGACCTGCAGGCCTACATGGGCGTGCGGCTGTCGGCCAAGGGCAAGGCCACCTCGGCCAACCGGCGGCTCACGGTGTTCAAGCGCTACTACCGCTGGGCGCTGCGCGAGCGCCGCATCGTGGCCGACCCGAGCCTGCGGCTGATGCCGGCGCGCCAGATGCCGCGCGCGATCAAGCTGCTGTCGGAGAAGCAGGTCGACGACCTGCTCGGCGCGCCCGACGTCGACACGCCGCTGGGCCTGCGCGACCGCGCGATGCTCGAGCTGATGTATGCGAGCGGGCTGCGCGTGAGCGAGCTGGTGTCGCTCAAGGTGATCGACATCAGCCTCAACGACGGCGTGCTGCGCGTGCTCGGCAAGGGCAGCAAGGAGCGGCTGGTGCCCTTCGGTGGCGAGGCGCGGCGCTGGATCGAGCGCTACATCGAGGAATCGCGCCCCGTGATCCTCGACGGCCAGCAGACGCCCGACCTGTTCGTGACCGCGCGCGGCGCGGGCATGACGCGCGTGATGTTCTGGGTCATCGTGAAGAAGCAGGCGGCCGCGGCCGGCATCCACGTGCCGCTGTCGCCGCACACGCTGCGCCACGCCTTCGCGACCCATCTGCTGAACCACGGCGCCGACCTGCGCGCGGTGCAGATGCTGCTGGGCCACGCCGACATCTCGACCACCACCATCTACACCCACGTGGCGCGCGAGCGGCTCAAGCAGCTGCACGCGCAGCACCATCCGCGCGGCTGAGTCCGCCGCTCAGTGGCTCCTGCGGCGCCGGCCCTCGGGCGCGGCCGAGAGCGCGGGCGAGAGCGTGTCGAAGAAGGCGCTGACCATGCGCATGTCGCGCCGCTCGGCCAGGCACAGCGCATGGGCCGAGGTGAAGATCTCGGTGTCGCTGATCGCCACGCGATGCAGGTCGGGCGCGGGCACGTACTCGACCTCCGACACAGCGGCGATGCCCAGTCCCTGCAGCACGGCTTCGCGGATCACCTCGCGGCTGCCGATCTCCATCACCACGTCGGTGCGGATGCGCGCCTTGTCGAGCGCGAGCTCGAGCGCCTTGCGCGTGGTCGAGCCCTGCTCGCGCATGATCAGCCGCTCGCCCTCGAGCTCGGCCAGCCGGATCGCGCGGCGGCGCGCGAAGCGGTGCGAGGAGGGCACGAAGATCACCACCGGCTGCTTCATGAAGGGCACCGCGAGGAAGCGCTCGTCGCGCACCATCTGCGCGAGCACGCCCACGTCGGCGCTGTAGTCGAGCAGCTGGTTCAGCACGTCCTGCGAGTTGCCGGTGCTCACCGTCACCTTGATGCCGGGATAGCGCTGGTTGAAGTCGACCAGCATCTTCGTCACGTGGTAGGGCCCCACGGCCGCCACGCGCAGGTGGCCGGTGCGCAGCTCGCCCGCGTCGCCCAGCAGGTTCACGGCGTCGGCCTCGAGGCTGAAGATCTGCTGCGCGAGCTGCATCAACTGCTCGCCCATCACCGTGAGCTGCACGCGCCGGCCGCGGCGATGGAACAGCTCGACCTTGTAGGCCTCCTCGAGAAAGCGCACCTGCGTCGTGATGGTGGGCTGGCTCACGTGCAGGCTCTCGGCGGCGCGCGTGAAGCTGCCTTCGCGGGCCACCGCGAAGAAGGAACGAAGCTGTGTCAGGCGCATGCGGTGGCTCCGGAAAAAGGCGGAATTCTCGATGAACTCGACTATAGGTTCATTGAATACATCGACGAAAAAATTTGAATTGGATCGATGAATGGGCCGGTGATGTACTCGCCGCCAGGTGCTCCAGGTCGGCACGAAAAAAGACGACCGGAGCGCCACGAATCCTCGGGCCGCCACGACGGCGGCGCGAGGGACCGGAACCGCAGAAGACTGGAGACACAGATGATGAAACGCAGAAGCTTGCTGTTCGGCTCGGCCGCCGCCGTGGGCGCGGCCTTCCTTCCACCGGCGCGGGCGCAGCAGGCGCTCACGGTCGGGCTGATTCCTTCCGAGGATTCGCGCGCGATGATCGCCAACAGCCAGCGCATGATGGACATGCTGGCCCAGGGCCTCGGCATGCCGGTCAAGCCCTTCGTGGCGGCCGACTACAACGGCGTGATCGAGGCGCTGCGCTCGAAGCGCCTCGACGTGGCCTATCTCGGCCCGTTCTCGTACGTGCTGGGCGCCACGGTGGCCGACATCGAGGCCTTCGCGGTCGCCGAGACCAAGAAGGCCGGCCGCACCTTCTATTACAGCCAGGTGGTGGCCCACAAGGACAGCGGCATCAAGAGCGTGAAGGACCTGAAGGGCCGCACCTTCGCCTTCGTCGACCCCAGCTCCACCTCGGGCCACCTGTTCCCCAAGGCCGGGCTGATGAAGGCCGGCTTCGATCCCGACAAGGACTTCGGCCGCGTGATCTTCTCGGGCTCGCACGACTCGAGCGCGATCGCGGTGCAGAACCGCAAGGTCGACGCGGCCGCCATCGCCGACCGGATCCTCGATGCCGCGGTCGCGAAGGGGCTGGTCAAGCGCGAGGACCTGGTCGAGGTCTGGCGCTCCGATCCGATCCCCGAGTCGCCCACGGTCTGGCGCAAGGACCTCGGCGCCGATCTCAAGCAGCGCGTGCAGGCGGCCTTCCTGCAGGTGAAGGACATCCCCTGGTCCGACCAGGGCCTGCTCAACGGCTTCCATCCGACCAACGACGCGGCCTACAACGTGATCCGCGACACGGCCAGGATCCTGAAGCTCGACCTGGGGAAGATGAAATGATCGAGATCCGCGGCCTCGGCAAGCGCTACGGCGACTTCACCGCGCTCCACCAGGTCGACCTCGCGGTCGGCAAGGGCGAGTTCGTCGTCATCCTCGGTGCCTCGGGCGCCGGCAAGTCGACCCTGCTTCGCTGCATCAACCAGCTCGCCGAGCCCACGCAGGGCGAGGTGCGGGTGGACGGCGCGCCGGTGCGGCGCGATCGCGCGGGACTGCGCCGCGTGCGCCGCGACGTGGCGATGATCTTCCAGCACTACAACGTGGTGCCGCGCCTGTCGGTGCTGAAGAACGTGCTGACCGGGCGGCTGGGCTCGATGCCGGCGCTGGCCTCGTGGTTCCAGGTCTTTCCGGCGCGCGACATCGCGATCGCGCGCGAGTGCCTGCGCCGCGTCGAGCTCGACCACAAGGCCGACCTGCGCACCGACACGCTCTCGGGTGGCCAGAAGCAGCGCGTGGGCATCGCGCGGGCACTGGCGCAGCGGCCCAAGGTGATCCTGGCCGACGAGCCGGTGGCCAGCCTCGATCCGAAGACCTCGCGCAAGGTGCTGAACTACCTGCGGCAGGCCAGCCGCGAGGACGGCATCACCGTGATCTGCAACCTGCACCAGGTCGACTATGCGCGCGAGTTCGCGCAGCGCGTGATCGGCGTGGCGGGCGGGCGCGTGGTGTTCGAGGGCCGGCCCGACGAGCTGACCGACGAGGTGCTGCAGCGCATCTATCCGGGCGGCCTCGAGCCCGACCCGGGGGAACCGAAGGAAGACGCGGCCCTGGCGGCCGCGCACGCGCCGGCGCTGCCGCCGGTCCAGCAACTCGCCCTGGAGCAGCCATGATCGCGATCGGACGCTACAACCTGCTGATCGCCAGGAGCGGCGGCAACCCCGGCTGGTGGAAGTACCTGGTCGCCGCGGCGGCCGGGCTCGGCGTGCTCTGGTGGGCCGCGATCGGCGCCCAGGTGAGCTTCGGCGAACTCGCCAAGGGCATGCCGTGGATCGCCGACTTCCTCGGCCGCATGCTGCCGCCCAACTGGGAGTTCATGGGCAAGCTGGTGAAGCCCGCCATCGAGACGGTGCAGATCGCGCTCTGGGGCACGCTGCTGGCGGTGGTGCTCGCGGTGCCGCTGTGCTTCTTCGCGGCGCGCAACATCTCGCCGAACGCGGCGGTGTTCCATGCGATGCGGCAGGTGCTCAACATCACGCGCGGCATCAACGAGATCATCCTCGCGCTGATCTTCGTGGCGGCCGTCGGGCTCGGGCCCTTTCCCGGCGTGCTGGCGCTGGCGCTGCATGGCGCGGGCATGCTCGGCAAGTTCTTCGCCGAGTCGATCGAGGAGATCGACCAGGGGCCGATCGAGGCGCTGCGCTCCACCGGCGCGGGCCCGATCCAGACCATCGTCTTCGGCGTGATCCCGCAGGTCGTGACGGCATGGATCGGCGTCATCGTCTACCGCTTCGAGACCAACCTGCGTCAGGCCACGGTGCTGGGCATGGTGGGCGCGGGCGGCATCGGCTTCGAGCTGGTGGGCAGCATGAAGCTGTTCCAGTACCAGGACACGGCGACCTGCATCCTGGTCATCGTGGTCATGGTGATGACCGCCGACTACCTCTCGACCCGGCTGCGCGCCTGGATCCAGCAGGGCGCGCGTTCCTGAAGCGGCGGCGGTTCGCGCTCCCCGTCTCCCGTGCTTCGGGGCCGTGCCGCGGCTTGCCGCAGAATCGGCGGCTTTCGAACACGAGAGACATCGACATGAGGATCCACCGCGTCTTCCTGGCCGGCCTGGCGCTCGCCGCAACCGCCGCCGCCACCACCGGCCCCGCCCTGGCCCAGGGCTACCCCTCCGCCAAGCCCATCCGCCTGATCGTGGGCTATCCGCCCGGCGGCGGCATCGACTTCGCGGCGCGCACGGTGCAGGTGCCGCTGCAGGAGGCGCTCAAGCAGCAGCTGGTGGTCGACTACAAGCCCGGCGCCAGCGGCATGATCGCCGCCACCGAACTCACGCGCCAGCCGGCCGACGGCTACACGCTGCTGCTGGCCAACACCGGGCCGTTCGCGATCGCGCCTTATCTGCAGAGCAAGCCGCCGTACGACCCGATCAAGCAGTTCACCTACATCGGCCAGATCAGCCAGGGCAGCTACATCGCGGTGACGCGGCCCGACCATCCGGCCCGGGACCTCAAGGAATTCGTGGCCTGGGCCAAGGGCCAGCCCGGCAAGGTCAACTTCGCCTCGGGCGGCAACGGCACCTCGACGCACCTCAACGGCGAGCTGATGAACCAGGTCACCGGCCTGGACATGACGCACGTGCCCTACAAGGGCAGCGCGCCCGCGGTGCAGGACCTGATCGGCGGGCAGACGCAGATCCTGATCGACGCGGGCAGCGTGCTGCTGCCGCAGGTGAAGGGCGGCAAGCTCAAGGCGCTGGCCGTGACCGGGCCGCAGCGCGATCCGCAACTGCCCGACGTGCCGACCGTGAAGGAGCTGGGCCTCGCGGGCATGGAGTCGGTCGGCTTCCAGGGCCTGGTGGGACCGGCCGGCATGCCCAAGGAGGTGGTGGACCGCCTGTCGGGCGAACTCGCCAGGGCGCTCGCGCAGCCGGCGATCCGCGCCAAGTTCGCCGCGGCGGGCGCCGAGGTCCATTCGCTGGGCCCGGTGGAGTTCGCGGCCTTCGTGAAGGCCGACAACGAGAAATGGTCGAAGCTGATCCGCGAGCGCAAGCTGCAGCTCGACTGATGGAGGCAGACTCGAGGGCCATGACGAATCCGATGCATTCCTTCTTCCCGTCGACGCGCCGCACCGCGGTGCTCGCCTCGCTGGCCGCGGCCGGCGCCTTCCTCTGCGGCACCGCGTCGGCCCAGACCCCGGCCGTGCCCAAGACCCTGCGACTGATCGTGGCCTATCCGGCCGGCGGCGTCAGCGACGTGGTCGCGCGCGCGCTCGGCGACCGGCTCGCGGCGCAGCTCGGCACCACGGTGGTGGTCGAGAACCGCGCGGGCGCCAGCGGCGCCATCGGCATGGACGCGGTGGCCAAGGCCGCGCCCGACGGCGCGACCCTGGGCTTCTCGGCCATCAGCCCGCTGGTGCTGAGCCCGCACCTGGGCAAGCTGCCCTTCGATCCGCTGAAGGACGTGGCGCCGGTGGCCAGCGTGATGTATTCGCCGGTGCTGCTGATCGCCACGCCCGCGAGCAAGGCGAAGGACTTCCGCGCGCTGCTCGACGACGCCAGGGCCCATCCGGGCGCGGTGCGCTGGGCCACCTCGGGGCCGGCCTCGCTCGGCCACATCGTGCTCGAGCAGCTGCGCTCGGCCGCCAACGTCGACATCACGCACGTGCCCTACAAGGGCGGCGGCCAGCAGCTCAACGATGCGCTGGGCGGGCAGTTCGAGATCCTCTCGACCAACGCCAGCCCCACGCTGGGCGCGCACATCCAGTCGGGCAAGCTGCGCCCGCTCGCGGTGGGCGCGCCGGCGCGGCTCGAGAGCCTGCCGCAGGTGCCCACGCTGGGCGAGCTGGGCTACAAGGCCGCCAACATCAACTCGCTGTTCGGCGTGTTCGCGCCGGCCGCCACGCCGCCCGCGCTGCTGGCGCGCTACAACGCCGAGATCAACAAGGCGCTGGCCAGCTCCGAGCTGCGCGCCAAGCTCACGGCCACCGACAACGTGCCCACGGGCGGGCCCGCGGCCGACTTCGCCAAGGAGATCGCCAGCGAGTTCGGGAGCAATGGCAGGATCGTGAAGGCGGCGGGGATCAAGGCGGACTGAGAACGCGCTGCGGACCCCGGCGGCGACGCGGGCATGTCGCCGGTGCGATAGGCCTTCTTTTTTCCCTACCTTATAGTAGGCAGCATCATGAGCAGCGTTTCCTCAGCGGCTTCAGCGGCACTCGCCACCGGCAGCACGCGCGACCAGATCCTGGGCGCGGCGCGCGAGCTCATCACCACGCGCTCGTACCTGGGTTTCAGCTTCCAGGACGTGGCCGACGCGGTCGGCGTGCGCAAGGCCAGCCTCTATCACCACTTCCCGTCGAAGGAAGCGCTGGGCGTGGCCGTGCTGCGCGAAGCGATCCAGGGCTTCCGGCGCTGGGACGAGGCCAAGGCCCGCGCGCCGCGCGAGGCGCTCGACGCCTATTTCCGCATGTGCCGCAACGGCCTGCGCGCCGGCTCGGCCGTCTGTCCCGCGGGCGCGCTGACGCCGGGCTGGGACTGCATCCATGACGAGCTGCGCCGCGCGGTGCAGGAGCTGCGCGAGCTGCAGGTACGGTGGCTCGCGGGCGTGTTCGGCGCGCTGCTGCCCGCGCGCCCCGCGGAAGGCGGCGGCCCCGATGCCGCGGCGCTCGGAGCCTATGTGTTCGCGGTCTGCCAGGGCGCGCTGCTCACGTCGCGCATGACAGGCCGCGTGGAGGATTTCGACGAGGCGATCGCGCAGCTGAGGAGCTCGCTGCCCGTCTGACCACCGCATCACCCACAGGCACGCCCCGCGTGCCTCTTTTTTGACCTGTCAGCCTACCGATTGGATGGTAGTTTTAAGGAGCACACCATGAAAGCCGTCATTTCCGCCTATGCCCGTTCGCCGTTCCATTTCGCGAAGAAGGGCGCGCTGGCCGGGGTGCGTCCCGACACGCTGGCCGCCGGCGTGGTCCGGGGCCTGCTGCAGCGCACCGACCTTGATCCCGCGCTGCTCGAGGACATCGTCCTGGGCTGCGCCTACCCCGAGGCCTCGCAGGGCAACAACCTCGCGCGCATCGTCGGCCTGCTGGCCGGCCTGCCGCACGAGGTGGGCGGCATGACCGTCAACCGCTTCTGCGGCTCGTCGATGCAGGCGGTGCACATCGCGGCCGCGCAGATCGAGGCCGGCATGGGCGAGGCCTTCCTCTGCGTGGGCGTGGAGTCGATGAGCATGGTGCCGCAGGGCGGCTTCAACTTCTCGCCGAGCCCGGAACTGCTGGCCGACACCGACGCCTACATCTCGATGGGCGAGACCGCCGAGAACGTGGCGCAGCGCTGGAACGTGAGCCGCGCCGACCAGGAGGCGCTGGCGGTCGAGTCGCACCGCAAGGCCGCCGCCGCGCGCGAGCAGGGCCGCCTGGCCGGCGAGATCGTGCCGGTGCGCCTGGCCTCGGGCGACCTGGTCGAGGCCGACGGCTGCATCCGTCCCACCACCTCGGCCGAGGCGCTGGCCAACCTCAAGCCCGCCTTCCGTCCCGACGGCGTGGTGACGGCCGGCACCTCGTCGCCGCTGACCGACGGCGCGGCCGCGGTGCTGGTGACCAGCGATGCCTTCGCCGAGCGCCATGGCCTGAAGGCGCTGGCGCGCATCAGGTCCTTCGCCACCGTGGGCGTCGACCCGGCGATCATGGGCATCGGCCCGATTCCCGCCACGCGCAAGGCGCTGGCGCGCGCGGGCCTGAGCGTGGCCGACCTCGACGTGGTCGAGATCAACGAGGCCTTCTCCTCGCAGGCGCTGGCCTGCATCCGCGACCTCGGGCTCGACCCGGCCACGGTCAACCTCGACGGCGGAGGGCTGTCGATCGGCCATCCGCTGGGCGCGACCGGCGCGCGCATCACGGGCAAGGCGGCCTCGCTTCTGGCGCGCGAGAACGGCCGCTATGCGCTGGCCACGCAGTGCATCGGCGGCGGGCAGGGCATCGCGACCATCCTCGAGCGCGTCTGAGCGTCCACGCGACACGACGCGGCACGGTGGCGACAATGCCGCCGTGCCATCTTGCGAAGGAGGAACGCACCATGAACGACACCACCACCCGCGCGAAGCTGTACCTCGACGACCTCGCCGTGGGCGACCGCTTCACCAGCGGCGAGTACGCGCTCGACGCCGAGAAGATCAAGGCCTTCGCGCTGCAGTTCGACCCGCAGCCCTTCCACACCGACGAGGAGGCCGCCAAGCGCACCTTCTTCGGCGGCCTGGCCGCGAGCGGCTGGCACACGGCGGCCGTCACCATGCGCCTGCTGGTCGACAGCGGCATCCCGCTGGCCGACGGCATCATCGGCTCGGGCGGCGACGAGATCCGCTGGCCGCAGCCCACGCGCCCCGGCGACGTGCTGCACGTGGTCAGCGAGATCGTCGAGATCGTGCCCTCGCGTTCCAAGCCGGGCCGCGCCATGGTCCGCGTGCGCTGCGAGACGCGCAACCAGCGCGGCGAGGTGCTGCAGCACTTCTCGCCCAAGCTGGTGGTGATGAAGAAGCCGGATTGACTTCGGGCGCTAGGGGGCTGTGCTGCCGCCCAGCGCCTTCAGCTCCTCGTCGCTGAAGCCCGCGAGCGTGCGCGCCTCGAGGTTGAACGGCGGCTTGAGCCGCGGCGCCTCGTAGCGCGCCACGAGTGCCGGATAGGCACTTTCCGCATCGATCCCCGCGCGCTCGCAGAGCCAGCGATACCAGTGGTTGCCGATCGCCACGTGGCCCACCTCGTCGCGCAGGATGATGTCGAGGATCTCGACCGCGCGCAGCGCATCGGGCGTGTTCACGCGCTTGAGCTTGGCCTGGATCAGCGGCGTGGCGTCGAGCCCGCGCGCCTCGAGCGTGCGCGGCACCAGCGCCATGCGCGCGAGCACGTCGTCGCGCGTCTTCTCGCACATGCTCCACAGGCCGTCGTGGCCCGTGAAGTCGCCGTAGCGCCAGCCCATGGTTTGCAGGTGCGCATGCAGCAGCGTGAAGTGCTGCGCCTCCTCGTCGGCCACGCGCAGCCAGTCCTGGTAGTAGCGCGCGGGCATGCCGTCGTAGCGCCAGGCGGCGTCGAGCGCGAGGTTGATGGCGTTGAACTCGATGTGGCAGATCGAATGGACCAGCGCCGCGCGGCCCTCGGTGTTGAACGGCGAGCGCTTGCCCACCGCCATGGCCGACACGCGCAGCGGGCGCTCGGGGCGGCCCGGCACGCCGAGCTCGTCTCCGGGCACGCGCACGGGTTCGTCTGCTATGGTTTCGCTAGCGATATGCGCTGCCAGCGCGCGGGTTGCCGCCACTTTCTCGTCGGGGTCGGTGAGGCGCAACGCGGCCAGGGCGCTCAATCGGGGGTGCATCCCTACAATTCTAGGTTTCACCCCTCTTTCCCTTTCCGGAGACTCCCACGATGGCCCTCTATGAACTCGACGGCGTGGCGCCGCAACTCGGCGACGGCGCCTGGGTCGCCGACAGCGCCGAGGTGATGGGGCGCGTGACGCTGGCCGAGAACGCGAACGTCTGGTTCGGCGCCGTGCTGCGCGGCGACACCGAGGCCATGACCATCGGGCGCAACAGCAACATCCAGGACCTGTCGGTGCTCCATTGCGACATCGGCTGCCCGCTGACGGTGGGCGAGAACGTCACCGTGGGCCACCAGGTCATGCTGCACGGCTGCACCATCGGCGACAACACGCTGATCGGCATGCAGGCGGTGGTCTTGAATAACGCGAAGATCGGCCGCAACTCGATCGTCGGCGCCGGTGCGCTCGTGACCGAGGGCTCGGAATTCCCCGACAACTCGATGATCCTGGGATCGCCCGCGAAGGTGGTGCGCACGCTCGACGAAGCGGCCGCCGCCAAGCTGCGCCAGGGCGCGGAGCACTACGTCAAGAACGCCCGCCGCTTTGCGGCCGGCCTGAAGAAGATCGCCTGAGCCTGCGCGCGAGGGCACCCGAAGAAAGAACCCCGTTGTGAGCGAGCTGCATAAATTCCTGTTCGATGGCCTGCCGGTGCGCGGCATGATCGTGCGCCTGACGGATGCCTGGCAGGAGATCCTCGCGCGGCGCGCCTCCAACACCGCGACCGGCGCCTATCCGCCGCCGGTGGTCGAACTGCTCGGCGAGATGACGGCCGCGGCCACGCTGATGCAGGCCAACATCAAGTTCAACGGCGCGCTGATCCTGCAGATCTTCGGCGACGGCCCGGTGAAGGTGGCCGTGGCCGAGGTCAAGCCCGACCTGAGCCTGCGCGCCACCGCCAAGACCATCGGCGAGCTGCCGGCCGATGCGCGGCTGCCCGACATGGTCAACGTGAACAACAAGGGACGCTGCGCGATCACGCTCGACCCCAAGGACAAGCTGCCGGGCCAGCAGCCCTACCAGGGCGTGGTGCCGCTGTTCGGCGACGAGGGCGAGAAGCTCGGCAAGCTCAGCGAGGTGCTGCAGCACTACATGCTGCAAAGCGAGCAGCTCGACACCACGCTGGTGCTGGCGGCCGACGACAAGGTGGCCGCGGGCCTGCTGATCCAGCGCCTGCCGGTCAAGGGCGAGGGCAACCTCGAGGGCACCTCGCCGGCCGATCGCGACCAGGCCAACGAGGACCAGATCGGCCGCAACGAGGACTACAACCGGATCTCGATCCTGGCCTCGACGCTCACGCGCGAGGAGCTGCTCACGCTCGACGTCGAGACCATCCTGCGGCGCCTGTTCTGGGAAGAGAAGCTGCTGCGCTTCGAACCGCAGCGCGGCATGCTGGGCCCGCACTTCGCCTGCACCTGCGGCCGCGAGCGCGTGGCGCAGATGATCCGCGGCCTCGGCGCCGAGGAGGCCGAGAGCATCCTCGCCGAGCGCGGCGACATCGAGGTGGGCTGCGACTTCTGCGGCAAGCAGTACCGCTTCGACGCGGTCGATGCGGCGCAGATCTTCCGCCCGCCGGGCGACCAGATCCCCGGCACGCCGGTGGTGCAGTAAGCCGGTGCGCCGGTGCCGGGCGCTCAGCCCGGCTGCCGCAGCACCTTGACCATCGCCGCGAGCCGCTCGTTCGCATAGCCGGCCGCGAGCGCGCGGTCGAACCAGCCCATCAGGAAATCGGGAAAGCCCGCGTCGAGCTTCGCCTCGCGCGCCTGCCGCACGAACAGCCGACCCGAGCCCGCGCAGGTCGCCATCGAGCTCTCGGGTTCGCCGTAGCGCTCGGCGTGGATGTCCTCGCCCTCGGCGCGGATCATCTCGCCGATCACGGGCGAGATGGTGCCGATCATGTGTGCGAAGTCCCGCACCGGCAGCCGCTCGGATTCGAAGATGCGCACGCCGTGGAAGAAGCCGGCCATCGCGCCGAACATGCACGACAGCGTGGCGAGGTCCCAGGCGGCGGCATTGCCGATCGGCTCGCCCAGGTAGGCGATGTGGCCCGCGATGGCCTCGAGCACCGGCCGGCAGGCCGCGAGCGCGCGCGCCTCGCCGGAGATGAACAGCGGCGTGTCGGGCCGGCCGATCTGCGAGGGCGTGGCGAGCAGCGCGCCGTCGAGGTAGGCCACGCCGTCGAGGCGGGCCCAGTCGTCGCGCGCATCCTGCGGCGTGCCGGTGCTCAGCTGCACCAGCACCTTGCCGCGCAGCGCCTCGGCCACGCCCGGCTGCGCGAGGATCGCGCGCCAGGCCGCGTAGTCGGCCACGCAGACCAGCACGATGGGGCTCGCGGCGACGGCGGCGCGCGCATCGGCGGCGAGCACGGTGCCCTGGCCAAGCAGCGCTTCGGCGCGGCTCGCCGTGCGGTTCCACAGCGTGAGCGTGTGGCCACGCTGCAGGGCGCGCGCGAGCGCGATGCCCATCGGGCCGAGGCCGATGAGGGAGACGTCGGTGGGGGTCATGGTTGCTTCCTGCATGGATCGGGGATGCGGTTCACTCGTGCGCCGGGCTGAGGTTCTGGCCCAGGCCGCCGTCGACCGTGAGCCGCGCGCCGCTGGTGAAGGTGGCGTCGAAGGCCAGGAACAGCACCGCGCGCGCCACCTCCTCGGCGCTGCCGTGGCGCCGCATCGGCGTGATCTGGTCGCCCAGGCGCACGAACTCCGCGCGTTCGGCGGGCGTGGCGTCGGCCACGCCGAGCGTGGGCGTGTCGATGAAGCCCGGGCTCACCACGTTGACGCGGATGCCGCGCCCGACCAGCTCGGCCGCGAAACCCGAGGCGAAGGAGCGCAGCGCCGCCTTGGTCGCGCTGTAGACGCCCATGCCGTGCATGCCGCCCTCGTCGGCGATCGACGAGGTGAAGACGATGGACGCGCCGGGCTTCATCAGCGGCGCGAGCTTCTGCACCGTGAAGAAGGCGCCCTTGGTGTTGATCGCGAAGGCACGGTCGTAGCCGGCCTCCGTGACCTGCTCGAAGGGCTCGAGCGTGGCGATGCCGGCGTTGACGTGCAGCAGGTCGACGTGGCCCAGCGTCTCGCGCGCGGTGGCCGCCAGCGCATCGATGTCGGCCAGCGAGGCGGCGTCGCTCGCGAGCACCTGTGCCTGCGGGCCCAGCGCGCGCCGCGCGGCCTCGAGGTTCTTCGGATTGCGCCCGGTCAGGATCACGCGGGCGCCGCCCGCGAGCAGGGCCTGGGCCGTGGCCAGGCCCATGCCGATGGTGCCGCCCGTGATGACGGCGGTCTTGCCGCGGTAGCGGGTGTTGCTGTCGTGGTGCAGAGTGGTGTTCATGGCCACGATGATTCCGCGCACGCCGAGGCCGGTCGCGCACGATCGGATGGGCCCGCGCACGAACGGACGACGGTGCGCGGCCGATAATGGTGCGATGAGCGACACCGACCTGCGCATCGAACTGCGGCAGACGCCTGCCGGCATCGTCGGCTACGAGCCGCTGCCCGAGCACCGCATCAAGCTCCACACGGGCGCACCGGTGGCCGGCGCCTGCCAGTTCCACCGTTTCCTCTACACGCGCGGCGACCTCGACATCGTGCCCGCGGGCGTGAGCGACGTGTGGCACGAAGAGGCCGCGAGCACCTCGCTGATGCTGCGCGTGTCGACCGCGCTGCTGCGCCGCACCGCCGACGAGATGGGATTGCCCGCCGAGTGCGCCACGCTCGTGCAGCGCCACCAGTTCCGCGATGCCCACATCGAGCACATCGCCTGGGCCCTCGACGCCGAGCGCCGCGCGGGCTTTCCCAACGGCACCCTGTATGCCGACAGCCTCGGCACCGCGCTCGCCGTGCACTTGCTGGGCGGCCAGCGCCGCCCCGAACCCGAGCCCGCGCGCGGCCTCACGCGGCCGCAGCTGCGCCGCGTGACCGAGCACATCGAGGCCCACCTCGACGGCGATCTTTCGCTGTCCTCGCTGGCCGACGTGGCGGGCCTCAGCGCCTCGCACCTCAAGACCCTGTTCAAGCGCTCGACCGGCCTGCCGGTGCACGCGTACGTGGTGCACCGTCGCGTCGACCGCGCGCGCGGCCTGCTGCTGCGCAGCGACCTGCCCGCGAGCCAGGTGGCGCTGGAGAGCGGCTTCTCGCACCAGAGCCACATGGCGCGCTGCATGCGGCGCGTGCTTGGCGTGACGCCGGGCGAGGTGCGGCGCGCGGGCTAGGCGTCGCCCAACGGGGCGTTCTTCCTATCGTTGCTTTCCAGCAGCACGGAGGACAGCGCGAGGATCTTGGTCTGGGGCGCGTCGCGCAACCAGACCAGCCTCGTCTTGGCGCGGCCGAACTTCGCTGGCAGCGGATGGACGCTGAGCCGGTCGCGCTCGGCGTAGCTGTCGAGCACGCTGTGCGGAACCAGCGCGATGCCCATGCCGACCGCGACGCAGCCCAGGATCAGGTGGTAGGAGCCCGCCTCCACGATCCGGCCCGGCGTGACGCGGCCGCGCAGGAACCAGTCCTCGAGCCGCTTGCGGTGCGGGCAGCCGGGGTGGAAGGCGAGGATCGTCTTCGAAGACAGATCCTTCGGCGACGCGATGCTGCCGTGCTTTGCTTCGGCGACGATCACCAGTTCCTCGTCATAGATCGCCAGGGTTTCCAGCCTGCGGTCCGAGACCGGATCGGTGATGAGGGCCGCGTCGAGATCCGTGCAGAGGACCTGCTTGATCAGCTCACGCGGATCGCCCGAATAGAGTTCGAGGGCCACGTCCGGATAGCGATCGTGGAAGCGGCCCAGCGGCTCCGGCAGGCGGGCAGCGGCCGTGCTTTCCATCGCGCCCAGTCGCAGCACGCCGCTGGGGCGATCGGACTGGATCGCCTGGACCGCTTCCTTCGCGAGATCGAGCATGCGGTCCGCGTAGCCGACCAGTATCTTGCCCGCGGGCGAAAGCTGAAGGCGGCGCCCTTCGCGCAGGAACAGCTGTACGCCGAGTTTTTCCTCGAGCACCTGGATGCGCGCGGTCACGCTCGACTGCGCGCGGTGAAGGGTCTCCGCCGCCCGCACCACCCCACCGGTGCGGACCACGGTCCTGAAAATCTGCAGATCCGAGAACTCCATGCATCGCCCTCCCTGAACGGTTCGTTCTCTATTTGTCGTTTTCTTGTGAGCGCCATTCTCTTTAGAGTCCTCGGCAACTTCAACAAGGCACGGGCCTGAATCAGGCACCAGGGATCGTCATGAAAATGGGAGTCGTGGAAGGGAGTGGTGCATCGGCGGCGCGCCGGTCGCTGGTCATCGGCGTGCTCTGCGGCCTCGCGGTCGCGCTGATCTGGTCGAGCTGGTCGGTCGCCACGCGGTTCGCCGTGACCACCAGCCTCGGGCCGCACGACGTGACCTTCCTGCGCTTCGGCGTCTCGGCGCTTTTCCTGTGGCCGGTGCTCATGCGCAAGGGACTGGGCATCGCGCAGATCGGCATCGTTCGTCTGTCGATCATGGTCCTCGGCGCGGGCGTGCCCTTCATGCTGCTGGGTTCGGTGGGCATGCAGTTCGCACCGGCGTCGCATGTCGCCACGCTCATGATCGGAACGATGCCGATCTGGGTGGCGGTGTTGTCGGGCCTGCTGTTCGGCGAACGATTCACGCAGCGGCAGCTGGGCGGGATGGCGATCGTTGTCGCCGGCGTGCTGTGCATCGGCGGTTATGCATTGCTGGCCGATCGCGCCGCGGGAGAGTGGCGAGGAGACCTGCTGTTCCTGCTCGCGGGCCTGTGCTTCGCGAGCTTCACCGTCGCGCAGCGCCGTTCGGGCATCAGCCCCTGGCATGCGACGGCGCTCGTCAACGTGTGCTCCGCCGTGCTGTTCACGCCGGTCTACTTCTTCGGGTTCACACCGAAGCTCTTCACGGCCCCGTTATCGGCCGTGGGTTTCCAGGTGGTCGCGCAAGGGATCCTGGTCGCGATCCTCGGGATGTATTTCTACACGGAGGCCGTGCGTCGATTGGGGGCGCCCAGGGCCGCCATCTTCGGTGCGCTCGCGCCCGCGCTGGCCGTGCTGATCGGCGCGTTGTTCCTCGGGAAGTGCCGGCCTGGCTCACGTTGGCGGGAATCGGTCTCGTGATGAGCGGTGTCGCTCTGGTGGTGACGGGCGCGGCGCGTCGCTAGCGAAGGCTGTTGTCGAAACCGCCGAAGAAGATGTCCGGCGCGCTCGTGTTGTGCTTCGACGGCACGCTGCGCCCGAAGCGGAACTGCGTGCCCTCGAGCGTCTTCACCTCGGGCAACGGCGTCGCGACCGGCGGCGCCTCGGGCGCGGCCTGCCAGCGCACTTCGCTGACGTCGGCGTTGTCGGGCGTCACGTACATCGAGCGCAGCACCGCGAAGGGCCGTGCCTCGCGCGTGGGGGCCGAGAAGCGCACGTCGAGCGCGGTGCGTTCGCGGCTGATCTCCTCGACGTTGGCGACGGCGCTGCCGCCGCGTGTGAAGCGCAGGTGGATCGACAGCGGCTTGGGCACGATGCGGATCGAGGCGATGTCGACCACCGGCCGGCCTGCCTGCTCGACCGGGCCGAGCAGGAACGAGGAGCCGTAGACGCCGTCGCCGAAGCGCGCCTCGGGCAGGGGCTTGATGCGCCAGTAGCCGTCGGAGGGATAGAGCACCAGCGCCTCGAGCGCCTTGCCGTTTTCCTTGCGGAACACCTGCAGCAGATGGAAGCCGCGGTCGCTGACGGTGCCCACGCGCACCGGCACGCGCTGTGGCCGCCAGAAGCTCGCGAGCGTCATGCCGACGATGCGCCACTGCGCGTTGTCGAGCAGCACCACGGTGCGCGGCTCGAAGCGATGCGCGGGATCGGTGGGGTGCTCGCCGCCGTCGAAGTTGCAGCCCGAGAAGTCGGGCGCGGTGACGTCGTTGCCGATGCTGTCGAGGTAGGACGGCTGCAGCGCCTCGATGCGCAGCCGCCGGATGCCTTCGCCGCGCAGCACCAGCGAGACGTTGTCCTCCTCGGCGCAGGCGGTGGGCGTGGTGCCGTTCTCGACCGTGGCGCGCAACGGGGTCGCGCTGGCGGTGGCGCTGCCCAGCACCGAGGCCGCGAGGGCGGCGGCGAGGAGGGCGGCGGTGCGGAAGCGGCGGCGAGGGGGCATCGGTTCTCCAGGCGAGAGGAAGAGGGGAAACAACGGCAACAGGCAACGGACGCCGAAGCTTAGAGGATGGCGCAGCGCCGGCCGGCGCCATGTCGGAGGGCACCGCGCGGGCGCGGCGGCCTCACTCGCGGCGCGCGAGCAGGTCGGTGAACAGGCGGTGTTCGCACTCGGGATCGGAGCACTTGTCGCAGGACCAGGTCCAGCCTTCGCCCGCCGTGGCGGCACCGCGATCGGGCGCTACGGCATCGCGTCCGCCGTCACGCGACAGGCCGCCGCGGTCCGCCACGCTCTGGATCGCGCGCCAGGCGCTGGCCAGCCGCTCGCTGCCATTGCCATGCACCACGGTGTAGGCCACGCCCGCGCCGGCGAGCGCGCGGCGCACCATCGCATCGACCGGCTCGCGCACGTGCGGGCCGTCGCGCATCTCGTCGGCCACCCAGGGCAGGTCGAGCGCGGTCAGCAGGGTGATCGCGCAGCGCTGCTGGGCCGCGAGCGCATCGGGGTAGAGGGTGGTGTCGGCGAACAGCAGCTCGCTGTAGACGGCCGTCATGACGGCCGTGGTGTCGGCCACCGCCACGCCGAGCGCGGCCGCGGCATCGATGCGGCGGGTCTGCTCCTCGGCGATGGCCTGCTGCTCGTCGGCACGCGGCGTGCGGCCCTCGCGCTCGCACCATTCGCGCAGGTACTCGCCGACGAAGGTGGCGTGGAGGCCGCGCTCGTTCATGCGCTGCACGAGGGCACGCGCGAGTTCGGTCTTGCCGGTGCTCTCGGCGCCGAGCAGCGCCACGATGCAGCCGGTGGGCAGCACGGGCGTCATGCGCCGGCCGCCCTCGGCAGCCGCTGGCGCCAGGCCAGGTAGCCGGCCACGCTGAGCGCCGCGAACACGGCGTACAGGCCGACCGTGAGCCACAGGCCCTTGTGGACGAAGAGGCCGATGCTGACCAGGTTGACGGCCAGCCACACGACCCAGTTCTCGATGAACTTGCGCCCGAGCAGGAACTGGCCGACCAGGCTCAGGCCGGTGGCGAAGCCGTCCCACCAGGGCACGTCGGTGTCGGTGAAGCGGCGCAGGAAGAGGGCGACCGCGGGCCACGCCAGCGCGCAGGCCAGCAGCGCGAGCGCGAGGCCGCGGCGCGAGAGACGGCTCACGCGCAGCACGGAGCCGTCGGCCCGGTGGCCGCGCAGCCATTGCAGCCAGCCCCAGAAGGCGACGACCGCGAAGAAGACCTGCAGCGAGGCGTCGCCATAGATCTTCGCCTGCGCGAACACGCCGACGTAGAGCAGCGAGCTGACGATCGCCAGCGGCCAGCCCCAGTGGATCTCGCGCATGTTGCAGCCGACCATGGCCAGTGCCAGCACGGCGGCCACGCATTCGAGCCAGGTGACGGGGGAGCCCCAGAGCGCGAAGGCGGGGGCGGAGAGGAGTTCGGGCATCGGCTGGGCGGCGTGCACGGCGCGCCGAGGGCTCGGCGAGAGCGGCCCGCCTGGATCAGTGGGCGATCTGGACGAAGACCTCGTTGGGCTTGACCATGCCCAGTTCCTGGCGGGCACGTTCCTCGACCATCTCGAGGCCGTCCTTGAGGTCGTTGACCTCGGAGGCCAGCCGTTCGTTGGTGATGGTGGCCTTGGCGTTCGAATCCTTCTGCGAGGCCAGCTTGGCCTGCAGCTGCGCCACGTCGCGCACGCTGCCGCGCCCGTTCCACAGCTGCCACTGGAGGATGGCCAGCAGCACGAGCAGAACGATGGGGGGAATGAAGCGCGCGCGCATGGTCCGCGGACTTTACCCGCGCTCCCCGCACGGCCCGCCAAGGGCGGCACAGCGCCGGTCCGCGAAATGCGAACAAAGCGGCAATGCGCTCGGCTCGTCGGGCCGGGGAGGGGGCATCACTTGAGGTTGTAGAACGCGCCGCGGCCCGGGTAGACGGCGATGTCGCCGAGGTCTTCCTCGATGCGCAGCAGCTGGTTGTACTTGGCGATGCGGTCCGAGCGCGAGAGCGAGCCGGTCTTGATCTGGCCGGCGTTGGTGCCCACGGCGATGTCGGCGATGGTGCTGTCCTCGGTCTCGCCCGAGCGGTGCGAGATCACGGCGGTGTAGCCGGCGCGCTTGGCCATCTCGATCGCGGCGAAGGTCTCGGTCAGGGTGCCGATCTGGTTGATCTTGATCAGGATCGAGTTGGCGATGCCCTTCTCGATGCCTTCCTGCAGGATCTTCGTGTTGGTGACGAACAGGTCGTCGCCCACCAGCTGCACGCGCTTGCCCAGGCGTTCGGTCAGGTGCTTCCAGCCGTCCCAGTCGCCTTCGTGCATGCCGTCCTCGATGCTGATGATCGGGTACTTGTCGACCCAGGTCGCCAGCATGTCGGTCCAGTTCTCGGCCGACAGCGAGAGGTTCTCGCCCGACAGCACGTACTTGCCGTCCTTGTAGAACTCGCTCGCGGCGCAGTCCAGGCCCAGCGCGATCTGCTCGCCGGCCACGTAGCCGGCCTTGTCGATGGCTTCGAGGATCAGCTGGATCGCCGCTTCATGGCTCTCGACGCTCGGCGCGAAACCGCCTTCGTCGCCCACGGCGGTGCTGATGCCGCGGTCGCCCAGGATCTTCTTGAGCGCATGGAACACCTCGGCGCCGTAGCGCACGGCTTCGCGGAAGCTCGGCGCGCCCACGGGGATGATCATGAACTCCTGCAGGTCCAGGCTGTTGTTGGCGTGCGCGCCGCCGTTGATGACGTTCATCATCGGCACCGGCATCTGCATGCCGCCCATGCCGCCGAAGTAGCGGTACAGCGGCAGGCCCGATTCCTCGGCGGCCGCGCGGGCCACGGCCATCGACACGGCCAGCGTGGCGTTGGCGCCCAGGCGGCCCTTGTTGTCGGTGCCGTCGAGGTCGATCATCGTGCGGTCGAGGAAGGCCTGTTCGCTGGCATCGAGGCCGAGCACGGCTTCGGAGATTTCGGTGTTGATGTTCTCCACGGCCTTGAGCACGCCCTTGCCGAGGTAGCGCTTCTTGTCGCCGTCGCGCAGCTCGATGGCTTCGCGCGAACCGGTGGATGCGCCCGAGGGCACGGCCGCGCGGCCCATGGTGCCCGACTCGAGCAGCACGTCGCACTCGACGGTGGGATTGCCGCGGCTGTCGAGGATCTCGCGGCCGACGATGTCAACGATTGCACTCATCTTCTTTTCTTTCTCCAGTAAAAACGGATCACAGACCTTCGACGACGATCATGCGCATGATCGCGGCACCCTGGCGCGCTGCGCGCGCCTTGCCGTATTCGGGCGAGCCGTCGAACTTCTTCGCGGCCTCGACGCTCGGGAACTTGAGGATCACGATGCGCTGCGGCGCCCAGTCGCCCTCGAGCACCTCGACCTTGCCGCCACGCACGCAGACCTCGGCGCCATGCGCCTGCATGGCGGCGGTCGACCACTTCTTGTACTCCTCGTACTGGGTCGGGTTCGTGACTTCGACGTTGGCGATGATGTAGGCGCTGGTCATGCCACAGCCTTCAGTGCCTTGCCCGCATTACCGGCGCCCTGGCCCTTGTGGTCGAGCGCGGCCTTGATGAAGGCGTTGAACAGCGGATGGCCGCTCCACGGCGTGGACTTGAACTCGGGATGGAACTGCACGCCCATGAACCAGGGGTGCACGTCCTGCGGCAGCTCGACGATCTCGGTGAGCTGCTCGCGCTGCGTGAGCGCGGAGATCACGAGGCCGGCCTTGCGCAGCTGGTCGAGGTAGTTGACGTTGGCTTCGTAGCGGTGGCGATGGCGCTCGGTGACCACGTCGCCGTAGATGCTGTGGGCTAGCGTGCCGTCGGTCACGTCGGAGCTCTGCGCGCCCAGGCGCATGGTGCCGCCGAGGTCGGACTTCTCGTTGCGGACCTTGATCGTGCCGTCGGCGTCCTTCCACTCGGTGATCAGCGCGATCACGGGGCAGGAGGTCTCGGGGTCGAACTCGGTGCTGTTGGCGTCGGGCAGGCCGGCCACGTGGCGCGCGTACTCGATGGTGGCGACCTGCATGCCCAGGCAGATGCCGAGGTAGGGCACCTTGCCTTCGCGCGCGAAGCGGGCCGCGAGGATCTTGCCCTCGACGCCGCGCTGGCCGAAGCCGCCGGGCACGAGGATCGCGTCGTACTTGGCCAGGCGCGAGACGTCCTGCGCGGTGATGGTCTCGGAGTCGACGTAGTCGATCTTCACGCGCGCATGGTTCTTCATGCCGGCGTGGCGCAGCGCCTCGTTGAGCGACTTGTAGCTGTCCGACAGGTCGACGTACTTGCCGACCATGGCGATCGAGACCTCCTGCTGCGGATGCTCGACCTCGTAGACGAGTTCGTCCCAGCGCGAGAGCTTGGCCGGTGGCGTGTTGATGCGCAGCTTGTCGCAGATCAGGCCGTCGAGGCCCTGCTCGTGAAGCATGCGCGGCACCTTGTAGATGGTGTCCACGTCCCACATCGAGATCACGCCCCATTCGGGCACGTTCGAGAACAGCGAGATCTTGGCGCGTTCGTCGTCGGGGATCGGGCGGTCGGCGCGGCACAGCAGGGCGTCGGCCTGGATGCCGATCTCGCGCAGCTTCTGCGCCGTGTGCTGCGTGGGCTTGGTCTTGAGTTCGCCGGCGGCGGCGATCCAGGGCACGTAGCTCAGGTGCACGAAGGCCGAGTTGTTCGGGCCCATGCGCAGGCTCATCTGGCGCACGGCCTCGAGGAAGGGCAGCGACTCGATGTCGCC
>Ga0209025_1000488_pt1 | contig 76500 bp, 82 predicted proteins | sample AraplaMF_Col_mLB_FD_184256 | JGI IMG/M metagenome (GOLD analysis project Ga0209025, IMG submission 184256) | Arabidopsis root microbial communities from the University of North Carolina, USA - plate scrape MF_Col_mLB (SPAdes) (version 2) | ecosystem: Host-associated > Plants > Roots > Endosphere... | reverse complement strand
CTTGTTCGTAACTGTTTACTTTTTCTTCATAGATTTGAGCTGAAATGTAAAGTGAAGTTGCTCTTTCACTTTCAATACTTAGTGAATTAGCTAATGTGCCTATAGTTGTTTTATGAAAATCAATTTCTTTCTCTAACTGTTCCACTTTCTCAGCTTGTTGGATTAACCATTTATAATGATGCCCAACATCATAATGACCTTTAGCGTGTAACTCTTTTATACGTTTTAATCTCTCTTTATCAGTCATTCTGCACCTCCAACAAATGAGGATGTTCATAGATGTTGCCGATTACTTCGATTAATGGTTGAAAATGTTGTTCTATAGAAATTTTCGCTTTTTGATCGTGAACAATTAATGAAATTGCCCAACCAAAATATTCTTGGTCGTAAAATATACTACCGATTTTATGAGGTAACAAATAAATACCTTGAAAAAGTTTAACAATATCCCCTTCATAAATCTCAACACCGTTTTTGTCTTCTAATCCTGTATATTGTCCGACGGATTCCTTACTAACTAGAAATTGAGGAACATCATTCGCAATAACATTTTGAGGAATAATATAATGCATTCCCATACCTGTTTTTATATAATTCCCTACAACCCACGTTCCTTTTGATTTACCACGAAACTTAATCTCTCTCATTGGACACCTCGTTCGAATTTATATTTTAATTCCGAAACAATCATTAATAGAAATCACCATAGTCCATTCCAACATCCCACATATTACAAGCACTTGAACAATAATGATATAAATCAGATTTATTAATATACCTTTTATCTAATGCACTATCACAGTAACTACATCTATATTGGTTTCCTTTTGTCATTCTCCATCTTTGCTTTTGCATTTCTACTCCCCTTAGTACGCATTTTGAACCTGATGTTTTACACAAAATATCCGATGATATTAACTCCAACGTAGACTAATCCAATTACACTAACAGCCCCTAACCATTTAGACGATTTATTCAATTCCTTTTTTAAATTAGTAATTTCTTGGTTTTCTTCTTCAATTAGACCGAACAGTAATTTTTCGTTTAATTCAATGGATTTCTCATAATCTTCAATACGGTTTTCCAATTGGTTATTAGCCTGTGTTAGCTTCATTATTTCCGCTCGTTGTTCTACGTTGTGATTAATTAACTTTTGGTTGCTCTTTCCTTCAAATTCACTTCTTTCACGCCACATTTCATATAAACCTTTGTAATACTTAATGTCTTTTTCTAAATCAATTCTCAATTCTAAATGCTTACCTACCCAAAATTTTTGTATTTCACTATGACGTTTCTTTAAATATCTAACTTCCCTTTTCGCCACTTGGCCAGCCCTAAATTGTCTTTTCATCTATCTCCACTCTCCCTTTTTAGGTTTTAGAAAAGCAGGAGGAAATCCCCCTGCCATGTTTAATTAGAATTCTTCACCATCTAATTCTTCTTTTTCAACTTCGATACCATATTCTTCTGATGGTTCATCAGCAATTGCTTCTGTTGGTACCGGTTCAGGATTATCAACATTCTCATTTTCTTCTGCTGGATCCACTGGTCCATTTGCTTCCTGTTCTTCTTTCCATTCGTGCCAAGCTAATGCAGATGCAGCTACGCGTTTACGGTACTCGTCCACGTATTCAACAATCTTTCCAGACGAGATTTCTAGTTCATTTGCCAACTTATAATACGATTCACCTTCTAATTTTCTCTTCACAATGTTTGCGAAGTCGTAAGGTAAATCAACGTAATTTGGAGACAGTCCACTAAGGATAAAGCTATCCACAATTTCAAGATCCACTTGTTCCTCTTCAACTCGTGTTTTTACTTTTTCTGGTGGAAGGCTTAAATCAGCTTCAAGTTGTTCGTGAGTAGGCTGTACTTCAGACACAACCCCTTTGTCATCAACCTTATATTCAGTTACTGGCTTATTTGTTTTTGCATTAATTGTTACGTTGTAATTAACGACTAGTGAATCTAAATCAACTTTTACTTTTTGGTCAATCATTTCAGACAGTTTATTTAACTTGCCATCTAAACCAGTATCATTAATTTCTAAAACGATTTCTTTAACACCCTTTGGCTTAAGATTTACCTTCTTAACTAATGCTTTAAAATCTACAAATGACATTTACATTCCTCCTAGAATAATTGATTAATAGTTACTTCAATACGTGGTACTTCGCTATACCATTTACTAACAGTCATTTCTACGACTTGACTATCATCTTTCCAAATGATTGATTTTAGAGCATCCTTGATGCCTTTTACATAGTTATCAACATCAGGTTTAGTTGTTGGACGTAATATCCCTTGTTCCGCTTCAAGTGTTTTTTTCTTTGAAAAGCTCTTTAAAATCGATTTGTAGACTTTTACCTCTAACTTCAACTGACCTTCAAATAATTTATCTGGTCGATGTTCTGCAGCTGCTAATTTGATGTATTCCTTAAAGTCTTTTGATTTCTTCGGGTCATATGCGCGAACATGACCTCCAAAAGTACTGAACTTTGGTCTTCCTTGAGCTACTGGTTCTCCATATACAACGAAACTTACTTCACTCATACACTCAACCTACTACTGATTTCATGAAGTGCTTCGGCATTAAGAATTTCATATCGAGTGCCTTTCATTCCGAGTCCTTGCGTTCTTACTAGACCAGCAATCTTTAATTTTTGAAATGCATATACGATAATTGATCTTGTAAGGCCGTCTTTTTCTGATAGCTCATTTCCAGTGATTATTGCTTCTTTACGTTCACCCATAATCTCTAAAAACCGTTTCAAAGCTACACTTTCCATATACGATAGAGTTTCGATTACTATTTCAGTACTTGTCTCTAACTTCATTGTTCTTTCCCCTTTCGAATAAGTTTCATATTTTCTGTATCAATTACTTCTCCACAATTTTTACAAGCTCTTAACAGATGATGTTTAACAATTGCTAGTTTGAATGAAGCGTGTTCGCAGTTCTTACAAACACCTGGGCGAACTACTTCTTTCTCAACCATTTCTGTTTCTTCTTTAGAAAATAAATCATTCCAACTTTTCTTTTTCATATAGTCCTCCGAATGAAAAAATTAGGAATAATTATTTCGTCTCTGCCGTATACTGTACTAAGCCTGTCCACAAGGCTATCAATCCTGAGCTCTTAATTATTTAGGAGCTCCCTGTTTTTCTAATTGAAATTGTTCATAAAGAGTATCAAATCGTGCATAAAATGATTTTGTTGCCTGTTTCTTAACCAAACATTCCTTACATGAACATGGTTGACATTGGATTATGCCGGGATATATTTCAATGAATTTTTCACACATCGATTTAACCTTCTTTTATATTTTTCATTCGATAATTTTGTCCGTACATTTCTAAAATGGTTGTATGTTGTATCATCCGACTAAAATCACGTTCACCGTACATTTCTAATAGTTTGTTAGGATTATAGTTGCTTGTATAGATTGTTGAACGACCAATTCTGTTATCAATTACTTCAAACAACTTTTTCTTGGCCCACGATTCCTCATCATCTATTTTGTTTGCTCTGTACTCAGTCCCAAGATCATCTATTACAAGGCAGTCAATTGATGTTAAGGCTCTTAAGAATTCAGATTCACTTACCTTTGAATCCTTTGACCAAGTTTCCTTAATCTTTGAAAATATCTTAGGTGCTGGAATAAAAGCTGCAGCAATACCTTTTTTCATTAATTCTTTTGTAATTGAAACTGCTAAATGACTTTTACCAATACCAGGAAGTCCATATAGTAATAGATTTTCAGGTTTATCTGCTTTAAATCGTTGTACATACTCTTCACAAAACCTTTTAGCTCCGATTTGTTCTTTTGTTTCAACACTATAATTCATGAAGGTTGCTTTCTTTAATGCAGGATTAATGAAACTGCTATCTTCAAATCCTTTATAAAGATTAATGATTTTCTGTTTTTCATTGTGAAGATTCATATTAGCAACAATTTGTTTATCCTCTCTTAGGACAACTTCGCAATACCAACATTTCTCTTCACCATCAATAATTGTTTTAACTTTCCGACCACATTCTGAACATCTACTCCCTTGTGTCGACTGTGATGTTTGAGAAGTCGTACTTTGAAGTATCGCCTGTAGGCTTTCCAACTCTATTCCCCCCTTTGTTATTTTTATTAAATAGTTGTTTATCAAACGCTTCTGCATCTGCAACTGTTTTACAATTCGCTTTCTCCCAACTATTTAAAAGACTCCTTACAAAACCAAAACTTCTCTTATTTCTTTCAGTTGCTTTTTTAATGGCATGAATAATTAAATCTTTTCCTAAGAGCTGATAATATTCCCAATAACTTTCTTCATTTAAAGTTCCAGCAATCATTCCAATATTGTTTTCAAAAATTGAAATTAATTTTCCGTACTCAGGATCTACATTAGTAGTAGATATATACTTATTGTCATTATTAACATTATTATCATTATTGTTTGTGTCTGCTGGCGTTTCGTTAGCATTCTGCTCGTGTTCTTTCGGTGTTTTATTTTGTGTTTCCGAAAGTTGGTAAACATCATAATTGACAATGGTTACAACCGTTCTTTTGGTGTTTGATTTTACTTGTATCATTTGCTCTGTTTCTAGCAATTTCACAAAGTTATATGTTTTGGCTTTTCCCCATCCCCAACGTTCTGATAATTTCTTAATCGAAGTAACCTTTTGACCTCTTTTGACCTCGATTAATTCATTACCTAATAACACTTTATTGTCCTGGTGGTTAACCTCCATAAGAAGGTCAACCCAAGCCTCGAACTTTGAAAATGAGCGTTTCTCTGCAAATATCCAATGATCTTTTACCTTCCTATGGAGTGATATCCAACCTGTCATATGTGCCTCCTAAGTTGCTAAAATGTTTGTTTAAAGTTACGTTCAATAATTTCAGAGATGATTACCAACTTCCTAAGGAGTTTGTTATAAAGTCTTTGGTCAATATATGCACCGTTGGTAACCTTAAATAGTTTGTTATGTGTTAAATTAAACTCTTCAGCTGCTCTTGATAAACTCCAACCCATTTGATTAATAAAATCGATTAAGATCCATCTGATGTGTTGGTGCATATTAGATTTCTCCATCAAGAGTAATTCCATCAAAGAAATCTACTTTCGGTTCAAGCTGAGTTTTTTTGTTTGCTTCTAAATCTATTAATTTTGATAGCCCAACTAATTGCTGAAGGTTTAATGACTTTGCTACAGTATTGAAATTTACTTTAATAATGTTTTTTAGATCATCTTCACTTAAGTTGAGCTTATTTTGCTTATCTTTAATTTCTTCCCAACGATTTTTAATTTCTTGCTCTGTATCAATTATTTCTCCCTCAGAGATTTCAATTTGCTGTGTGTTAGGAGTAATATCTTTTCTGTAATTAGACGTAGCTTCATCGAGCGAACTTGATGTAACGACATTCTCATCCTCACCAATTTCAATTCCATATTGCAATTTAGCAGCTCGTTTAATTAGGTGCTTTTTAAACATATCGTTGAAATATCCGTTCCACATCTTGCTATTTAAGCCTTTTTTATGAACCTCAACTTCACTTACTTCCATAAGAACAACAACGTCTTCAAAATTTTCACGTTTAGCAATTGCATATCCACCAATGATTTGACCACGTGGAAATCCGATGTTATGAACAATTTCCTTTGAAGTTGCATTGAATTTAAATTCATCATTTTCATGAATTATTTGTGCATCTACTCCCTTGTATCCGTCTTTCTTTCGCGCCAGGTATAGAATCCCTTCAACCGATACTTGAATATTCATTGTCGGATTATCTTTACCATAAAGGATGCAGTAAACATGATTTAAAAAAGGATTTAGACCAGAATTAACGCAAGTTTGTACAAATAAAGCGTATTGCTCATTAGTAGAACCTTTTGCGATTGTATTCTTAATAGTGTCCAGTTCATTTTGTGTAAAATTCCCGATTACTGCTTGAGTATTTGAAACCGCGATTTGATTAGACATTTACAACTTCCTCCTCTAAAGAAATAGATTTAATTTTAAATTCCGTATCCACCACCCGAGCTACAATCAACTGTCCCGATGGTTTAGTAAAGCTAAGAATCGATTCAGCGTTATCAACGAATGTTGGTGCAATTACATCAGATTGTTTTGAAAGAACCTCAATTAGTTCTAATCCACATTTAATGCGCTCCGCTGTTGATAACTTGCTAAATGGTGTTCCATTCATTTCAATTTCAAATGTTACTCGTTCTTCACCGTTCTTAAGTTGTTCAAATAACTTAACTGAGATGCTAGTAAACAATGAATCTATCTTTTTCACCATTAACTCAGAACGTTTTGTTCTAAACTCTTTAATTCCATTGATGATTGAAAGTGATTCATTACGATTCGTTCGAATTTGTTCTTTATTTTCCTCAGCTGCTTTTAACTCTGCTTTTAATCGCTCCACTTGTTCAACTTGGTTCAACTGAGTTTGAATTTGAATGATTTCATTGTTGATTGAATCTAATAGATCGTTGTCTATTGGAATTTGCTTTGTATTTTCAAGTTCTTCTAATTGAGCTGTTAATTGAGTGTATTCAGAAGATAATTCTCTTCCATATGCTACTTCTTTCTCAAACCGCTCTTGCTTATTTATATTTACCTGTGATAAAGATTCTTCGGTTAAAGCTTGTCCACATGTAGAGCAATTAAGATCATGGTGCTCATTTCTTATTGCAAGAACCTTATCTTTCTGTCTTTGCAATTGTGGATATAATGTGGACATCTTTGTTTTTACTGTTGAAATTACATTGTTAATAATTTGGTTTTGAGACTGTAACTTTCCAATCTCATCTTTTTGAGCTTTAAGTTCAGCTAATGTTTTATTACTTGTTCTACTTAAATCATCAAATTTAAGCTTTTCTAATTGCTCACGTAATGTAACAACTCGTTCACCAGCACGCTCAGATAACTTGTCCAACTTGTTGTATTGCTCACGATGTACTTTTTCTAAATCATCAAGATTATGTTTTTTTAGATGTGCTTCTAAAGTTTTAACAGTCATTTCGTGTAGTTCTGTAAATACTTCTTTATTTAATGGTTCCGATACATATTGAAGTAATTGTTTTCGTTGGTCCTGCCAATTTTGACTGGAGAAGTAAGTCGGATTAAAGATTGATAAGAATAAATCTTTATCGAACAATTCATTTATCAAATCATTAAACTTCGTAGCCTTTTCTGGAACATCATTGATGAAATACTTTGCAGTTTTCTTTTGTGATTTAGCTAATTGAAATTCTTTACCATCAACAGTAAGTACAAGTAATACTTCTGTTTCAACATCATCTTCACCAATTGGCTTAGGATCTAACTTAGAACCATTTATATCTGTTCCGAATAGCAACCAAGTACCTGCATCACCAATAGTTGATTTACCCGCACCGTTACGGCCCTCTATATTTGTAATATCTTTAAAATGAACGTCTAAAGATGTATGGTTTTTAAAATTTGAAAGCTTTAAATAATCAAATGAAATTCTCATTATTCCCTCTCCTCTTGCATATCCCAGAGGCCAACGCATATAATGAAGTTGTCGAGACTTTATTAATGGCTGACCTTATGGTTGGCTATTTTTCTTTTATGGCTATACCGATGAAACCACCTTCACGCACATATGAAGCTAAACAACTGTCATCATCATGTAAAAGGTCATCATTAAAATTTACTGATTCTTCACCTTCGAAAATGTCTTCTTTACACCCCACGCATTCTCCAACTACTACTCTGTCAATTTGTTGTACGTCTACTCCGAATAAATCTGAGCAAACTCTTCCGTTTTCCAATTTCCTCACCTCCTTGAAGAGATATTCCAATTTTCTGTCATCAAATTTTGCATATTGGGTAAAATTTATGAAGCAGTATTAATTTGCACTTTATATTTGATCGCCATTTCTTTTACTACAGCTAAATATATTTCTAGTAATCTCTTATCCTCTTCAATCACATCTAATTTTGATGTTTTATCGATTTTAGATTTTGCTGCACCTTCATCCATCAATCTGTGACGTTTATTTTGTAATCTAATTTGAAGATTGCATTTCGCCCTCTCTTCTAACAACTGATAACTCTCTTTTCTAATTTGTTGATATTGACCATGTTCACCAGTTTTACGAGCGATTTTATTAATGATTTCAGTTGTTTCTTTTCTCCAATCGATTGAGTTTAAAGCTACGATCTCACTTATGTTATGTACTTGTTGTTTTGTTTCTTCAATTTCTTTGTTTAATCGTTTCTGTTCAATTTCATTATTAGCAATTGCTTTAAACATTTGATTAAACATCTGTAGTTCTGGACTAAGTAGTGTAGCATCCAATTCTTTTTGGATGTGATCTTTCATGCGTTTGAATTCTTGGATGAACTTAATTTTCATTTGAACTGCTTCTTTTGTGTTATAACTCATAGCTACTAATGTGAATGCTTCTTCTGTTAAGTCAATTTTTGGTAAATCCTTATTTTGACTGTTCTTATAATTGGACTCCCCAAAATTGAGGAGTGCAAATTCATCTCCTGAATACTCCATTTGAGTACGAATATCTCTTAAGACATGGTCGTGTCTTTTACTAAACATGTCAGCAATGGTTAAGCTGTCAGTTACAACCTGGTTGTTTTGAACGAATACTAATTTACTCACTTTCTTTCCCTCCTAAAGGTTTTTCCTCACATCTTGTCGAATATGTTCGACTGAAGGAGGTGATAACTGTGAATAAGCAAGAAACAAAAATTCAAATTGGATTAACTCAATTTTTAGACTTCACTGTAAAAGGTGTTTCTGCTAAAACTAACTTTGTTAAAAGCATTAAATATCAAGATTCATACCACCCGGCATTTGATTATTGGAAAGAACTTAGAGAACTTATAATTGATTTTCATCAAGAACGACTTCCAATAGAATGCTTTGAGGAGTTAATAAGAGAAACAAACCCTAGAAAAGTTATTAACTATAACAATGCAATAAAGCAGTATAGAAGATTCTTGAAAAATAAAGATGTTGAATGGTTTGACACTGGAAAAGCTCACTGGATAAATGAAGATATTTTTGTTCGTTCAAATCCTGAACTTGGTTTATATATAAATGGTCAACCGCATTTAATTAAGTTATATTTCAAAGGTAATCGTGAAAAGATTGATAAAAGGAATATAAAGTCAACTTTAACCTTGTTAAATGCTTCTACCTATTCAAATAATCATGAAAATGTAAACTTCTCAGTACTTAATATTCAAAAAGGAAACTTCTATACAAGTAACACAATTGGTACAGAGGATTTAATTGCTTTAGAGTCTGAAGCTAATCAATTCTCTTATATCTGGAATAAAATTTAAAAGAATCATTCAAGTGTTAATGAGTGACCCTGATCACTCATTACTTGAGCGCATGTTTCACAAATTAAAGCGTTATCTTCTAACGTAAGTTGTCCAGTATTTTCCTTACAAATAATACAATTTTTAATTTCAACCTCAGTTGCAGCTGGGGTTGTTTCTTTTTTTAATAACTCGATAGCCTTTTCAACTTGTTCAATATCTAATGAATTTGTTGATTTGTTTCTTTTCATAATTTCTAATGCAACTTCTAATCTGACTTGTGCTTCTAAAACGTTTTTCAATTTGCATCAACCTCCAAAAGTAACTTTTTAATATTTTGTTTTAATGACTGTGGTGCAAATATTGAAATTATTATTGTGAACCCAGCCATTCCACCGCCTATAAGTACTCCTATGGCGAATAGTGTGAACAAATTACAGCCCTCCTTTTTACTGAACATCAATATGTTTTTTTTCTTCTAACCAATCTAAGAATTTTTCTCTTTCCACTCGCTTAGATCTACCAATTACTATTTTTGGAAAACCTTCAATGTCGAAAATTTCATAAGCCCTTCTCGTTGAAATCCTTAAATATTTCGCAATATCTTCTGCTTTTAATATTTGAGATAAAAGTTGCTGCTTAGTATCTTTTGAATGTAATTGGATTAAATAGCTATTCAATTCATCTTTAACTGCTTCTCGGACTAATTTGTAAATTAGATCCTCTATTGTTAATTTATTGTTTTCCATTTTTTTCACCATCCTATTTGATTACACAATATAGTTTTGGCAAAATTAAAAAAGTTAAATCTTTTTATGCTGTTGAAAGTTTGTCCTATTAATCTTCTAAAAAAGTGCTCCTATTTGGAGCTAGACTCTACTTCTTTATTACTCTCTTTTTCTGTTACCATTGGAATTTCAAAATCTCGAAAATAAGGTTCAAACGCTTCACGAAATGCATCTTCGATTTTTTTTGTTCCAAATGTCTCAGAAATGATTCGTAAAGCCATGACATCACCTCCATTTATGTATATTGTTAGAATCCACTAGGACTAACCGGTTGATTTGTAATTTTTATGAAATTACAGTTTGATTACTTTTGTAATCATCATCTATAAAAAAAATAGAATCAAATTCAACCTGTAATTCATCTATAATTTTCTTTGCCATTTTCCCACTTGGTGATCTTTCTCCGTTTACTACTTGGTTTATAAAAGGACTAGAATAACCAATTAGTTCAGCAAGTTTCCTTTGAGATAGTCCTTTTAAAAGCAACTCTTTTTTTATTACATTTGGATCCTTTACTAAAATTTTCATTTTCTCACCTCACTTGATAACTTTAGTAAGATTACTTATGTAATCATAATAAAACATAAAATTAACTTTAGCAAGCGTTATATTATAAAAAGTTTACTTTTTTGATAACTTTAGTAAAATTTAGTTTATAATAGTAAGCAAAGAGGTGAAATATTTATGACTGATTTAGAATTCGGAACTTATTTAAAAACTTTAAGGAAAGATAAAAAATTAACAATTAGACAACTGGAAGATTTATCAGGCGTTTCAAATGCTTATTTATCTCAACTTGAGAACGGAAAAAAAGGTGTACCTTCACCAGAAATTTTGGAAAAGTTATCACCCCACTTAGATGTTGCTTATAATACTTTAATGAAGCGAGCTGGATATATAGAAGAAATTTCAAGAGAAGAACTTGAAGAAATTTCAAAGGAAGAACTTGAAGAAATCTTCCATTTCTTCAATACTGTAACTATAGCTGGAGATTCCATCCCACTACAAAATCGACCTGATATAGTAGTGCATGAAAATGATTCGAATAAAAGCTCTATATTAGAGGTTAAAACAGGCGCTGGAAAAACAGCCTATATGAAACACATACAAGGAATAAGTAGAGTGAGTAGAATAATGAAAGTGCCGATTTTAGGACACATTGCAGCTGGCGCTCCAATTCTTGCTGAAGAACATATATCAGATTGGACAGAAGTTCCTAACATCTGGAACTACGAAGAAGGTGAGCTCTTTATGTTAGAAGTAAAGGGTGACTCGATGATTGGTAGTAGAATATATGAAGGTGACAAAGTCTTAGTAAAAGTCCAACAAGAGGTAGAAAACGGAGAAATTGCTGTAGTTAATGTCAATGGTGATGATGCCACTTTAAAGAAAGTAAAGAAGATAAATGGTCAGACATGGCTATTTGCAACTAATGATAAGTATGATCCAATTCTAATCGAACATGAACGAGCAAGGATCATTGGAAAAGTGATTCAAGTAATATTTGAACCTAAATAATTAAAAGTAAAATATACATTTATAGCCTATAAAAGCTGTTATTTGTATATTTCATTTAACTTCTAACACAAATCCCCTTCCCTTGGCAATGGTAACGCATTTCAAATGCAATGCAGAAGCTTGGGGTTAAGGGGCGATCACAAGCAGTTATTGAGCTACTTCGTATGGGAGAGCTTGAACTGTAATATTCTTGTAGATAACTAAATCTACAAATCAACCTAGTGCCGGCTATCTAAAGATACGCCGGTTTTGGTTTGTTTGATTTTTTATTATACAAATAGAAAAAGCAATTACTATTAGAATAGCAACTGCTTTTTCTGTGTTTGCAGACCATTAAATACCATAAAATGTTTTCGTATTTTCATATAGTACTTTATAAACTAATTCCACATCTAGCTGCTTTATGCTGGCTATCATTTTAACCGAATCATGCATAAATTTCGGTTGAGTCCATTTCCCTACAAATGGCCCCTCAAATGGCCATGGTCCATCTGTTTCAATCATCAATAAGTTCAAAGGATAAATCTTCACAATTTCCTGTATTTCACTTTCATAAAGCACATCTGGTGTGATTGAAATATAGTATTCATTTTTTATCATACGATCAATTGTACTTCTACTTCCCTTAAACCAATGAAAATGTGCTTTTTTAATAGAATGTTTTTCTAATAGATGACACACAATCTCAGCGTCCTCATAAACAGCATGTAATATAATTGGTTTATTCAGTTCGTAGGCAAGTTTAATGAAGCTTTCAAGTAGTTCGATATAGGGTAAATAGTCCACCTTTTGTTCTAAATTCTTATAGTAAGGTAATCCAACTTCACCTATTGCAACCATATATTCCTGATGTTCTCTAATCCATTGAAATAAAGTATCAATTTCTTTTTTTGTTGGAATTTCCTGTTCAGGATGGTAACCGAATGCAGGATAAATATTATTATGATTAAGCTTATAACAAAGATTTTGTTTACTAGATTCTAAATTCATTGAAACAGTGATCAATGCGTTAATTTCAAATTTTTTGAGATTACTAATAATCTCTTCTCTCTTACTTGCTTCAAATGTGTCTAAATGAATATGTGCATCTATGACATTCATCTACTATACTCCTATTCCAAAGCCTGATATACCTTTCTTTTCCAAGCAGTAAATTCATCACTTAAAAGTAACTCCTTTTTCCTTGGTCTTGGGAAAGGAACAATTATTTCTTCTTTTATTTTTGCTGGTTTGTTTGAAAAGATATAAATCCGATCTGACATGAATAATGCTTCATCAATATTATGAGTTACTAGTAATATCGAACGTCGTTGTTCTTCCCAAATTGATAGAAGCCACTGTTGCATATCAAGTCTTGTAAACTCATCTAACGCAGAAAAAGGCTCATCCATACACATTAACGATTGAGGAGCTAGTAAAGACCTTAAAAAAGAAACTCGTTGTTTCATGCCTCCAGACAATTCATGAGGATATGAATATGCATAATTAATCAAGCCTGTACGTTTTAACCATTCTTTTGCTAATGTTTCATCAGGTTTATGCTTAAGTTCTTGAGACAGTACGATATTTTTTAAAATATTGCGCCAAGGTAATAATGAATGTTCCTGTGGCATAAAACTAACATGCCCAAGTTTTCCATTTATAAGTGCACCATTTAAAGAGATTTGACCAGTATCTGGCTTCAATAATCCTCCAATCAAATGGAATAATGTACTTTTCCCACTACCTGATGGACCTAAAATTGAGACAAACTCTCCTTCATTTACATAAAGTGAAACATTATCAATCACAAGATTATTTGTTCCAAATGATTTCGATAGCTGTTTAATTTGTAATGTCATTTTAATTTACTCCTTTAGACTTCCATTTCACAGTCAACCGTTCAATCAATGCAATTATTGCAAAATAAATCATACTTAAAACCATAATGACAAAGATTGAAACAAATACGCGATCTGTTCGAAATGATGATGAAGCAAGAGTCATATAGACCCCAATCCCCGATTTTGCTCCAAGCCACTCAGAGATAACTGCTCCCATGACACTATAAGTTGCTGAAATCTTTAGTCCTGAAAAAATTGAAGGAAGAGAATACGGAAATTCTATTTTCCAAAATAATTGAGACTTTGTTGCTCCAGCCATTTTCATATAATTAACTAATTCATTTGGTGTTTGACGAAAACCATCTAGTGCTGATACCGTAATTGGAAAGAAACATACTAATGAAATGATTATTAATTTCGGTAGCAAACCAAAACCAAACCAAATAATTAAGAGTGGCGCCAAAACAATAATTGGTATATTTTGAGATAGTATTAACAATGGATAAAACGCTTCTTTGAATCCTGGGATTATATGCAAAATAAGTGCAATTAAAAGACCCAATAATGATCCGATTAACAACCCTGACAAAGACAACTGAATTGTTGAAATGACATGCGGTATTAAAGAATCTAATGAATTAATACCTTCTTTAAAAATAGCCGATGGGCTTGGTAAAAGCCAAACTTCTACTTTCCAAATTTTAATACTTAATTGCCAAATTATTAAAAAAAGCAGGATGACAATAATTGGCTGCCATCCCTTTATATTTCTTGATTTCATCAACGATATTTCTCCGTTAAATCATCCATTGCAATACCTTGAGGTTGGTATAGAATCTTCATCTGTGTAATCACATTATGACAGCCAATTTCTATCATTCTCTCATTCATTTTTTGAACAATCATTAATAATTGATTTAAATCGCCTTCCATTGTTGTTTCTAAAGGTTGAACTTGATATTTCACTCCCGATTCATTAATGATTTTAATCGCTTCATCTACTGCAGGAATAACCTCTTCAATTTGTTTAGCTTTAGGGATTATTTGTACACTAATTAATGTATTCGGCATAATTAACTCTCCTTTTTATAGATATTATTTTGGTAAAAATTCATTTGTGAATGCTTTACCCGGATTAAATTTACCTTCTAACAATTTATTTTCCGTTAACCAGTCAGCATAATTTTTCCAAACTGATTTTTTTTGTTCACCCCAACGAGTTGCATCGTCTTTATATTTTGAAGATAACCATATTTGGCTTTTTTCAACCAATTGTTTATCTAAATCAGGATTGTCTTTTAGTAAAATTGATGCAGCTTCTTTTGGATGATCTATCGAGTAGTTGTACCCATTCGATACTGCCTTCATGAACGCTTTGACTATTTTAGGGTTATCACTAATCATTTTTTCATTTGTTGCTAAAACTGGAGTATAGTAATCTAGTTTTTTACTATAATCAGTTAGATTTACCATATTAAGTTTCTCACCACGAAGTTCAGCTTCAATACCAGTCCAACCTTGGTAAATCCAAGCAAAATCAATATCCTTTTTAACCGCTGTAAAGAAATCTGCATCTCCCATGTTAACTATGCTTAATTTATTTACATCAGCATTTTCTGTTGACATAAGTGAGTTCAAAATAGCTTTTTCAACGGGAGAGCCCCACCCTCCATATGTTTTACCTTCAAAATCTTTTGGTGTTTCAATTTGTTTCGCCTTAGGCGAAGCAAAGCCAGACGTATTATGTTGAATAATTGCAGCTATCGATACGATTGGTACATTTTGTACTCTCGCTTGAGTAATAGATTCTTGGTAAGATACTCCGAAATCTGCTTTCCCTGTTGCTACTAATTGGTCTGCCCCTGTTTGTCCTGGGCTTATTATTTCAACATTTAAACCTTCATCTTTAAAAAATCCCTTATCCTTCGCTACAAATAAACCTGTGTGATTTGTGTTCGGCGTCCAGTCTAATACAACCGTTACCTTCTTTAGTTTTTTATTCCCTTGAGAATTAGACGTTTTTTCTTTACCGCATGCTGTTAATAGTAAACAGATTGCTAGAAAGATAAATGCAAATTTTTTCATTTCATAACACTCCTTTTTGTTTCGTTTATACAAAAAGAAAACGCCCGGATAGAAGTTATCCGGACGTAAATGCACTGTAAAAAACATATCAAAAGAGATACTGTTCCCTACGCTGGCATCACCCAGATCAGGTTCTAAGAGTCAGTATCTTAAGGATACAATCTCAGCCAGCAACACCGGCCCCTCCACATTTTCTCGCATATAAACTTTCACAACTAATATAACAGATATTTAATTTATTTACGAATTATTTTTTTGAAAAATTAAATTGGCGGAATTTTATAGTAAAATCTTAGTGATAAATGAATATACTACACTAATGAATTCGTAGTAAAAACGAGGGGATTTTTTTGAACAAACCAATTGGAGTCATAGACTCAGGTGTTGGAGGTTTAACAGTTGCAACACAAATTATCAGGCAATTACCAAAAGAAGAAATTTATTATGTAGGTGATACAGCAAGATATCCATATGGGTCTCGAACCTATGAGGAGATTAGAAGTTTTACGTTGGAAATGACAAATTATCTGATGGATCAAAATATAAAACTGTTAGTTATTGCATGCAATACTGCTACTTCGGTTGTATTAAGTGAATTACGTGAAAAACTTTCTATTCCTGTGATTGGTGTTGTTCACCCTGGAGCAAGGGCAGCAATTAAACTTACTCAAAATGATCGAATCGGTGTAATCGGAACAAAAACTACAATTAATAGTCGAGCGTATCACCATGCTTTACATCGTATTAATAGTACAGTGGAAGTACTAAGTTTAGCCTGTCCGGAATTTGCTGGTATCGTTGAAAACGGTGTGTATAACAAACAAGAAACAATTGGTATTGTTAAGGAAACTCTTTCACCACTTTTTGGAACGAATATCGATACACTAATACTCGGATGTACGCATTACCCACTTCTTAGTCCGATCATACAAGAGGTGATGGGTCCTAAAATTCAGCTAATCAGTTCAGGTGACGAAACAGCACGTGAAGTAAGTGCAATACTAGATCAACAAAATTTATTGTCAACAAATGAAGTTGTATCACACTCCTTTTTTACAACCGGTAACCCTTCACTATTTAGTAGAATAGTTTCAGCTTTATTTCAAGAACCTATGGAAAATGTAAAACAAATTAAACTATGAGCACTCAAGTAATCGATTTGAGTGCTTTCCTATTCATTACTATTTTCATAATTAGTAGTTTATTTCTTATTTATATCTAAATATTCCATTAACATCGTATTATTCTTAACAATATCTTCTAGTGAATATTGATCTAGGACATGTAAAAATTGCTCAAGCGCTTTATTAAAAATATGCTTTAAGGAACAAACCGGTGTGATTACACATGTATTACCGTGTTCAAAGCATTCCACGATGTTAAAGTCTTCTTCTGTTTGCCGGATAATTTCTCCAATATTTATGTCAGATGGTTGCTTTGCAAGACGGATTCCTCCGTTTCTACCTCTGATTGTTTCAATATAGCCAAGTTTACCTAAATTATAAATAATCTTCATTAAATGATTTTTTGAAATATCATATGCCTCAGCAATATCCTTAATGTTGACCAGTTTTTCTTGTGATCCAGATGAAAGGAATATTAGCACACGAAGTGAATAATCCGAATAATTGGTTAAACGCATATTTTGTCCTCACTCACTTATATTTGATTTATCATATCATAATTGTGAACATTTTTTAAACTTTAATAGATTTCACCCAAAAAGATGTATTTTAAATATTGCTTTTATACATTTTCGGGCTTAAGATTAAGATGTATTTAAAATACTACTTTAAAGAAAAGAAGGGGTTTACATGTTATCTCAAAAGACAATCGACATAATCAAATCAACAGTACCTGTTTTAGAAGTAAAGGGCACTGAAATCACAACAGTATTCTATAAAAATTTATTTACAAACCACCCTGAATTATTAAATATCTTTAATCACACGAATCAACAAAAAGGAAGACAACAAACCGCTCTTGCTAATACTGTATTGGCTGCTGCAACTTATATAGATAAACTTGAAACAATTATTCCTGTCGTCAAACAGATCGCACAAAAGCACCGAAGTCTATTAGTAAAACCAGAACATTACCCTATTGTTGGTGAGCATTTATTAGGAGCAATTAAAGAAGTACTTGGCGAAGCTGCTACTGAGGAAATTATTGGTGCATGGGCTGATGCATATGGTGTAATCGCAGATGTATTTATCAATATTGAAAAAGAAATGTATGACAATGCCGCTACTCAAAAAGGTGGTTGGGCTGAGTTTAAAGAATTTAAAGTAATCGAAAAAGTTAAGGAAAGTGATGTCATTACTTCATTTTATTTAATCCCAAACGACAATTCAGTCGTACCTACGTTTAAAGCAGGTCAATATATTACAGTACGTTCTAAAGTTCCTGGTGAAAAATTTTTATTAAATAGACAATATAGTTTATCCGATTCACCTGGCAAAGAACATTTGAGAATATCTGTTAAAAGAGAAGCTGAAGTAAATCAACCTGATGGTATTTTCTCAAATTATTTACACGAGCATATTCAAACCGGTGATACTTTAGACATTACGGCTCCTGCTGGTGACTTTATATTAAATAATAAAAAAGAATCGCCAGTTGTCTTCATTAGCGGCGGGGTTGGAATTACTCCATTAATGAGTATGGTGAAAGACATTGCTATTAACCAGCCAAATCGAAAAGTAGAATTTATTAATGCTTCTAGAAATGGTAAACTCCAAGCATTTGAAGAAGAATTAAGATTTTTAGAAGAGCAATTAACAAATTATTCATTATCATTTATTTACGAAGCTCCTTCAGAAGAAGATTTGAAAAATCCTAATTTTAAAAAGCAAGGCTACATCGATGTAAAATGGTTACAAAATAATGTAAAATCGATTAATGCTGATTACTATGTTTGTGGACCAGTCCCATTTTTAAAAGCAATCATTAATGGTCTAAAACAATTAGGAATAGACGATGCAGCAATTCACTATGAATTCTTCGGACCGTCTATGAGTTTAGAATCTTAACAATTAAGAATTTGTTCGATAAAAAAAACATAAAAAGGATGCTTCGTACCGCATCCTTTTTTATATTCTTCTTAGATAGCTTGCAGTTTTTTTTAGTGCAGTTGGTATAACAAAGCTTCCAAAAATACCCATGAGATCACTTGAGGAGTATTTTTTTATACATCCATATGTGAGAGTACTAATTATTATATCGTACAAAAAAAATCGACCTAAATCATTTTTAGTAATGACTAAAAAAACGACAGATGATTTTCTCGTTGTCAGACTAAGCCCACCTTTTTAAAAGTCACTTTACTATTTTCGAATTTTTTTAAGCTATATAGTTTAGCAGAGTTCTTTAATAATATACTTAATTTCATTGATTTAATTGACTATAAGGAAGTTCCCAATAATATTTCTCAAGCTCTTCATATAATTTTTTCATACCTATTTTTTCTAAAACTCTAATTGAAGCATGATTGTAAATAGAGCAAGTGGCAATTATTTTATGAACATTCTCCTTGTTCATTCCCCATTGACAAAATGCCTTTCCCATTTCTGTCGCATAACCATTTCCTTGGTACTGAGGTAATATACTATATCCTATTTCCATTATGCCATGTTTATCTGGTCCACCTTTAAAACCCATGTCACCGATAACTAGCTGATCTTTTTTACGTATAATGATTCCCTCATATTCTTCCTCTTCAGGATGACTTTGAAATCGGGAAATCTTATAAGGAAATAAATTTTTGTATGCATTTATCGGCCAACCTTTTCCGAGCTCATATGATGTATTATCATCTGAAAATGAACCTTTCCCATTTAAAACATCAATCATAGCGTTCGCAGTAAAAGTTAATAGAATAAGATTTTTAGTTTCAACAATAACCATTGTTTTGCCCCTATTCAAATATTATTTAGCAATTTAGAAAGTATATTTTCGTACTTTCTAAATTGCCAATCCAACCAATTCGTAATAAAGGAATCCATTTTACTTACTCTTAAAAAATATTCTTGAAATGATTAAACCAATTAGTCCAAGAATAATAAACAACCCAGCTCTAACGAGTAAGGAAATAGATGGTAAATCGACTAATACTAGCTTACCTAGCGTAAGTAATAACAGGGCAACGCCAATATACGTCCAAGTTTTAATTTTCTTTATACTCCCTAATACCATCGCTACTATAGCTATGACAATCCAGCTACTATTAATTGATAAACTAATGACATTATCAGATAAATTTAATGTAATGATTTGAACCAATTGAGTAACAAAAGCAATCAGTAATAAAGTAATTAAGGAGGAAGAAGCTACTAAGATGAATTGTTTTTCCTTTTCATTTTTATAAGCCAAAGTTGAAATAGTTATCGTTGCAATGATCAATACAAGCCAATCCATTGATACAAAAGACCATATAGTATTAATGGGTATAGAGATAATTCCAATACCTACAGGAATAATTGTAAGTGCTGCGATGATTAATTTAAATAAATCTCTATATCGTAAATAAAATAAATACGTTAAAATCGCTTGAATAATTAAGACTGTGTTTAGTAGTTTATCAGTAACATTATCTATACATAAAAATGAAAATGCTAGCAGAAAATTAGTCGAAAATGCAAAGAAAAAGTCCGCTTGTTTTTTATAAAAATTAGTTAAGAATAAATATGAAACACATATTATAATCAAAATAATTGTTCTTGTACTTTCTTCATAACTACTAAAAATCCATCCAAGTGTAAACACAAAGCTAGTATGCAATATCAAAACTTGCTTCTTAATTGTAAATTTAGAGATGAATAAAATGATAAGTAACCCTAAATGCTGTACAAGTATACTTGTGGCAAAGTATTCAAATCCTTTAGTTGAAGCATTAATTAAAGCTACTATTAAATAGACTAGATGAAGTAATACCGCCGATGATATATATAAAATTTTATATTTCCTATACGTTGCATAAAACAAAAACAGTAAATAAATTGATGTCTCATAAAACGATAAAAATAAATAATTAGGCGAAGTACTTTTAACTAAGAATGGAACAAAAACTGCACCTAGAATACTTATAAGTCCTATTGCTTCAGATTTAAATTTATTCATAGAATAACAACCGATGCCTACCCAAATTACTTGAAGTATGAAAGCAGTGCTTGGGCCAATCATATTATATAAATGATGCATTGCAAAAGTCGTTAAAAATAAAACGGGTAGTACTCCACCGATTAATGTTTGACCAAGTGTTAAACGTTTCGCTTTAATTTGTCGCTGACCATACCAATATAGTAAACTCGCAAATACAAAACCAATTCCTACTTTGGCATATTTATTAAGTACTCCATAATCTGATGCTGCCTTAAATCCCCACATTATTCCAATAATAAAAATAAAGATAAAAAATCTTGGTAATATTTTTTGGAATATCAGTGCCTCAAAATCAATTTTTTCTTTTTCAGGAGCTTTTTTAACTTGTTTATTATTTGGCCTCGCTTGAGGTACTCGGACTGTTTGACTCTGATTTGATTGTATTCTTTCTGATTTCGCTTCCTTCGCAATAAGTAGAAATTCAATTTGCTTTTTCATTACACTTACTTCAGATTCAAGTTTTTCTACCTTTTTTTGAAGCTCTTCATTTTGATTATCCAAATGCCTCACCTCTTATCATAACTATTATTTCCATTTAATCTATATAACCTTTGTACTGATCTATCTCTAATTGATTTCGATAAAATTATTAGTTTTCCTATATAAACTTTTTGAATTAACTTAATATGGCAAAATTCGTCATATTTCCCGGAAAATAAATTTTATTGACCCCATCGTTAATTTCCACTCCAACTAACCTTATTGCCCCTTGCCTCAGTCTCACCTGACTAGCTACTCTCACAGGAGTCTCGCATATCCAATCAAAATCTTTTCAATTTCAAACTTTTTAATAAATCTTTTAAAAGCAACAATCATTTAGTAACATGCTTTATATAAATTAATTTTGATTCCATTCATGTTCTAATATGCTGTATAAATAAGTGTCCCTCCATCCGTCTCTCAATAACATGTCTTCACGCATCTTCCCCTCTAATTTTAATCCCATTTTTTCTAATACTTTTGCTGATCCTATATTCCTTACATCACATGTTGCGTAAATTCTATGTAGTTTTAGCTCAGAAAATCCAAATGAAATTATTTCGTTCGCTGCTTCAGTTGCAATTCCTTTTCCCCAATAATCAGGGTGAATAATATATCCGATTTCGCCAGATTTATTACTACAGTCTCTAACATTGAACTCTATTGCGCCAATTACTTCCTTATTCCCTTTAAGTGTAATTGCAAATACAAATCGGCTTCTAGGAGATTGTTTTGAATCAACAAGAACTTGCTTTACAAATTCTTTCGTTTCATTCTCTGTATTTGGCCCCCAAGGCTGATATTGACATACATTTGCTAAAGACGCGTATTTATGTACATCCATCCAGTCTGCTTCTGCGAGTTCACGTAAAATCATTCTTTCGCTTTCTAGATTCATTTTTACAACCCCTCTTAAAAATATAATGACTTTGCGCACTAACTACTTTATAGGATGTTTTAAAAAAATCCTCTATCAATAAGATAGAGGATTTATAAATTAAAACATAACTTTTTCTAATTTTTGTTGTTTAATCATTTCTAAGAAACTTTCGAATGACTGAGTTCCGATGTCACCTTCGCCACGCTTACGAATTGCAACCGCATTATTTTCAACCTCTTGATCACCTACAACTAACATATAAGGTAATTTTTGAAGTTGTGCTTCACGGATTTTGTATCCAATTTTTTCACCACGTAAGTCAGCTTCCACTCGGATACCTGCATCTTTTAATTGACTAGCTAGTTTTTCAGCATATTCATTATGAACACTTGAAATAGGAAGTACAGTTACTTGAACTGGCGCTAACCATAATGGGAATGCTCCAGCAAAGTGTTCAGTTAAGATACCTAAGAAACGATCAATTGAACCGTAAATCGCACGGTGAATTACAACTGGGCGATCTTTTTGATTATCTTCATTAACATATGTTAAATCAAATTTTTCTGGCATTTGGAAATCTAATTGAATTGTTGCACATTGCCAGCTACGTTTTAATGCATCTTGAATATGGAAATCAATTTTTGGTCCGTAGAATGCACCATCGCCTGGATTTAATTTGAAATCTAGATTTTCAGATTTAAGAACATTTTCTAACGCTTGTTCTGCAGAATTCCATAATTCTTCAGAACCCATTGAATCTTCTGGGCGAGTAGATAATTCCACTTTATAAGTAAATCCAAATACGCCATAAATTTCTTTTATTAAGTTAATTACTTCAATAATTTCGCCTTCGATTTGATCTGGACGACAGAAGATATGTGCATCGTCTTGAGTGAAAGTACGAACGCGCATCATTCCATTTAACGCACCAGAGAATTCGTGACGGTGTACTTGACCATTTTCACACATACGGATTGGTAGATCACGGTATGAATGCAATTTATTTTTATAAATTAACATATGACCTGGGCAGTTCATCGGTTTTAATGCAAAGTTTATGTCATCAACTTCAGTAAAGTACATATTTTCATGGTAATGGTGCCAGTGACCTGATTGCTCCCATAAACGTTGGTTCATGATAAATGGTGTACGAACTTCTTGGTAATCTTTACGAGTTTGAAGACCACGCTCATATTGCTCTAATTCGTTACGAATGATTGTACCTTTTGGTAAGAAGAATGGCATTCCAGGTGCTTCTTCAGAAAACATGAATAATTCAAGTTCTTTACCTAATTTACGATGGTCACGCTTTTTAGCTTCTTCTAATAAATGTAAATGTTCTTCTAATTCCTTTTTGCTTGGGAACGCAGTACCATATACACGTTGAAGCATTTTATTATTTGCATCGCCTCTCCAGTAAGCACCTGCTACAGATAAAAGTTTAATTGCTTTTACTCGACCAGTAGATGGAACATGTGGTCCACGGCATAGGTCAACAAATTCACCTTGCGCATACATTGAGATAACTACATCTTCAGGTAAATCACGAATTAATTCTAATTTAAATTCATCATCTATTTCAGTGAAGAATTTAATTGCTTCCTCACGACTAACTTCTGAACGAGTAATTGGTAAATTTTCTTTAATGATTTTTTCCATTTCTTTTTCAATTTTTGGTAAGTCTTCAACCTTAATTGAAACAGGTAGATCAATATCATAATAAAAACCATCAGTAGTTACAGGACCTACACCAAAAGCTGTTTTTTGATCTTTGTAAAGACGCTTAACAGCTTGAGCTAAAATATGCGCTGAACTATGACGCATCATTTCTAATCCCTCTGGATCATCTTGAGTAATGATCTGTACTTCACACTCTTCAGTAAGCTGTGTATTTAAATCCACTAATTTTCCGTTAATTTTACCACCAAGGGCTTTTTTCTTTAAACTAATGGAGATTGAACCAGCGAAGTCTTCTACTGTCGTGTTTTTTTCCACCTCGCGAATTGATCCATCTGGTAATTTAATTGAAATCATTAAGTTCACTCCTTTTTTTAATTAATTTTTTGCAAATAAAAAGAGCACACTCGTAGGGACGAATGTGCTCGTGGTTCCACCCTAATTAAATGTACGCAAAAAAAACATACAAAAATCTCAACGTTTTAACGATCTACACCGATAGCAGTTACTAGTAATCATACGTTCCCCACTATAGCTACAAGGTGGTAAGTCATTCAACGTATAGAGAATTCTCGCACCATTTGAATTCCTCTCTTAACTATCGTCTTGAACGCTCGTGTCCTTGATCTTTGCTTATACATTATTCATATAAAAGTATTATATAGAATGTAATCAAATTCTTCAAGTACTCATCTTAAGAATAATCAAAATGTTTTATTATTCTATGCTTCTATTATAAAGTATGCAACAATATTATCAAGTTTAAACACTCACTACAATATTTAATTCATTCTGAAGCTTTGCTCTCCATTCATCCGGCCACTTTTCACTTCGTCCAGTATTTCTGTTCATGTTCACTATCGAATTTCGACCTGTGAAACAAATTGTTCCATTTGGATTAATTCCCATATAATGAGTGTCAATTGATGAATTTCCTATACTGGAAACTTTAACATAGACATCTATTTTTTCATCGAAGTAAACTTGCTGTAAAAAGTCGCACTGTAAATCTGCAACAACCGGTATTATTTCACTATTTTTAGCTGTCCATTCCTGCATGAAGCCAAGATACTTTAAAAATTCAATGCGAGCTTCTTCAAAATAGGTAAATGGTACAGTGTTATTCATATGACCAAACATATCTGTTTCACTAAATCGAACTTTTACTGTAATTTTAAATTTAAATTCTGACTGCCATTCATTCATATTTGAAATATAATTCATTTTCGCCATTTGATCACACTCCTTATTAATAATCTTATTATACATTAAATTCCGAAAAAAGAATGAGTATTCATTCATTTTTTTGAAGAATTATATTATACTTTTTAAAGTATTCAAATCCAGACTATAAAAAAAGTATTCATATTCAAAAATCCTATTTAAAAGCAACAATTGTTTAGAAAAGAAATTAAATAAAAAAGACATGTCCAAAATGGACATGTCTTGATTAACATTAAACTTCGTCGCTACCAAAGAAATCTTTGAAAGATTGAATTGTTGTAGCACGGTTTAACGCAGCAATAGAAGTTGTTAAAGGAATACCTTTTGGACAAGATTGAACACAGTTTTGTGAGTTACCACAGTTAGCAAGTCCACCATCACCCATAATTGCATGTAGACGTTCTTCCTTATTCATCTCACCAGTTGGATGTGCATTGAATAAACGAACTTGTGAAAGTGGTGCTGGTCCAATAAAGTTCGATTTACTATTAACGTTTGGACATGCTTCTAAACATACTCCGCAAGTCATACATTTTGATAATTCGTATGCCCATTGACGTTTTCTTTCTGGCATTCTTGGTCCAGGTCCTAAATCATGTGTTCCATCGATTGGAATCCATGCTTTAACACGTTTTAGAGAGTCAAACATACGGCTACGATCTACTTGTAAGTCACGAACTACTGGGAACGTACTCATTGGCTCAAGACGTATCGGTTGTTCTAATTTATCAACTAGAGCAGAACATGATTGACGTGGTTTTCCATTGATTACCATCGAACATGCACCACATACTTCTTCAAGACAGTTCATATCCCAAGAAATAGCAGTAGTTTCTTTACCTTTTGCATTAATTGGATTTTTACGAATCTCCATTAATGCTGAGATTACGTTCATATTCGGACGATAAGGGACATTAAATGTTTCTTCATAAGGCGCCGTGTTTGGTGAATCTTGACGTTTAATAATTAACGTAATCGTCTTTTCAGCAGTCATTGTTCCATTATGCATTTTGTTTGTCCTCCTTCTTCTTAGAATAATCACGTTTTCTTGGTTGGATTAAAGATGTATCTACTTCTTCATAGTGGAAAATTGGTGAGTTTAATTTCTCATCAAATTTAGCCATAGTTGTTTTTAAGAAATCTTCATCATTACGTTCTGGGAATTCAGGTTTGTAATGTGCACCACGGCTTTCATTACGGTGATATGCACCTAATGTGATAACTCGTGATAAATGAAGCATGTTTTCAAGTTGACGTGTAAATGAAGCACCTTGGTTACTCCACTTAGCAGTATCATTAATATTAATGTTTTGGTAACGCTCAAGAAGCTCTTGAATTTTATCATCAGTTTTTAATAAGCGATCATTAAATCGAACAACTGTCACGTTGTCTGTCATCCATTCTCCAAGCTCTTTGTGTAGAAGGTAAGCATTTTCTTTACCGTCCATAGAAAGGATGCGATTCATTTTTTCTTTTTCTTCTCCAACATGAGAATCAAATACTGAAGATGAAATATCATCAGATGACTTCGCTAATCCATTTACATAATTTACTGCGTTTGGTCCTGCAACCATACCGCCGTAAATTGCTGAAAGAAGTGAGTTAGCACCTAAACGGTTTGCACCGTGCATTGAATAATCACATTCACCAGCTGCAAATAATCCTGGAATTGCAGTCATTTGATCATAATCCACCCATAATCCACCCATAGAATAGTGAACTGCAGGGAAAATTTTCATTGGTACCTTTTTAGGATCATCACCAGTGAATTTTTCATAAATTTCAATGATTCCGCCAAGCTTAATATCTAGCTCTTTTGGATCTTTATGAGATAAATCTAAATACACCATGTTTTCTCCGTTGATTCCAAGTTTTTGGTCAACACATACTGAGAAAATTTCACGTGTAGCGATATCCCTTGGTACAAGATTACCGTAAGCAGGATATTTATCTTCTAGGAAGTACCATGGCTTACCGTCTCTATATGTCCAAACTCGTCCGCCTTCTCCACGAGCACTTTCACTCATTAAGCGGTTTTTATCATCACCAGGGATTGCAGTTGGATGAATTTGAATAAATTCTCCATTTGAATAAGTTGCTCCTTGACGGTAAACAGCTGCTGCTGCAGATCCTGTATTAATGATCGAGTTCGTTGTTTTACCAAAGATAATACCAGGTCCACCTGTAGCCATAATAACTGCATCAGCAGGGAAACTTACAATTTCCATAGAAGTTAAGTTCTGTCCAACGATACCACGACATACTCCTTCATCATCAACAACAACTTTTAAAAACTCCCAGCCTTCAAACTTTTGAACTAGACCTTCTGATTCGTATCGACGAACTTGCTCATCAAGTGCGTATAATAACTGTTGACCAGTAGTTGCACCAGCAAACGCTGTTCTGTGATACTGAGTTCCACCAAAACGACGGAAGTCTAAAAGTCCTTCAGGTGTACGGTTGAACATTACACCCATTCGGTCCATCATATGAATAATTCCAGGTGCTGCTTCTGCTAATGCTTTAACTGGTGGTTGGTTCGCTAAAAAGTCTCCACCATAAATCGTATCATCAAAGTGCTCATAAGGAGAGTCACCTTCACCTTTTGTATTAACTGCGCCATTAATTCCACCTTGAGCACATACTGAATGTGAACGTTTAACAGGAACTAATGAGAATAAATCTACTTTTGTACCAGCTTCAGCGGCTTTAATTGTAGCCATTAATCCAGCTAAACCGCCACCAACGATAATTACTTTTCCACTCATGTCTCTCTCTCCTTACATGTTTGCTAGTTGCGGATCAATGAATGCAAAAATCGCACGTAATCCAACGATTGATAAAGCAACGAAAATTCCTAAAGTAACGTATGTGGAAATGCGTTGCGATCTAGGTGTTACAGTTATTCCCCAAGAAACACAGAATGACCATAATCCATTAGCAAAGTGGAAAATTGTTGAAATAACACCTACAATATAGAAAATTAACATGAATTTTGAAGTGAAAATATCCGCCATCATATCATAGTTAACTTCCGCTCCTAATTGAGCCGCAATACGTGTTTGCCACACGTGCCAAGTAATAAAGATTAAAGTAATAACTCCGGAAATACGTTGGAATAAGTATAACCAGTTACGCAAATATCCATAATTTTTAACATTGCTAGTGCCTGTAAAAGCAATGTACAGTCCATAAATAGCATGGTATAAAATCGGTAATAAAATGATAAAAATTTCTAACAAATAACGAAATGGTAAGTTCGCCATAAATTCAGCAGCCTTGTTAAACGATTCTGCTCCTCTCGTCGCAAAATGATTGACAACTAAGTGCTGAGTTAAAAACAATCCTACTGGAATTACTCCTAACAATGAATGAAGTTTCCTTAGAAAAAACTCCTGTCCATTCTTGTTGCTCATGTAAACCCCTGCCCCCTTTAATTTGTGAACATGAAAATAACCTCTTCTATTAGTCTATAAAAAATAGAAAACATTGTAATATGCATAAAAAGTCGAAATTTTTATGACATTTATCTAAAATTCATTTTACTCCTGATAATATAGCAGGTCAAGAAAACGCGTACATTTTTCTTTACTGAAAAAACTTCTCAATTGTATAATTATTTCTTTCATTATAAGGGTTTGCTATTATTGTTTTTATTATTGATTATTGTATATAATAAAATCATGTTTTTTTAGGAAAGGGAGAGTTATCCGACCATGACGAACGGCAATGAAATTTTTAATACTCCAGGGACTATCTCTGCTTTTGGTTATGAAATTTTAAGAAATGATTTACTTGCAGATTTATTAGGAAAAGATCAACACGATATATTATATTGGGCGGGTAAAATGATAGCGAGAAAATATCCATTAGCAACTTTTGAGGAAATTATCGAATTTTTCGAAATAGCTGGTTGGGGAACTTTGACGGTTGATGAAGAAAAGAAACAAGAAGTATTTTTCTCATTAACTTCTGAATTAATTACACACAGAAATCAACAAAAGAAAAATGTCTCATATCAATTAGAGTCTGGATTTCTTGCAATGCAAATTCAGCAACAAATCGACGTAATAGCTGAAACATATGAAGAACAAAGTAAGCGTGGGGATAAAGTGAAATTCCATGTAAAATGGGATTTAAAGGATCCGATCACAAAAAAATAATATAAAAAATAAGCCTGATCAATTTTTGATTAGGCTTATTTCAATTTTTCCTGATTACGTTCTCTCATTAATTTACGGTTAATTTTATTAAATTGTTTATTTTTCTTTATACTTTTAATCATTACATTTAAGCAATATAGGCAAATAGTTAAAACCAATAAAATGACTAAAATTAGAATAAACAATTGTCCAGCCGTATTACTGTAAGAAATTCCTCCGATCACCAAATTTCTACTCCTCCTTCTTATATAGTTGTAATCTAACGGGAAAATCTAGTACCTATTTTCTACCTATTCTATTTCTTTCAAATCTTTTTAATGAACTATATTATCTTGATACCATAAATTAATTTTTTTCTTCGTATATTGTGAATCTTAATAAATGATCTTTCATTTTTTTATCTTAGAAAGTTTCTTTAACTTTGTAGCTATTAGAAAAGAACCTAATTTAAATATAGGCTCTTTTCTAATAAATTGTTTTTTTAAAAAGGGTTTTTTAAAGAAAATCGTAAAAGAAGAGTTGTATGGAACGCAAGGTGCGAGACTCATGTGAGAATAGCGGGACAGATGAGATCTCCGCAAGGATTAAAAAAAGGTAGGTATTCTAATACCACGACGTCCTGTCGTAACGCATGCATGACCCACATCGTGTGGGACAAGGAGTCTCATCGCACGCCAAACGGAAACCGAGCATCCTGGAGTGGAAATCTACATTTCTCCATGTTTATTAGCAACAAAGTTTACGAAAACTGCCTAAATATGAAAATCCCTTTCAGATGAACTCTAAAAGGGATTTAATAAACAATTATTAGTTTTCTACTACTACTTTGTTATTAATTTCATTTAGTTCATAACCTTTATGCAGTGCATGAACTGCATTTTGTAACTCCGATTTTGGAATAACTGTTGAGACTTTAATTTCAGAAGTACTTACCATTTTTACAGGAATACTACTTTCAGCAAGGAATTTAAACATATTTGCAGCCACACCTGGGTTCGAAACCATTCCACTTCCAACGATCGATACTTTTGCTAGTTCACTCTCAAAATCAAATGAGCGATAGCCTAAATATTCTTTTTGTGATTCAAGTATCGTAATCGTTTCTAACATATTTTCAGATTTAATAGAGAATGAAAGATTCACTAAATTGTCTGATGTTACACTTTGAATAATAATATCTACATCAATACCCTCACTTGCAAGTAAAGTAAAGATTCTTGGTAATAAATCAACTTGGTTGTGTAAACCATTCAATGTCATTCTTGTTACGTTTGATTCGAATGCGATTCCTCTTACGACTGATTGTTGTTCCATTTGATTTTCCTCCCCAATAAACGTTCCAATTTCATCATGTTGACTTGATCGAACTTGAATAATTAATCCATAATTTTTAGCAAACTCAACTGCCCTTGGATGTAATACCCCCGCACCAAGTGCTGCAAGCTCTAACATTTCATCATAGGATACATGACTTAATTTAGCTGCTTCAGGCTCAATTCTAGGATCTGTAGTATAAACCCCAAGTACATCTGTATAAATATCACAACGTTCTGCATTCAGTGCTGCAGCTAATGCAACTGCTGTAGTATCCGAACCGCCACGTCCTAATGTTGTTATTTCATTTTCATCACTAATTCCCTGGAAACCAGCAACAATCACAATAAAACCTTCATCAAGTAGTTTTTGTATTCTTTCAGTATGAATGGTTTCAATACGTGCATTCCCGTGAATCGATTCAGTTTGTATACCAGCTTGCCAACCTGTAAGTGAAATTGCTTTAAAGCCTTTAGCTTGGATTGCCATAGCTAATAAAGATATTGAAACTTGTTCACCTGTTGTTAAAAGCATATCTAATTCTCGCTTACTATTTTGCGGACTAATTTGATTAGCTAGACTAACTAATTCGTCTGTATGATGTCCCATAGCAGAAACAACAGTAACCACACTATTTCCTTCTTTATATGACTTTGTCACAGTTTCAGCAACATGCTGAATTCGTTCGATCGAACCTACTGAAGTTCCTCCAAATTTCTTAACAATAATACCCATTTTACCCATCCTCACTTAGTTAAACTTAAAAAAGAATACAAAAAAGCGCGTGAAGCAATGTTCACGCGCCTAATTTACAATTAAGAAATAAAATAGACAAACCATCAACATCTCTTCAATAGCTCCCCGCATAAAATATGCGACAGTACTACACTTCTTAAATGTAGTCCCAACAAAATGAATTGTGGATTCATTTCATTTCGGCAAGCCTTCCTTTCAATTGTCCATCACAACGCCACACGTCTATGACAATTTACTCTTAAGTCTTGCACCTCTATTACGAGAGAAAATCTTATATTTTTAACTAAATATAATTTATTTTGAAAATACTGTCAAGAAAAAATTCGACAGAAAGATTACATTTAACAAAGTTATAAATCTCTAAACACATTACTTTTTAAAATGATTAAAGATTTCTTCAGCCACGTTTTTAGGCATTTTAGCAACCATTAGTTCATCGATTGTTGCTTCTTTTATTTTTTTAACCGAGCCAAAATGTTTCAGTAACGCTTTCTTTCTTGTACCGCCGACACCAGGGATGCCATCTAGTGCTGATTGCACCATGGATTTACTATGAAGCTGACGATAAAACTCAATCGCAAATCTGTGAACTTCATCTTGAATTCTTTGTAATAAGAAGAACTCTTGGCTTTGACGCCCAAGTTGAACGATTTGGGGTGGTTGTCCGATCAATAATTCAGAAGTACGATGCTTTTCATCTTTAACTAATCCTGCTGTAGGAATAATTAAGCCTAATTCATTATGAAGAACATCTTCAACAGCAGACAAATGCCCTTTACCTCCATCGATAATAATTAAATCTGGTAAAGGTAGATTTTCCTTTAAAGCTCTCGAATACCTTCTTCTAACGACTTCACGCATCGAATCATAATCATCCGGTCCTACTACTGTTTTAATTTTATATTTTCGATAATCTTTTTTAGAAGGTTTTCCATCAATAAAAACAATCATTGCTGAAACTGGATTTGTACCTTGAATATTTGAATTATCAAAAGCTTCGATTCGATATGGGGTTTCAATATTTAAGATTTCTCCAAGTTTTTCAATTGCTTTAATCGTTCTCTCTTCATCTCTTTCAATCAATTTAAACTTCTCTTGCAGACCAATTTTAGCATTTTTATTGGCTAAAACTACAAGCTCTTTTTTAGGTCCCCTTTTTGGCTGATGAACTGGTGTTTTTAATAATTCTTTTATGATATCTGTATCAACTTTATCTGGCACAAAAATTTCTTTTGGTTTCATATTGTGTGGCTTTTCATAAAACTGGCCAATAAAAGATAAAAATTCTTCTTCAGGTTCATCATAAATTGGAAAATATGATACGTCTCTTTCAATTAATTTTCCTCTACGAACGAAGAAAACTTGAATACACATCCAGCCTTTATCTACAGCAAAACCAAAAACGTCACGATCTACTAAATCACTATTCATCATTTTTTGTTTTTCCATTGTAGCTTCAATCGATACGATTTGATCCCTAAACTCTTTTGCACGTTCAAAATCTAGTTGCTCCGAAGCAGCTAACATTTTCGCTTCTAATTCTTTTCTAATTTGGTCCTCGCCACCATTTAGGAAACGCACAATCTCATTAACTATTTCTTGATTTTGTTCATCGGTGATTTCTTTAATACAAGGTGCAAGACATTGTCCAATATGATAATATAAGCAAACTTTGTCCGGTAAGGTAGAACATTTGCGAAGTGGATATAAACGGTCTAATAATTTTTTAGTCTCAGTAGCAGCTGTTACATTTGGAAATGGCCCAAAATATTTCCCTTTGTCTTTTTTCACATTACGAGTGATCAGTAATCTTGGATGCTTTTCAGCTGTTACTTTTATAAAAGGATAAGACTTATCATCCTTTAACATAATATTATATTTAGGATCGTATTTTTTAATTAAATTCATTTCAAGAATAAGTGCTTCCATATTAGACGATGTTACAATGTACTCGAAATCAACAATTTCTTGCACTAAACGATACGTCTTCCCATCATGAGAACCAGTAAAATATGATCTAACTCTATTCTTTAAAACTTTTGCTTTACCTACATAGATGATTGTCCCCTGAACATCTTTCATTAGATAGCATCCTGGTTGATCGGGTAAAAGAGCTAATTTTTCTTTTAAATGATTGTTCAATGTTCTACCTCCTCTCGCGGTTTCTTTATTTAATTATAATCTCCAGAGTAAAAAACATAAAATACTTTAATTTATTAAGTAAAAATTAAGCATTGTCACTTACTATACCTCTTATAAATCACTACGTTAAGAGGAGAAAATTAATTATGAAAAAAGTAAGAATCATTCATTTTTGGATTGGTGTTATCGTTTCTTTATTTTTATTAATCGAATCAACTACAGGAATTATTCTGTATTTTGGTAAAGGAGGGGAACGCCCAAACATTTCCATGCAAGGACAATTTCCATCTGGTCAAATGAGAGAAAATACGCAATCCGATTTACAAAATGAACAAACTAATGGTAGTGGAAACAATACCACTTCGAATGGTCAAGGAACTGATAATCAGCAGTTTCCTTTCCAAAATGGAGCACCTAATTTCGGTGAATTCAAAGCACAGCAATCTGCATTTTCAGTCAAAAGTTTACATACCGGTATTATTGGATTAATAAGTGGAATCGGTCTGTTTATTCTGACAGGAACTGGATTAGTACTATCATGGTTTATTTGGAAGAATAAACGTAAAAGTAAAATGAAAAATCGAAAAGTAACCATGGCTAGTTAAAATACGTTCTTTTGATATCTTTAAGCATCCAAGTGTGAAAATTAACTAAAAGTTAAAAAATAGCATTAAAAAACCTATGGTTAGTTCCATAGGTTTTTTCATTATTTATACTCATGAAGTCGCTGATTCAACCTCAAGGTTCTCTTCTTTTTCTTTTTCTCCTGCTTTTCTATTTGTCAATTTGATTTGATTTAAGAATAGCGTTATAAGTGCTCCAATTCCGATAAAAATCAATGCTGTAAAGAATACAGCGTGTAGCGATTCCATCAGTGATGTTTTAATAATTGGTAGCATAGGTTTTAATATTTGAGTTGGAATTTGTTTTAATGTTTCCTCATTGAAGAGCATTTGGAACACACCTTGAGGGCTAGTTGCAATTGTCTCTTTAAACTTATCTGCTAGAGGCGCAGCCTGCTCTGGTAATTTATTTAAAAATGGTACTAATTCATCAGTTAAAAGTGCACCTGATTTACTATTCATAACTGCTCCAAGAATTGTTACTCCAAATGTCCCCCCTATAGATCGGAAGAATTGACTCGAAGAAGTTACTACGCCTAGTTCTGTTTTACTAAACGTTTCTTGCAGAGCTAATGTGATCGTTGGCATGACTAATCCTAATCCAAGTCCAATAACTCCCATAAAAGTTGTAGCAATTAATTTGCTTGAATCCATATCAAGTGTAGTTAAGAAAAACAAACCAGTTGCCATTACAAACATACCTGTAATTATTTGTGGCTTAATTCCGATTTTAAATACAAGTTGACCACCAATTATACTTGTAATAATCATTGTTACCATCATTGGAGTCATAATTGTTCCTGATGCAGTAGCACTTACGCCAACTATACCTTGCATGAAGAAAGGTACAAACATAATCGCACCAAACATTCCAATTGTCATAAAGAAACCAATTAAATTTAATGTTACAAACGTTCTATTTTTAAAATAATGCATTGGAAGAATAGGCTCTTTCGCTTTATTTTCTACAATAATAAAGCTTATAATTCCGAGTAATGCTAAAGCAAATAGTCCGATGATCTGCCAAGAATTCCAGTCATAGTCTACTCCACCTAAACTTAGTGCAAGAAGTAAACTAACAACACCAACGATCATTGTTACCATACCAGCGATATCAAAATTAATTGGACCAGTATTTTTTCGACCTTTTAAACCTAATGCAATAAAAATCGTTGCAAGAATACCTACTGGAAGATTGATGTAGAATACCCACTTCCAGTTTAATGAGTCAACAATCCATCCACCAATTTGAGGACCTATAACTGATGCTAATCCGTAAATTCCACCAAATACCCCTTGGAATTTTGCACGTTCTTTACCTGTAAACATATCCCCAATTACGATCATTGCCATTGGCATCATGACACCGCCACCGATACCTTGAATACCACGATAAATAATTAATTCTGTCATATTATTTGCAATACCACAAAGTGCCGAAGCAGCCATAAAGATAACTAATCCAGCAATATATACACTTCTGCGTCCTAATAAGTCAGCTAATTTACCTGCTATAGGAACTACAGTCGTAGATGTTAATAAGTAAGCTGTAGTTAGCCAAGTCATTAGACTTAAGCCACCAAGATCTCCCACAATTTTAGGCATCGCAGTTCCGACGATTGTACCGTCAAGAGCTGAGAAAAACATTGCTATGATTAAACCAATTAGCAATAATTTACGATTAGTAGTATTGCCATCATTTTGAATATTTGTATTTGTACTCAAAATTTATTTCCCCTTTCTCTCTCTACCTAGCTTTTTACTTTATATAATTACTGATTCAGTAAATTATTTTGTAAATATTTCTAATAAGATTATTTTGATACAGCTTGTGCGAGCTTTTCAGCTATTTTTGCAAATTGTAAAAGTTCTTCGTCTGTAAGTGAAAACAATGAACTCTCAAAAATAGCTTTTCGATCTTGAACAACAAGCTCAAGTTTCTTTACGCCCTCTTCACTTAATTTAATGTTAACTACCCTTCTGTCTTTTTTATCATGCTCTCGAAATACAAAATTGCTGTGTTCAAGTCGGTCAATCATAAAAGATACCGCGCTTGGTTTTACACCCATTAACTCTGCTATTTCAGAAATTTTGCAGCTTTCATTTTTTCGTAAATACATTAGTACAAAAAATTGTGTCGCTGTCACACCATGCTTATTCATACTTTCCATCATTTTAGGCTGCATTTTATGAACTGCAGTTTGAAGTGCCATCTGAATCCGCTCAATGTACTCATTTTTAATCTGCAAAGCTTAACCTCCTTTAAAAATTAATCTATATAAATATTTAATGTATGTTAAATATTAATGCTTATTAAATATAAACTGTGACAAAAAAATAGTCAATATAAAAAACATTAGACTTTTTTAATGAAAATCAACCGTTTATTTTAATGTTTGTATTTAAAAAATACTAATACATGCAGAATCACTACACACCTAGAGAATATCGTGAGGCTAAAGTAAATCAGTGAAGAATGAATAAAGAGGCTAGTTTGTTATCCACGGAAAAGAGAATGACTCTCCAATTAACAACAATGTAAGAACTTACACTTTAATAAAATGTAAAAAAAGAAATGCACTCATAATATGAGTGCATTTCTCCCAAATTAATATTATCCAATATGTGGAGTAATTAATTCTTCTAACGCTTCTTTTGGTTTGAAACCTAAAGTTTTTTCTACAACTTCTCCATCTTTAAGTACGAATAATGATGGAATGCTCATTACATCGAATTTTACAGCTGTTTCTTGATTTTCATCAACATCAACTTTAACGATTTTAACTTTATCACCATATTCAGAAGCTAATTCTTCTAATACAGGAGCAATCATTTTACAAGGACCACACCAAGTTGCCCAAAAATCTACTAGAACTACACCTTCTTTAGTTTCTTCTGCGAAAGTTGCGTTAGTTGCATTTACAATTGCCATTTAATTTCCTCCTAAGGTCAATCTACATAAGTACAATATGTTGATTGACATAATTTGTTATAATTTTAAAGAAAGTATACCATATGAGAAATAGCATTTTCTATTTATTTGCTCAAACTTACTATTTCCAAACATATTGTTGATATACCGATGAAAGGACTAAAAAAAAATGATAACTTTTGAAAAAATTACACAAGATTTAATTGATGTAATTGTAGAAATCACAAATTCAAACCAAAATTACAATTTACTGGAGAACGGGAAACTAGATCGGTCGAAAAAAGCACTTTTTGAAGAATATTTTGGGCCATCTCACCTTAGTGAAACTTACTTTATTAAATTAGATGATACTTATATAGGATTAATTGATTTTCTTGAACTAAATCCAAGAGATGGTTTTCCTTGGCTTGGTCTTTTAATGATTCATGGTGATTATCAAGGTTATGGGTTTGGTACAAATGCGTTCATATTATTTGAAGATTTATTGAAGGAAAGAAATAAACATGCACTTAGACTAGGAGTTTTGGTGAATAATCCTCAAGCTAAATCTTTTTGGTTGTCCCACGAATTCAAATACATTGAAAATAAAATAAACACTGAGGGTATTGAAGTAGAAGTTTACGAAAAAAATTATTCTACTGAGAGTATAAGCAACAATTAACTTAAATTACTATTTTCTATTTTTTTAGACTCTTTCTTAAAGATTTTTGTTTTGAAAAAAGTTTTGTTACTTAAAATTGCTAAAAGTTTGATTGGAGCTGAAGGTGTGAGTCACCTATGGGTTGATTGGTAAGTTAAGTCTTGCAGGCGGTCTTGCTCCGGAGGCCACCGCTTCCCCTACAGGAAGCAAACATCCTGGAGTGGCATTCAACTAAATAACAAAATGTTTAAGAAGCAGCTATATTTTTATGGACACAATTTTGTAATAAATAGAATAAATTTTCTCTTTATTTTATGTTAATATAATATTGAATATAAAAATAATATTCAGAAATTAACATAGATAGGAGTGGCACAATGAGAAAACCTTTTCGTAAATCATTTAATCAATTAGTAAATGAAAATAAACAATCTTTACTAAGTAATAAAGAGGAAATTGAAAAAATCGAAAGAAAGATTGAAAAACGCCACGAATCTGGATCCGAGGCTAATAGACTATCAAAAGCTATATCATAAATTTAAAAGTAATCCTTGAACTTTATAAGGATTACTTTTTTTGTTCTATAAACTTTTAATCCTTTTAATGTTTTTTGGAATGTTAATGATTAAGTGTATCAGAGATACCTTTTCTTTCAAAAATAGGCGAACTCTTATAATTAATTAATCGTACTATATTGTACATTGGTCTAGGAATAGGAGGAATCGTATGCATCCGTTTTGGAATTTCCCACCGCAATACCCTACTAGAAATGGTCATGGTCATGTACAAATGGATAATCAAAACGTCATCCAAATGATTATGAATCTTGAAAATCAAATTGGTAACCTTGTTAAAGCGATTGAAGCAAATAATGAATTACTTCGATCAATTGAGCAAAAACAAAATCAAGTCGTCACGAGTGGCGGCGGCTCAGTCATTGTTAGAATGTAGTAAGTCAAAAAACATTATCTTAAATAGAAGGAAAAGAACAAAAAGGACTTCATTCAAAATGAAGTCCTTTTTGTTGATAGCATTATTTCTAAATTGCTTTATTGTTTAGATCACACGTCTTATGAATTAACTAGAACTGCTTTAAATTCTTCTGTTAATAATGGTAATACTTCAAATAGATCTCCTACGATACCGTAGTCAGCTACTTTGAAAATATTTGCTTCAGGGTCTTTGTTGATAGCTACAATAACTTTTGAGTTCGACATACCAGCTAAATGCTGGATGGCACCAGAAATACCACATGCAATATATAAATCAGGCGTAACTACTTTACCAGTTTGACCAATTTGTAATGAGTAATCACAGTAATTAGCGTCACATGCTCCACGAGATGCACCTACAGCTGCGCCTAATACAGTTGCTAATTCTTTTAATGGATTAAAGCCTTCTTCACTCTTCACTCCACGTCCGCCAGCAACAACGATTTTTGCTTCTGAAAGATCGACACCTTCACTTGCTTTACGTACCACATCTTTAACGATTGAACGTAAGTCTTTAATTTCAACTGTTACAGATGCAACATCTCCTGTACGAGAAGTATCTTTTTCTAATGGAGCGATATTATTTGGACGAATTGTCGCAAATATGAAAGGATCGACCATTACTTTTTTCTCGAACGCTTTACCAGAGTAAATTGGACGAGTAAATACAACATTTCCACCAGCTAATTCAATTGCAGTTACGTCAGATATAAGACCACTTTGAAGTCTAGCAGCTAGTTTAGGTGATAAGTCTTTACCTAAAGCTGTGTGACCTATTACAAGTCCTTCTGGTTTTTCTTGTTCAATTACTGCAAGAAGTGCTTGAGAATAGCCATCAGAAGTATATGAAGCTAATTTTGCATCTTCAACAACGATTGCGCGATCTGCTCCAAATTGAATCATTTCACTTGCTAATGCATTTACTGATTGACCTACTAAAACGGCAACAACTTCTCCACCTTCAGCAATTGTCTTAGCCGTACTTACTGCCTCGAATGAAACATTACGTAGTGAACCTTCGCGAACTTCGCCTAATACTAATACTTTACGTGACATGTTATTTCCCTCCAAAATTTTCTATTACTCTATTATTCTGTTCCAATATTCTAGTAAATTAGATTACTTTTGCTTCTGAGCGTAATAAAGATACTAGTTCTTTTACTTGATCAGCTAGGTCACCAGAAAGTACTTTACCAGCTTCTTTTTTAGCAGGTAAATAAATTTCGATTGTTTTTGTTTTAGCTTGAACATCATCTTCTTCTAAATCTAAATCATCTAATTCAAGTTCATCTAAAGGTTTTTTCTTAGCTTTCATAATACCAGGTAAAGAAGGGTAACGTGGTTCGTTCAGACCTTGTTGAGCAGTAATTAATAAAGGTAGAGATGTTTCAATAATTTCTGTATCACCCTCTACATCACGCTCTATTGTAACTGTTGTCCCACTGATTTCTAATTTAGTAATTGTTGTCACGTAAGGAATATTTAACAATTCTGCGACGCGAGGTCCTACTTGACCAGTACCACCATCAATCGCAACATTTCCAGCTAAAATAATTGAAGGGTCTTTGTCTTCTAAATATTTAGCTATAAGTGTGGATGTTGTGAATTGATCTCCATTTTCTACATCATCTTCAACGTTAATTAAAACAGCTTTATCTGCTCCCATTGCTAACGCAGTGCGAAGTTCTTTTTCGCTATCTTCATTTCCAATTGTAACTACAGTAACTTCACCACCGTGAGTATCACGGATTTGAATTGCTTCTTCAACTGCATACTCATCGTATGGATTTATAATAAATTCAGCGCCATCCTCTTGAATCGCACCATTTGAAATTGTAATCTTTTCTTCAGTATCAAACGTTCTTTTTAATAGTACATAAATGTTCATCATTAAACCCTCCTAGGATATGTTAACTACATCTATTTTTTAAAATATTAAACTACTTATTTATTAAAAACAGGTTTTCTTTTTTCTAAAAATGCCGTAATTCCTTCTTTTGCATCAATAGTAGTGAAGATTTCACCAAATAATTTTGATTCTTCTTCAACAGCTTCATGATAAGCAGAAGTTCTTGTAGATGATAGTAGTTGAATCACATATTCAATCGATTGTGTGCTTTTTTGAGAAATTTTCAATGCTAAATTTTTAGCTTCTTCTAATAAATTTTCTTCAGGCACAACAATCGTTGCTAAGCCGTACTTACCAGCTTCGACTCCAGAAATAGGTTCAGCTGTTGCCAACATCACTAATGCTCTGTCTCTACCAACGTAACGTGGAAGTCGTTGTGTACCTGCAAACCCTGGGATAATTCCTAAATTTAATTCAGGTAATCCAAGTTTGGCATTCTCTGCAACAATTCGAATATGACAGCTCATTGCAAATTCAAGTCCTCCACCTAATGCCGCACCATGAATTGCTGCAATGATAGGTTTAGGGAAATTTTCAACACGGTCAAATACTAATTGGCCTTTTCTTGCAACAGCTGCTGCATCTTCCGCACTTTTGAACGAAGTAAATTCTTTAATATCCGCACCCGCAGAAAAAAATCTACCTTCTCCATGGAATACTAGAACTCTTACATCATCGTTTTTTTCTAATTCATTTAACTGATGAACTATATCAGCAAATACTACTGATGACATTGCATTTGCTGGCGGATTTTGAATTGTTAAAATTGCTATACCATTCGAAATTGAACATTGAAGTAAGCTCACAACTTTTCCTCCCTATTGTCCTAGTGTACTAGAACGTTCTTTTTGATACCCGCACCCTCTTATTAATAATTGGTGTACTCTCTCGGCATTTGCTTGTAGACTTTGATTTTGCCCAGTCATTACCCAATGAGTCATCACTTCGTCAATTGTGCCAAATATCATTTGTCTAGCCAAACGAATATCTAATTGATCATCAAACAAACCTTCTTTTACACCTTCATTTAAAATTGAATCAATGATATGTAAATATTCTCTAAGTACTTCATTAATCCTTAAGCGAAGGTCTAAATTTGTTTGTCTAACTTCTAATTGCATGACGATAGCCAAGTTTGAATCCTTCGACATTTCATGAAAATGAGTTTTCACCAACGTTAATAATTTCGATACCGCGTCAGGATTACCTGCAATTTCTTCACGAATTTTTTCGGAAAACATACCCATTTTTTCTTCGAATAAAGAAATTAAGATAGATTCTTTATTTTTAAAATATAAATAGATCGTTCCATCAGCTACTCCAGCCTGTTTCGCAATTTTTGATACTTGCGCTTGATGGTAACCGTTTTCAGCAATAACTATAACAGCAGCATCAATTATTTGTTTATATTTTGGTTTATCTCTTTTCATCTTCATATACTCCTTTAACAGTGAATGAATCATCATTCATATTTTCATAATACTAACTTATCAGAAAATTGTCAATTGTCCTTTAATACATTTTTCTGTAAAAATCATGATTCATCATTCTAACTATATTTTTTATTTATTTTACCATTCTTCACTATTCTAGTTTGGTAGAATTTTAAAAAAATATTAATAAAAATAGGGATGTAGAGAATAACATCCCTTGAATGAATTTTTATGATAATTTTTCTTCAGTATCTTCATTTTCACTATTTTTTTGTTTTTCTTCTTCCACTAATGTTCTTCTTAATATTTTACCAATCGCAGTTTTTGGAAGTTCATTTCTAAACTCATAATGTCTTGGTACTTTATAGGCAGCCAAATATTTACGACTAAATTCATCTAGTTCGGCCTCAGTAACAAATTTACCTTCTTTTAAAACAATAAATGCCTTAACTGTTTCACCACGATATGGATCTGGAATTCCGATTACAACAGCTTCCTGTACTGCTTCATGTTCATATAATACTTCTTCGACATCTCTTGGATAAACATTAAATCCACCAGCATTAATCATGTCTTTCTTCCGATCAACAATATAAAAGAAGCCTTCTTCATCCATATATCCTAAATCTCCAGTGAACAACCACCCGTCTTTTAACGTTGCAGCCGTTTCCTCAGGACGATTCCAGTACCCTTTCATTACCTGAGGACCAGAGACAATTAATTCACCGATTTCTCGAACTGGTACTTCTTCTCCTGTTTCCAATGAAACAATTTTAGCATCCGTATTCGGCCATGGAACTCCAATACTTCCTGAAACTCGTTTATCCCAAAGAAAATTACTATGAGTTATTGGAGACGCTTCTGATAATCCATAACCTTCTACTAATTTCCCGCCTGTCACTTTTTCAAATTGTTCTTGCACCTCTACTGGTAATGCTGCTGAACCGCTCAAGCAAGAGTGTATACAAGAAATATCATATTTTGAGAGATCAGGGTGATTTAATAAAGCAATATACATTGTCGGTGCACCTGGAAACAGTGTTGGTCGATATTTCTTAATGGCTTCAAGCATTTGAGAAGCATCAAATTTAGGTATAATAATCATTTCGTATGCGCACATAATCGAAAGATTCATACAAGCAGTCATTCCATAAACATGGAAAAATGGTAATACAGTTAGAATTTTTTCTTGTCCTTTACGGCTTTTATATAACCATTTTTCAGACATTAGAGTATTTGATGCCAAGTTTTTATGAGTTAACATTACCCCTTTTGGAAAACCAGTTGTTCCACCAGTATATTGAAGAATAGCCACATCATCTATACTTGTATTTGATAAATCTGTCTCAATCGGAGCTGATACTTGCATTATATAATTAAATTGGTGAATTGAATGATCTGATGGAATTTCAGGTGCTTTAGGTTGTTTAGAAAGTGGGTATAGAACTTTTTTTACAAACGGTAGATAATCTCTAACTCCAGTAACAAAAATATGCTGAAGGTTAGTCGCTTTTTTTACTGAATAAACTCTATTAATCAATAAATCTAAACAAATAATCGCTACTGCACCGCTATCGTTCATTTGGTATTCTAATTCACGTTCAGTATATAGGGGATTTGTTTGAACAATCATTGCATCAGCAAAAAGTATACCGTAATATGCAATGACTGCTTGAGGGCTATTCGGTAACATGATTGCAACTCGATCACCCTTTTTAATACCTAAGTTTCTTAAATAATTTGCAAATCGTAAAGATTGAATATAAATTTCATTAAACGTCATTTCTTTTCCAAGAAAATTAAGCGCTTTCTTATTAGGATATTTTAAAGCAGTCTTTTTTAAATAAATTGGAAGAAGTTCAAAATCGTCGTCTAATGTTGTTGGTATTTGCTCAGGATATTGACTCACCCATGGTTTTACTCTTAGTTCCTCCATACCATTCACCACCAGTAGTTTTATAGTAAGTTCATACTAAAATTAGTATATGACAGTAATTATCTATGCACAATCAAAATATTAAGAATATTTAATCTTCTGATTCGATAATGTGATTTTCAGATTGTCTTATCAGTTCAAAAGTTCATTTATCAGCGTTTCATTTTGATAATTAAAATCGGAAGGAAGATCGTTTCGGTTAATTAATAAACCAAAATTATATTCTTCTACATTTTCTAGTTTTAAAGATTTTACTTTTGCTTCAGAGGAGATCTGTGTAACTAGGTTATTAATGAATGCATATTGAGATTCAATAACTGCTGTTGCTAGATGAAACGTTCCTGTTAAACCATTTTCTATAATCATTCTAGCTTGTTTGGCAATTCTGTTGTCTATAGCATGATTTAAATAGATATTTTCATAAGCTTCAATTTCCAATGCATTCTTAATTTTATCCTTTATTTCATTTAATCTAGGAGAATTTTGCCCCCATACCATTGGAAGTCTTAGAACGATCCCGCGTTCACCTAATTCCTCTTTAATAAGATTCTCGCAGTTAATCTTAAATTGGCCATAATCAGATTCGGCACGAGGCAAATCGTCTTCTGCATGATGCTTTGTTACTTCACCATCAAAAACATTAGTCGTTGAACAAAATAAAAATTTCGTTGAAGTGGATTTTATTTTATCTACTATATTCTTGTGTGCTTCTAATTGAGTAGTAAAATCTCCTCTTAAGCATGAGATAATAATATTCGGATTAATCTTTTCAATCCAATCCGAAATTTTCTTATATTCATCTATATTCCATTGAAGTTGGAATGAATCTGCAATTTCTAATTTTGTTTGATTATATGTACCATATACCTCATAAGTTGAAGATAATTCCTTCGTTAAAGCTTTCCCAACTAGGCCACTCGCTCCTAATATTAATATTTTCATAGTTACATCTCCTTTTTACAAAATATTTAAATGACTTGTGTTATATTGAATGTAACACAAATAATCTTATTATTAAAAATTTATTTTTTAATCTGTTTTCATAATCTTTGTTGCTATTTATCTTGTAGAATAGTTGATTTCAACTCTAGGATGCTCACTTTCCTTTGGGCAGGTAAATGGCCTCCTTTAGCGCGTTCTCGTCTAAGGGGTTCACCTTCTTGCTATTCCCACAGAAGTATCGTACCTTCTGTTCCAATCAACTTCTTTATTAACAATTTGCTTTAAACCACATTCTTTTTGAAGAGATTTTTGTTTTTTTTCTGCATATTTTTAAAATGTTAAAGGAGTGAGAATGATATGAAAACGAAAGTTCTATTAAATAATCGCATTGTCGATTTAAAATCAGCAAGTATCAATATTTTAGATCGAGGTTACCAATTTGGAGATGGAGTCTATGAAGTTATTCGTTTCTATAACAAGTCTTTCTTTGAACTAGAGGCACATTTAATCCGATTGAAGGAAAGCTGTGAAAAAATATTAATTCCTTTTAAAATGCATATAAAGAAACTCGAAAGTGATTTAGTGTATTTAATGAACACTTGTGACTACAATAACGGCTATGTTTACATTCAAATAAGTCGAGGGGTCATGGATCGAAACCATATATATCAAGAAGAATCTAACCTAAAGCCACAGTTGGTTGCTTATACAGTAAGAGAGGATAAAAGACCAATACAACAAATGGAAAAAGGCATTACTGGATATATTACAAATGACATTCGATGGCTCCGTTGTGATATTAAAAGTTTAAATTTACTTGGCAGTGTGCTTACTAAAAACGAAGCCTATTCAAAAGGGGCAAAAGAAGCAATTTTACACAGAGATGGTGTCGTTACAGAAGGTTCCGCTACAAATGTTTTTATGGTGAAGGATTCTGTTTTGTATACTCATCCTGCAAATAACTTGATTCTTAATGGAATCACTAGACGAGTCATAATTGATATCGCTAAGAGTGAAGGGATTGAAGTAAAAGAAACTGCTTTTACAATCGATGAATTACTCAAAGCTGACGAAGCATTTACCTCTGCTTCTGTTTCTGAAATTTGCCCTATCGTTTCTCTTATATTAGAGGATAAAACATATACTGTAAGTACTGGAAAACGTGGTGCTATCACAGAAAAAATTCAAGATGCTTATACAAATTTAATTGAAAAAATTCCTCAGGATTTCCATATGTAAAAAAGGGATGCTATTCGCATCCCTTTTTTGATTATTGTCTTTTTAGGAGTCTTCCTACATCTTTCCATTTTACCTTTTCGCTGTAATACATTACTCCGTTTACATAGATACGACTAGCAACTCTAGTTAAAATTGCAATCGTAACGACTAAAATGATTATACTTGCACTTACCTCAATGAAGTTCATTTCACCACTCACAAAACGCGAGAATGCTACAAGAGGAGCAAAAAATGGTATATACGAGCTTATTTGTACAAATGTTCCATTTGGATTCACTAATGCATTTATGCTGATGAAAAATGCTGCTACTACTAAAATAGTAAGAGGCATCAGCACCATTTGAAGCTCTTCTGTTCTAGAAACGACAGATCCAATTGCTGCGTAAAGCAAACCATAGATTAAATAACCTAAGAGGAAGTAAACAACAAAGGCTACAATTGTCGTAAAGCTTAAAGAGTCCAAATTAATTTTAGTTCCGAAAAATGATAAAGCATCAAGATTAACCCAATCTAAAAGATAAGCAAACAAAAATCCTATTCCTAAAACACCTAATTGTACACATGCTACACAAAATACTGCGATTACTCGACCGTATAATGTCACGACAGGGCTAACTTTAGGTAATAAAACTTCCATTACTCTTGATGATTTTTCTGCAACGATCCCTGTAGCAATTGAATTCCCATAAATTAATAGAAACATATATAATAAAAACCCAAAAAAGTATGCTATTCCGAATGTAGCCATAGGATCCTTTAGTACTTCTTCGTTCACTTCTACTTTTTGTAATAGTTTTGTAGCTGCTTCAGGAGAAAGTTTAAGGTCTTGAGCAGTTTTCGTTAAATAATTTTGCTGTAGTGTCATATTTAGAATAGAAATGACTTCATTATTTGAAAACTTTTTATAGGTATATTGAACAGTCGGAACATCGGTTTTTTCTGAAATAACAATTAGACCATCTTTAGTTTCATCAGATACTTGTTTTTTTATCTCATTTTCTTGATTTGGATCAGCTTGCTCTATTGTTGCTGTTTTTATTAAATTGGACAAACTCCTCTTATCTAATTTGTAGCTTGCCGTCTCATTTATAATAACAATTTTATCCTTCTCTTCTTTATCTTTTTCAGAAGTAGCAAAGTACTTCTGTATTCCAAATATCCCTACAACTAATACAAATAAGATTACACTCATAATCATAGTTGCTTTTGCCATTAGCCCTTCACGTAAATGAAATAAAAAGACCGTTTTAAATTTATTCATTTATTTCGCCCTCTCAATAAAGATATCATTTAGTGTTGGTTCTAATAATTGGAATTTGCGAATAGAACCTACTTCTGACTTGATATGATTTAAAATGTTAAATGCTTCTTCATCACTTTTAACTTTTACATAGATTCCTAATTGTTTACTTTCAAAATTAATTTCAAGGGAGTTTAAGATATTCTTAGTCGAATCAATATCTTCTAGTATTAAATTTCGATATCCATACTCTTCTTTTAAACTAGATGAGTTGCCTTCTGCTACTACATTTCCATTTTTCAAAATACAAACATGCTCACAGAATGCCTCCACTTGATCCATTCGATGACTAGATAATACAATTGTCTTTCCTTTTTTAATTTCCTCAGAAAGAATAGTTGCCATTAATTCTGTGTTAACTGGATCTAATCCACTAAATGGTTCATCTAAAATAATTAACTCTGGGTTATGTAATAGCGTTACAATTAATTGGATTTTTTGCTGATTCCCTTTCGAAAGCTCTCCAGCTTTTTTATGTCGATAGTGTGGTATTTCTAATCTTTCTAACCAATAAGTTATCGCTTCATCTAGCTCTTTGTTCGACATTCCTTCCAATTTCCCAAAATATTTAAGCTGATCTACTACCTTACTTTTTGTATATAATCCTCTTTCTTCAGGTAGATAACCTACTTTCACTTTTGAAGATTGAAATGACTTTCCATTCCAATTCATTTCCCCACTTGTTGGTGTGAGAAGACCTAAAATCATTTTAATCGTAGTAGTTTTACCCGCACCGTTCCTACCTAATAAACCAAGTACTCTTCCTGTAGGTAAAGATAATGACAATTGATTAACTGCAATCGTTTCACCAAATTTTTTTGACAGTTGCTTGATTTCTAGTGTCATATATTGGCCTCCTTTAAAAAGCTGTTTATATACATATAGTTTAAGCATACATTTAATCAACCTTTAATAAAAGGGAAAAATTGTAAAATTACGAAAAGTTTTAAACTCCGTTTAGGTTTAAATTTGATACCATGAGACTCCTGCAGAAAAACAAGATTTCCAAAATCCATAATATGGTACTAATGAGAAGCTTAGGTGGTTCGTCTCCGGAAACACTAATGATTTTAAACGAAATTCATTATGAATAAGTTGATTGGAATGGAAGGTGCTTGACTCCTGTGGGAGTTGCGAGAAGGGTGAGACCCCACAGACGCAAATGTGACGAGAAGGCTCTCGCCCCACAGAAAGCAAGCATCCTGAAGTGGCAATCAGCTAAGATCCGTATTCGAATTTCAGATTTTACAAAAAAATGTCTTTCTCCGGTTTATTATCTTTAGTCCAAACAATTGAACAATAAATTGATTGGAACGGAAGGTGCTTGACTCCTGTGGGAGTTGCGGGAAGGGTGAGACCCCACAGACGCGAATGCGTCGAGGAGGCTCACCTCTCGCCCCACGGAAAGCAAGCATCCTGCAGTGGAAATCAACTAAGATCCCTCTCAAATAACAACAAAGTTTAAAAGAACCCCCTAAAAAAAGAGAATGCCAGCTCTAGCATTCTCTAAAATTAAATTAATACGAAATACTACCTGAAATTAATAAACCAACTGTCACACTTAATGTTAATAATAAAATTGCTACTGCAATATTTCCTTCTTCTACCTTTTTTGCAAAAGAAATTTTCGGGAATAAAATAAACTCAGCGATCCAATATGTAATCATCTGTGCTACTACACCAAAAAAGCTCCACAAAATGAAATCCGTAAAATTAACTGAGTATTTAGCAGCTGACATGATGACAATTGCTAAACCAACTAATTTACCAGCTAATTTTAATGCAACAGCTATATTTCCGTCTTCTAATATCAATTTTTGTTCACTCATTTTAGTTGTAAAAGTAAAAGCTATAAACCCAATAAATAAAATAATAAGTCCTGTGCCTAAATATAATAAAGTACTTAAAATACTATCCATTTACAAACTCATCTCCTAATACTATGTATTTATTTTTCTTCGATTTGCTCAATCAGTCCAACTGGTAAAAAACAGCTTTCATTACCTGTTATAAGATTTCCAACACGAACACCAATCGCACCAGCTTCTTCTTTAATAAGAAAACTTCCTACTAAAATATGTAACTCTAGTAATCCTTCAGGAGTCATCACTTTTTTCTTAGGTAATGGCGCAAACTGCTGATATACCATAACTTGATTTTGATAAGTATTCTGCTTACTTTGCTGATTACTATCACCATCTATTATTCTTATTGTATCTCCCTCACGTCCAAATGCTGGCTTCTCAACGTATGCAAGATTATTTTCAATAAAATAATCCGGTTCTAGGTAAGTTGGTAAAAAGTGCTTCTCGATAATGTTATGTTCTTCACTTGTAAATAAATCTGAGCCTTCAGTATGCAAGTTCCAAATTAATGTTTGAACTGCCTTTGATTGAAGTAAGAATGAAGATATTGGATTTAGGATAATTAACTTTCCACTTTTTACAAGCTCTAATAAGGCCAAGCCAATTAAAGTCCCATCTTGAGATTTATCCAACTCCATATGTTCAAGTGGATAAGTTTGTCGATAAAGAACGTGGATTTGTTCGCCATTTGGAGTAAATAGCCCTTTATTTTCAATGATCTGCAATTCAGCTAGTGACACTAACTGACTCTCACCATGATACAGAGATTGTAGATATTGTGTTGTTTTCCAATCCTCTTCATGATCACCATGAGCTGTAAATACAACAATTGGTTTTTCTAGTCCATTAATACTTTTTGCTATGACTTGATTTAAAACCTTTGATAATTGTTTTTCACTATTTCCGTTCGGATTTTCCACATTAAAATGCTCAGTTACAAATCCATTTACATGATGAGTTTCCATAATAAATGTAGGTGTGTCACTGTTACATTCGAAATGTTTCCAGCCATCAACAGTTTGAACAAGGTCAATTCTTCTAATAATACCTTCGCTTTCCATCGTTTTTTGACGTAGAAAAGGTACAATTTCCTTCGAATATCCAAGTAAATAGAATATATCATCTGGAAGTTGCCTCATTAAACGAGCAGTTTTATCGTAAATTTTCCCAATTTGTTCAGTAATTATATGAATTTCATCAACTTCTAATTTTGTTATTGGGTAAATATCTAATAGAGCATAATACGTATTTTGTAAATCAGCCCAAAAATCAGGTAATCTTTTATAAAATTCCTCTCGACTTCGCTGATGGTTTTTTAAATTGGATTTATCCATTCTTACCCACCAAATCCCCCAAACGATCCTTTACCAAAACCACCTTTAGAAGATGAACTATGACCAGCAAATTTACTAGAGGTTTTATAGCTTTTATATGAACTGCTTCCATGTAATGACCTTTTCGAAGGATAAAAAAATCCTCCATGATAATAACTGTGATAATGGGAACTAGTACTGTCATCACATACCCAGACGCCTTCATCATCATCAAATTCCCAATCACGGCAATCATCATTTTGAGGTTTATCTGGTCTATCTGCAGTTTGTGACGAACCACAACCTGCTAATGAAGTTACTACTATTCCTCCAGTTAGTGCAACACTAACTTTTTTCATTAATAATGATGTTTTAGACATACGTATCTCCTCTTTACGAATTAAAGTTATTCACTACTATACTAAACTATCTTATCTCTTAGAGTATATAAAAAGTATGATTCAATTTAACGATATTTTAATTATTTCAGTGATTTCTTTTACCAACTGTAGCAACTTGAATTGCCACTTCCAAAACTTTCTCCTCATCATGAAAGAAATTCATACTTCCCTATCCTACAGAGTGTTATATACTTATGTATATACAAATATTAAAGGAGTTTGAACTTATGTTTAATACAAACAACATATTTGTTCTTGAATATAGATTAATCGATGGTGATCTAATTCGACCAATCTATCATTTTCCGTTTTTATCTAAAGTACAAATTTTTACTAGAAGACATTGTGATTATTTTATTTTAAATGGTTTCGTTTATGAAAATAGAGGATCATATATTGAAAATGATCGGTATGTAATTGAAGTTATTGGATCAGAGGTAGAAAACACCCCGTATTACCACGTTAAGAGGCCAATCGGAATTGAAATAAGAGATGTAGATACTTATGAAGAAATCCATTTTTTTGAAAGTGAAGACGAGTTGGATCTTTACTCATGGTTGCAATCAACTTATATTACAATCAATAATCAAATTTATGAACAAACTTCAAATGAAGTCGATCAAGACCGTGATACATATGTAATGTATGTCAAACCTTATACTGATTAAAAAAATGGAGCTACCAAGCCAGTAAAAGGGTAGCTCCATTTTTGCTGTTTTCGTAACTTTGATGCAAGTAAACATGGAGACCTGTAGATTTCCACTCCAGGATGCTCACTTTCCATGGGACTGCGGTGAGCATCCTGAAATCGAGTATGTAGGGGATTATCTTCTGTTTCAGTCATTTTCTATATTTACCGAATACTTAAACGAAACCTTAAAAAACACAAATCTTTTAGAGAAGTGCCATTATAAAACTTGTTCAAGTTTGATTAGATCTTTACATTGAATTCCATTTTCCCATATCTCATCTTTATAGTTTTCAATAAAGAAATCTTTGAAAATATTCGATATATGAAATCCACAATTTTGATATAAGGCTAACTGTAATGTACTTGAGTTTCCAGTACATATAAAAATTTTTGAATAACCAAGTATTTTAGCTTCTTTAATCCCAAAATTTATTAATTTTTTTCCAAAACCTCTTCCTTGAAACGTGGGTTCAATTGCAATATTCTTAATCTCAACTTCTTCTTTAGAAATTTCAAATAAAACAATAATCCCCAGTAATGAATTATCTTCTAAAACTTCATAAATTTTACTTTTATGAATATACATCTCTACCATTTTTTTTGACGGATCAGCTAGTAATAAGAGACTCCAATGTTTATTTGTAAGATTATTAGTTTTATTTATTGTTAACATGACCATTCCTACTTTATTTTTTTAATCGAGCTTTTAAAAAATTAATCGTATCATTTGTAGATTTCTGAATGGAAATATTCGTAAATCCATGATTTCCATTTTTTAATGCAATTAAGGTCACCTTTTTGGGATTTTTTTTAGCAAACTTCTCTGATTGACTAAAAGGAACTAGTGTATCTCCCGTCCCATGAACAATAAAGATTGGTATTTTTGCTTGTTTAACATATTGGATTGGACTCATACGATTATATTCATCTGTCATTTGCTCAACCGTACTGTTCATGTAGCTTTCAACTATTTCTGCACTTTTCATGGATGGTGCTTGATGCATAGTCGTTAGATCTGAAATGGGATACCAGGCTATAATATAATTAATTTTATTTTGTATGTCTGGTTGAAGACCAGTCAATAATGCTAAGTGCCCTCCAGCAGAAGCACCAGCAAGACCAATTTGCTTTCGATCGATACCTAATTCTGCAGAATTTTTATAAATAAAGTTGATTGCCGACTTTACATCTCTTACAGGATAATTATACGAATATTCTTTTTGAGAATATAGGGTATAGTCAATGCTAATTGCAGTGTAACCGTCTTTTACAATTTCGTTAAATATTGTTTTCCAGCGTTTATTTAATTCTTTACTTCCGTATCTCCAAGATCCACCGTGTACAAAAATCAATGCAGGTGAAGGACCATGATAATTTTTAGAACGGTATAGATCAAAGGTTTCCGGAAGTTCAACAGGATTAGTGTAACGTATATTCCTTTGAACAATTATATCTTTATTCTCTTTAATTTGTTTAGGTGGATTATGTTGAAACAAATTAATGCCTACAAACGCAACGACAAAGATGATTAACGCAATAATGCCTTTCTTCAACTTCCATTTCACCTTTCTTAATATATTAAAAAGAGACTTACTAAATTATGAGTTCTCTATCAATTTTATGTAGTAATACTAATTTATACTCTACATAAACCGTTAGAAATTACATAATTTAGCAGCCTCTAAATTTGATTATTTAATGACTGTTACGTATAAAATTCCCCATAACAGAAACACAGCACATACTCCGAATAATATTTTAGCCAACTTTTCCATCATTGAACCCCTTTAGATCATATCACCTTATTTTAAATCCACTACTGTTACACCAATCCCACCTTCAGAAGCAGCTCCATAACGGTATGATTTAACAGATCGATGATTTTTTAAATACTCCTGTACACCTTGTCTTAATGCTCCAGTTCCTTTTCCATGAATAATATTAATTCGAGGATAACCTGCTAAGAGGGCATCATCTATATATTTTTCAACCCGAATTAATGCATCTTCATATCGTTCTCCCCTTAGATCAAGTTCAAGATTAACATGAAAATCTTTACCCTTTACAGCTGTAACAGTTCGTTCCTTCACAACTTTTGGTGAACTAATAAATTCAATATCGTTTTCTTTAACCTTCATCTTAATGATACCAAGTTGAACTTGCCACTCGCCACTACCTAATTGCTCAAGTAATGTACCTTTTTGATTAAAACTTAATACTTTTATCTCGTCACCTTCACGTAGCTTTCTTTGTTTCTTCTCAGCTACTTGAGGAACTGATTTTTTTGGAGCATAAGGAATTGCCCCTTCTAAACGTGATCTAGCTTCAATTAATTCGTGATCTTTAATAGTCGATAGTTCAAGGTTTTTCAGATTACGAAGCTCTTTAATAATATCCTCAGCTTCTTGTTGTGCAATCTTTACTCTCTTCTTCGCTTCATCCTGTGCTTCACGATATAAATCATCACGGTGTTCATAGAAATCCATCATTTGCTTTTGCAAATCTTTGAAAATACGTTCTGACTCTTTACGGAAATCTTCAGCTTCTTTCCACTCAGTTTCAGCACCTTTTCTGCTTGTTTCTAAAGAAGCAATCATGTTTTCAACTTCATTGCTTTCTTCACTTACATGATTTCTAGCTTTTTCAATGACTCTATTTGACAAGCCTAATCTTCTAGAAATCTCAAATGCATTACTTCTTCCAGGAACACCAATTAATAATCGATAAGTTGGACTCAAAGTTTCTACATCAAATTCTACACTTGCATTCATTACATGCTCACGATTATAGCTATATGCTTTAAGTTCAGGATAATGGGTAGTTGCAACAACTCTCGCACCAAAATCACTTACCTCATCTAAAATAGAAATGGCTAAAGCTGCTCCTTCTTGCGGATCAGTTCCTGCTCCTAATTCATCAAACAATACTAAGCTATTTTGATCAACATTTTTCAAAATGTCTACAATATTAACCATATGTGAAGAGAATGTACTTAAGCTTTGTTCAATCGATTGCTCATCACCTATATCAGCAAATATTTGTTCAAACACACAAATCTCTGAACCATCAAGTGCTGGAATCTGTAGACCTGACTGCGCCATTAGTACACAAATGCCAATTGTTTTTAAAGTTACTGTTTTACCGCCAGTATTCGGACCAGTAATAACAATCGTTGTAAAATCTTTTCCCAATTCAATATCATTAGCTACTACTACGTCTCTTGGAATAAGTGGATGGCGTGCTTTTTTTAATTTAAAGTATCTCTCATTATTTAAAACAGGTTTACTTGCCTTAATCTTATGAGAGTAATTCGCTTTAGCAAATAAGAAATCCATCTCTGCAAGTATTTCTACATTTTGCAATAAGTCTGTTGATACTTCAGCAACTTGACCAGTTAATGCCATTAATATTTTCTCAATCTCTTGTTCTTCCTTAACCTTTGCTTCTTGTAAGCTATTATTTAATGTGACAACAGCTTGTGGTTCAATAAATAGGGTTTGTCCAGAAGATGATTGATCATGAACAATACCACCGTAAACATGGCGATATTCTTGCTTAACAGGAATAACAAAACGGTCATTACGTATTGTAACGATTGCATCAGATAACATTTTTTGCGCATTATTTCCTCTAGTTAAACTTTCTAACTTTTCACGAATGCGAGACTCAGCTGTTCGAACTTGCTGGCGGATCATTCGTAGCGTTACACTTGCATCGTCTAAAACCTCACCATTATCACCAATAGCAGATTTTATATTTTTATCTAGTTCCAATAAAGGAATAATTTGTTCATTTAAAGATTCTAAATAAGGGATTTCAACTTCACTTTCTAGAAGCCCCTCTATAAAACGAATCATTTGACGCCCCGCATAAGTCACACCTGAAATTGCAATTAATTCAGAAGGCGATAGTGTTCCACCTATTTCTGCTCTCTTCACTTGCATTCTTATATCGGTTAGCCCTCCAAGTGGCACATTGCCACGTAAACGAATAACTTTAACTGCTTCGTCAGTTGATTCGTGAAGCTCAACAACTTCATCATAATCCGTGCTAGGCATTAGATTTTTAATACGTTCTTTACCAAGCGATGATGAAGCATGTTTAAGTAATTGTTCTTTTATTTTATCGTACTCTAATACTCTTAATGTACGTTGCATTCCGTAACCTCCTTACACCCGATTACGTTTCCCTTCGATCAGAGCTAAAAGTTCATGTAATTCAAATGTATTTACAATATTTTCTCTTTTTAACCAAGCTTTTTTGGCAGCACTAACTCCAACTGACATATGCTCTAACATTTCAAGGTTATGAGCATCAGTATTAATTGATATTTTCACACCAGCTTCTTGTGCCATTATTAGCATTTCTTTATTTAAATCTAATCGATTAGGATTTGCATTTAATTCTAAAATTGTTCCTGTCTCTTTTGCTACAGCAATTAGTTTTTCAGCATTTACTTTATACCCAGCTCTTCTACCAATCTTACGGCCAGTAGGATGTCCAATCATACTAACGTAAGGATTATTCATTGCATTTATTAAACGCATCATAATTGTTTCTTCGTCTTGACTAAAACTAGAATGAATTGATGCAATGACAAAATCCATCGAACGTAATACATCATCATCATAATCAAGTGAACCATCAGGTAAAATATCCATTTCTACGCCGTGAAGTATCGTGAAATCAGTATATTTTTGATTGATACGTTGAATTTCTTCTTTTTGCTTCCATAAACGCTCCGGTGTTAACCCATTAGCAACCTTTAAATATTGAGAGTGATCTGTGATTGCAATATATCGATATCCTTTTGCTCGACAAGCCTCTGCCATTTCTTCAATTGAATATCCCCCGTCACTCCAAGTCGAGTGCATATGGATATCAGATTTAATATCTGCTAATTGAATCAGAGGGTAATCTTTTGTAAACTTAGCAATCTCTTTTCCATCTTCTCGTATTTCAGGTGGGAAACATGGTAAGTCAAAATGTGCATAAAAATCTTCTTCATTTTCAAAGGTAAGAATTTCCCCGGTGTTTACATCTTCAACACCATACTCACTAATTTTTTCGTCTCGTTCTTTAGCTAGTTGACGCATTGCTACATTATGATCCTTTGAGCCAGTAAAATGATGTAGTGTGGACGCGAATTCCTTAGGTTGAATAATACGGAAATCAACTGAAATCTCATATTCAACTCCCTTTAAGACAAGTGATACTTTTGTATCACCTTGAGCAATTACACGTACGATATCAGGTATTGAAAGTAACTGCTCTTTAATACTTTCAGGATTATTTGAAGCAATGATAAAATCTAAGTCTTTCACTGTTTCTCTAACACGACGTAAACTTCCAGCCCTTGAGTATTTTACAGCATCCTTCATCTCGGCTAAATATACCTCAATTTTATCAGCAATTGGTAATACATCCGCTAAAGGTAAACGCTCAGGTTGTTTTCCATATTCCTCAATAGATTCTAAAATATTCTTTTCCGTTTTTTTTCCGAAACCAGCTAATCCTTGAAGTTTCCCATCTTGGCATGCCTCTTTTAATTGCTCCATGCTTTCAATCTTTAGTTCTTGGTATAGCTTAGCTACTTTTTTCCCACCTAAACCAGGTAGTCTTAATAAAGGAAGTAATGTTTTTGGTAAAGACTCTTGTAGTTCTTCTAGAACTGTACTTTTTCCAGTTTCTACATACTCTAAAATAACAGCTGACGTTCCCTTACCAATTCCCTTGATTGCGGTAAAATCATCTATTTGTTCTAAACTTCTTTCATCTGTTTCTAATGCATTTGCGGCTTTACGGAAAGCTGAAATTTTAAATGCATTTTCACCTTTTAATTCTAGATAAGTTGCAATTTGCTCGAGTAATTTTATCAATTCTTTTTTATGCATCTCATTCACCTACTTTATTTGCTTTTTCATACAATTCGATCTTTCATTCTAAATTAATAAATGGTTGTACTTGAAATCCCGTTCCATAATTCCAATAGTTTGGCAGATACAATTGGTGTATTTTTCACCATAAAAAATGCAATATTTGATTTATGTAACAATACATGTAGTGTTTCAATCGGAACAATTAATGCAATGAATAAGGCCAAAACTAAAAATAAATAAACCTCCACAAAACCTAGTATTCCACCTAATAGAGAATTCACTTGTTTTAATATAGGTAACTGAAAAACTCCATTTAATAGAGAACCTAAAAAAGAAATAACTAAACGTGTTCCAATAAATAAAATCGCGAAAGCAATGATTTCATAAATAAATTGTTCAAAGTTATCTATTTGACTATTGCTTATGTTAATTGGAAATAACTTTTTAAGTGATGTAGCCGTTTGTTCATAATAATGATAAGCTAGGTATAAGGATATTAAAAATCCAAGTATACGGATTAGGCTACTTATAAATCCCCTTCTCCATCCTGTAAAAATTCCCAGTATAAATATTGCGATTACAATTAAATCAATCATGTCTCTTCGTCTCACCTTTTGCTTCTTTTTCAAGCAGATTTTCGAGCATCTCTACTCTTTCTTTTAACTTCACATAATCACTTACAAGATTTATTGCTGTTAGAACCGCTAATTTATTTGAATCCAAGAATGGATTTTTTTGATTTATTTCTTTCATTTTTTCATCTACAATTGAGGCAACATGACGAATATGATTTGTAGATTCGTCACCTAAAATTGAATATTGTTGCCCATAAATAGTCACATTAAGTCTTTGTTTTGATGAAGAATTGGACAACTTAATACCTCCATTCGATTAAACATTCTAAATTTAACTATAACACGAAGTTCCATGCAAGTGAAAGGTTTGCTCATATTACAAAACAAAGGAGAAAATTATGTCTAACACTGTGTTAACGGTTTCCCAATCAACATTATTAAATATGAAGGAACATTATAAATCTAGTCTGCAATCAAAAGTCCCACAAGGTGGTATTTTCATGGCAAAACCAAATGGTTGCACCATTACTGCTTACAAATCAGGAAAAGTAATGTTTCAAGGCTCGAATTGTGAAATTGAAGTTAATAAATGGGAAGGAAAATCCGCAGTATCAGCACCTAAAAAAACAAGTGTTTCCAGTTCAGGTTTACCTGCTAATTTCTCTGAACTTGCTGTAATTGGTAGTGATGAGGTTGGAACAGGTGATTATTTTGGTCCAATGGCTGTAGTGGCTTCTTTTGTAGAACCTAGCCAGTTTGAATTACTAAAAGAACTTGGAGTAAAGGATTCGAAAGAACTAAATGATGTGGAAATATCTAAAATTGCAAAGAAAATACTTCACGTCGTTCCATATAGTCTCTTAGTTTTACATAATGAAAAATATAACGAAATGCAAGAAAAAGGCAACAATATGAACAAATTAAAAGCATTACTACATAATCAAGCAATTCGAAATATAATTAAAAAATTAGAAGGGAAGAATTATGACTCAATCTTAATTGATCAATTTACCCCTCCAAATTTATATTATAGTTATTTAAAAAATACAAAAGAAGTTATTCGCGATAAAGTTCAATTTGCTACTAAGGCAGAAGGACTGCATCTTTCTGTTGCTGTTTCTTCTATATTAGCTCGATATGCTTTTTTACAACAAATGGATCTTTTAAGTGAAAAAGCAGGAATGACTTTACCAAAAGGAGCTGGAGCAAAAGTAGATCAAGTTGCAGCAAATTTTATCAAATTAAAAGGTTTTGATGCATTAAGGAGTTTTACAAAACTACATTTTGCGAATACCGAAAAAGCGTTAAAAATAGCAAAGAAATAGATTTACAAACAAAAAAAAGCTGTATTCTAGATGATTTACATCACTTAGAATACAGCATCTACTATAAATAATATAAAGCCTAAAAAACTCGCAACCTGTAATTGCCTCTTGTATCGAATCATTGGTCTAGAAAATAAATAAAGACAGATCAAAAATCCAAAAGGAATTGGCAACCAAAATAAACGGAATGGTAAGGATGCTAGTACATAAAAACCAACTAGTTTAAACCCAAAATAATTTCCATCACGTTTAATTGTGTCTTTATAAAGTACTAAAAGCCCTACTAGTAACCCTACATAAAGTAAAAAAACAAACATTATGCACCTCCAAGACTGTCCTACTATTAAACTATTCATCACAGGCTTGTCTAAAGCACTCATATATTAAAATGTTTGTACATATTCATTACTACATAACAAATAGAGACTTAATAGGGAGAAATTTTGATGAAGAATCTAATAAATGAATTTGAAAGTCTAATCCAAACTGTCCCAAAACTAATGATGGCTTTAAACAAGGCAGACTATAAAGCTTCCCCAACTAAATGGTCTAAAAAAGAAATATTAGGTCATCTATGCGATTCAGCAACAATGAATCATAAACGATTTATTGAGAGATTAATCTCCAAAGATGAACTAACTTTAGAGCTTTATAATCAAAACCTTTGGGTAGAATTAAATAACTACCAGAATAATTTCTCGTTTGAAGAAATACTTTCATTATGGGTTTCACTTAATAAACGAATCTTGAATCTACTACGATCTATTTCTGAAGAGCAATGGAATTTACAATATAACGTAGATAAAAATAATCAAGTAACTCTAAGTTGGTTATTTACAGACTATATTGACCATTTGAAACATCATTTAAATCAAATAATAAATTAGAATTCAGGTGTTACGATGCGGTTTAAAGTGAAGAAAAATCCTGTTTTGGTTCTAATAATACTTGTCTTAATTCCAAGCATTTTTTCAATTCCAATTGCAAGTATAATAAAAGATGAAGCAATCTTATTTAGCTGTATTCTTTTCGTCATTCTCTTACCTTTGATTATTTTTTTTATTTCTGCCCTTTTTAATTCGTATCACGATATAACTGATAAAGAGTTTCGTTCCGTTTTTGGTTTTATAAAAATAAATATCCCTTTAAATGAAATTAGTAAAGTAAGCTTTTCAAATAATCCTGTTTCTTCACCAGCATGGACATTTAAACGTTTAAAAATCGAATATAGAAAATATGATTTTGTCTTACTTTCACTACCAAAAGAAGAAGAATTTTTTTTGCAATCAATGATGACACGCTGTCCTAGTGCAGTAGTTATAAACAGAAAAGGAGAAATAATCTCTACGAATTTACAAAAGGAGAATCAAGATGAAGATAGAGGACATTTTTAGTAATTTTCCTACACTTGAAGGGGAGCGTATACGCTTAAGAAAATTGACATCACACGATGCTGAAAACCTTTTTTTCTATGCTTCAAGACCGGAAGTAACTAAATACGTAACATGGGAAACTCATCAAACTATTGAAGATAGTAAACAATTTATTAACTACGTTCTTGAGCTTTACAAAGAGTCTAAAATTGCTCCGTTAGGGATTGAAGATAAATCAACTGGTAAATTAATCGGTACAGCAGACTTTGTATCATGGAATATAAATCATCGTAATAGTGAAATTGGTTATGTTCTATCTCCAGATTATTGGGGAAAAGGTATCGTACCTGAAGTGGTAAGTTTATTATTTAAATTTGGATTTAATCAAATGAATATGGAAAGAATTCAAGCGAGATGTTTCGTCGAGAATAATGCCTCTGAACGAGTTATGCAAAAAGTAGGAATGAAATTCGAGGGAATATCACGACATGCAATGTTTATAAAAGGACAATTCGTTGATTTAAAAATTTATTCAATCATTAAAAATGACTATCAATTACTAACAAAATAAAAGAACTCGCATATGTGAGTTCTTTTATTTTGTCTATTTAATTATTAATATATTTTTCAAAAACATAACCAAAGTCTTTCACTTTATATTGCTCTCTAGACTTAGTTAACCATTCAAATGTTGCTTCATTAATTTCTTTAAAGCTGTTTACGAGACTATTTTCATTCGTAGATACTCGACTTAAAGTCGCAGATGCTAATTCAATACTTTCTTTCGCAAAACTTAGTGCTATTTCATTTTCATGACATATTTCTGCGATCATTAACAATGCTTTATATAGATCCTTTAATTCTTATATATGTTTTTTATGAACATCGATTGAAAACTCTTTTCCACCTAGATTAAATTTTATTTCGACATCTAAATCAATTGTCCCAGCTGTTTCAAGAGTAACATGTGAAATTTTATGAGTGTAATAATTATATCGATACAGTGTACGTTTTTTACTAATTGCACTTGTACCGTCTAAATGAATTAGTGCTTTATTCGTAAAGCACTACTCATCAGTTTTTGACTTAATTAGAAAAAATACTTTTTCATCATCTTCATGCATTACATAATCATCAGAGTCAACCTTGTCAAAATTTTTCGGATCAATCACACTACCTACATCACTTAATCCAAGCATATCTGCTGCAACTTTTCCAAACATTATATCTCCTCCTTCAATTACATTTCATCTTCATTATACATGATTCTAGCCTTCTTCTCTCAAATTCTATTAATTCATAAGCATTCCTTACACGGTGTGAGATTTTTTTAACAATTGTTAGAATTGGTAAAAAACTCTAGATTTTGTGTTGTATAATGTAGAAATTAATAGATTAATATTTTTGGAGGATATATGAGAAATTTTATGATTGCTTTACTCAGTTTTTCAATTTTCATTTCTACTTCCATCCATTCTTTTGCCGAAGAGAATAAAGAGATTTATCTAACTAAGAGAAGTTCGATTTCGGAAAAAACATTAGATTATGCAAATCAAATTCTAAATGGTGAACTTTTTGTTTCTCCAAGCTATCCAGCTTATACAGTAAATAAGCCAATAAACTGGAAAGAAGATCCCTATCATAAGACTACTTGGCGCTTATATTATCAAAGTATGGATACACTTAGCTATTTAACAAATGCATACGAAATGACAAATGATACAAAATATTTAAATTATGGTTTGAGCTTAATTCAGTCTTTTTGGCAATTCAATCATAATCCTGATAAGGCAACAGATTCCTATACGTATGAAGCACATGCAATTGGAAACCGTACGAATAATTTAATGTATTTTTACCATTTTTATGCTAATTCCCCTATTGCAACAGATAGCAATAAAAATTTTCTAAGAACCATACTAAGAAAACACGGCAGAATCTTAAATGACACAAAATACTATAATTTCCGTTCAAATCATGGAATATATCAAGATCGTGCTTTACTTGAACTTTCCGCATACTTTCCAGAAGAAGATGAAAGTGTTGTCTGGAGAAAAAACGCTATAAATAGAACAAAAGAGCATATTAAACGAGATTTTACTCAAGAAGGCTTACATAAAGAACACAGTCCGATGTATTTTTCTATCGTTTTAGACTTAATAAATGATATGAATCAAATAGCCAAAGATAATGAATTATCACAACTCATACTAAAAGCTCAAAATGCATTTTCTAAGCTAGTTTTATCTGATTTTACACTTCCAGGAATAGGCGATTCAGATTATACTGACGCACCTACCACCACTACTTTTTCAGAGCTAGATCCTGAATATGAATATATTTTAACGCGTGGAAAAAATGGCAAACAACCTGCTCTAGTGAACAATATCTCTAATTCAGTAGTTGTGATCCGAGATGGCTTTGGATTAAACACTTCTTCAATCGTTTTTAATGCAAGTAATTTTAGTGCAGTCCACAAACATGCTGATGATTTATCTTTTCTATTAACGCAGAACGGACAACCGATTTTTATAGATAGTGGTAAATATAGTTATGATACGAAGGATCCTATCCAAAGGTATTTGCGTTCAACTTTTGCTCATAATGTTGTGACAGTGGATGGAAAATCATATCCAATATCTATAGACAATGCAGGTAAGACGAAGATCTCAAATTTTATAGATAATTCTACTAGTGTCATAATTACTGGTGAACATACAATTTATAATGGGGTATCAGTATTTCGTACTTTGATATATTTAAAAGAAAAAAAGGTCATATTAATTCAGGATGAAATACTATCAAATATCTCTCACAAAACAAATCAAGTTTTTAATATCGCACAAGATCTTTCAACTCAAGTAATAAATCCTACTACCATTTTATTGAATAAAACAATTACGTTAAAACAACATAAGTCTTCAATTTTAACAGAATATTTTGGTCAAAGCTCGCCATTGCGAGGATTTGCATCGACGAGTTTTAATCAATATTTTCCGATAAAACAACTCGATTTCGAATCAAATGGTAAAAACATACAGTATTTTACTAGTATTAGTACGACTCCAATTACAGTATCTAATTTTTCACTTAAAGAAGACCAATACACTGTTACTTTGTCCGATGGTTCAATTTATAAAATTACCAAACCAATTACTACTCCATTTGTAAACGAAGTAACTAATCACAGTACTAAAATAAACGGATTCACACAAGGAAACGCACGAATAATAATCAGTAACGATCAAAAACTGATTGCGCGAGGACAAGCAAATGCTTCTGGAAATTTTTCGATTAGAATTCCGTTACAGGTGTCTGGCAGAACTCTGACAATAACAGTAATAAATAAAAATTTACTTAATAGAGCTAAAAATGAAATGATCGTAAAAGATAAAACTGTACCCACTCTAGAAACAATCGCATACAATCCGAAAACTAAAACAGTAAGTGGGAAAACAGATCAAAATATTAACATTACATTCAAAATTAATCAGAAAACATATTCAACTAAATCAGATGTATTTGGCAATTTTACTAGAAGATTTCCTGAATTAAAAAGCGGGTCTTCTATCATGGTAAACGCTACTGATTTAAGTGGTAATACTAGTATGACAAAAATTGTAAAGGTTCAGTAATAAGTCAATTAATCGATTTGATTTTAACTTCTTATGTGAATTCGTGTTAATAATTCTTATTAGCTCTGTTGTATTAACAGAGACTTCATTTAAAAAATATTGAACACATACCGCCTTGCAGACTATAATTAGAAAGTGACTGTTTAAATTCTGTTCTTTCTATAAGGAACATGACGATATTAGCAAATGAAAAAATAGAAAAGGTGTAGATTAATGAGTATATTAACTGTAAAAAACTTAAGTCATGGCTTTGGTGATCGTGCAATATTTAATGATGTTTCTTTCCGTTTATTAAAAGGCGAACATATCGGTTTAATCGGTGCGAATGGTGAAGGTAAATCAACTTTCATGAATATCGTAACAGGTAAATTACAACCTGATGAAGGTAAAGTAGAATGGTCTAAAAAAGTACGTGTAGGTTATCTAGATCAACATGCTGTCCTACAAGCAGGTATGACAATTCGTGATGTGTTAAGTAGCGCATTCCAATATATGTTTGATATGGAAAACGAAATAAATGATTTATATGTTAAAATGGCTGACGCTACTCCTGAAGAAATGGAAAAAATGCTCGAGGATGTTGGCATTCTACAAGACACTTTAACTAATAATGATTTCTATATTATCGATGCAAAAGTTGAAGAAATTGCTCGTGGTCTTGGTTTAGAAGATATTGGCCTTGAACGAGATGTTAATGAATTATCTGGTGGTCAAAGAACAAAAGTTCTTCTTGCTAAACTTCTATTAGAGAAGCCAGATATTTTATTATTAGATGAGCCTACAAACTATCTAGATGAACAACATATCGAGTGGTTAAAACGCTATTTAAATGAATATGAAAATGCGTTCATCTTAATTTCACATGATATTCCATTCTTAAATAGTGTAATTAATCTAATTTATCATATGGAAAATCAAGAATTAAATCGTTATGTAGGTGACTACGATAACTTTATGGGCATCTATGAAATGAAAAAATCTCAATTAGAATCAGCCTTCAAACGTCAACAGCAAGAGATTTCTGAGCTTAAAGACTTTGTTGCACGTAACAAGGCTCGTGTATCAACTCGAAATATGGCAATGTCTCGTCAAAAGAAACTTGATAAAATGGACGTAATTGAACTTGCTAGAGAAAAACCAAAACCAGAATTCCATTTTAAGCCAGCACGTACTTCAGGCAAGCTAGTGTTTGAAGCAAAAAATCTTGTGATTGGTTATGATGAACCACTTTCTCAACCATTAAACTTACGAATGGAACGTGGTCAAAAAATTGCGCTTGTTGGGGCAAATGGAATTGGGAAAACAACATTAATGCGTAGTTTACTTGGAGATATCAAGCCAATTTCAGGTGAAGTTGACCGTGGAGAATTCCTTCATATTGGATATTTCGAACAAGAAGTAAAAAACGATAATAATAAAACTTGTATTGAAGAAGTATGGGACACTTTCCCTTCATTTACGCAATACGAAGTTCGAGCAGCACTTGCAAAATGTGGCTTAACAACAAAGCATATTGAAAGTAAAGTTGCAGTATTAAGTGGTGGTGAAAAGGCAAAAGTTCGTTTATGTAAACTGATTAATGAAGAAACCAACTTACTTGTACTCGATGAGCCTACGAACCATTTAGACGTTGATGCAAAAGCTGAACTAAAACGTGCATTACAAGAATATAAAGGTAGTATTTTAATTATCTGTCACGAACCTGAGTTCTACCAAGGTCTTGTTACAGACGTATGGAACGGTGAAAACTGGACAACTAAAGTATTTTAAACTGAAGGTTTGAACGAACTTGGTCAGCAACCTCGTGCAGCTAAAACCTGGAGCGAGACATAACAAAATGTAGAGTAAGCTCGTAGAACTTGATATTCAAATATACCCTAAAACAAAAAAAGAGTGACTGATCTTCATCAGTTACTCTTTTTTATTTTAAAGTGTAATATTTTGACTTAATTTTTTTGTCCATTCACTTGGATGTTTTCTCTTCTTCGTTGCTTTAGGTAGAGTATTAATATATCCGATGTGTAGTGCACCTAAAATTTTTCGATTTTCTGGTATACCCATTTCATTATAAAATTGATTATCAAAAATATAAGGGTTTGTACGCCAAACCATCCCAATATTTTTTTCCCACGCTGCTAATTGTAAGTTTTGAACAAAAGAACAAGTTGCCCCTATCGCTTCTAAATTCTTTTTCTCATTTTCTGTGTGTTCTGTTGTAATGATTAAATGCATTGGCGTTTCAATTATATACGTACTAAAAAACTCCACTGATTTTTTAATTTTTTCAACTGTATATGTATCAGTTAGTTCCATACGTTGATAACTATCTACGATTTTTGAAGCGTAAAATTCCTTTTCTTTTTCTTCTGAAACCATAATGAATTGCCAAGGTTCTTCTTTACTATGAAAAGGTGCATATGAAGCTGCTTCAAGGAGTTCCATAAGTATTTCTTCTGAAACCGGATCTTTTTTTGTATCTCTGATCGTTCTTCTATTTTTAATTGCTTCTAATATTGACATATAAAGTTAATCTCCCTAGTATGATTTCATTTACTCATCTATTATAAATGGAAATGATAATCATTTTCAACACATAAATAAAAAAACAGATATGAAAGAACCAATCCCTTCTATATCTGCTTTAATCCTTACATCTCTTTTGGTGAACGTATTCCTAATAGTCTCAGACCTTCTTCTAAGATAGTCGAAACAGTTGTTACTAATGCAAGTCTACTTTCTAATTGCTCATCGTTTGTTAAAATATGTGTATTTCCATAATATTTGTTAAAAGCTTGAGCAAGATCAATCGTATACTTTGCAATAATAGATGGCTCAAATTGATCAAAGCTACGTGCCACTTTATTAGGAAACTCTAGTAGTAATTTGATGATTTCCCAACTATAAGTATCATCCAATCCATCTTGTTTGCTCAAATCAGGATTTTCAGCTTTAGATAAAATTGAGTTAGTTCTAGCAAATGAATATTGGACATATGGTCCTGTTTCTCCTTCGAATTTCAGCATTTTTTCCAGTGAAAATTCGAAATTATTCATTCGATCATTTTTTAAATCTTGGAAAATAATTGCTCCCACTCCAACCATTTCCGCAACTTCTTCTTTATTATTCAATGAAGGGTTTTTTTCTGCAATATTTTTATTTGCTAAACTAATAGCTTCTTCAATTACTTTTTCAAGTAAAACAATTTTCCCTTTACGAGTTGACATTTTTTTACCGTCTTGAAGGATTAGTCCAAATGGAACATGTACCATATTTTCTGACCATGTGAATCCCATTTTATTTAACACAGTAAATACTTGATTAAAATGTAGGGCTTGTTCTCCACCTACAACATAAACAGCTTTATCAAAATCATATGTTTCTTTACGATAAAGTGCCGCTGCTAAATCTCTTGTAGCATATAAAGTAGCGCCATCTGACTTACGAATTAAACACGGAGGTAAATCTTTTTCTACCATTTCAACTACATCGGCACCCTCAGATTCCACTAATAATTCTTTTTCTTCAAGTAATTTGATAATTCGATCCATTTTGTCATTGTAGAAAGCTTCTCCATTAAAACTATCAAATTCTACGCCTAATAAATCATATACCATCATGAATTCTTTAAGTGATTCCTCTCGAAACCACTGCCATATTTTTATCGCTTCTTCATTCTTTTCCTCTAATTGTTTAAACCAACTTCTTGCTTCTTCTTCAAGGTTCGGTAATTGCTTTACCTCTTCGTGAAATTTTACATATAATTTTAATAGCTCTTTAATCGGATTTGCTTTTACGCTTTCTTCATTTCCCCAAAGCTTATATGCAACAATTAGCTTTCCGAACTGTGTTCCCCAATCTCCTAAATGATTAACTTTAATTGCTTTATATCCATTTTTCTCTGCAATTTTACCGATTGAATTTCCGATCATTGTTGAACGTATATGCCCCATTGAAAAAGGCTTTGCTATATTAGGAGAGGAGCAATCGATTACAATTGTTTTTTCATTTTCAAGTACTTTGTTACCATATTCTTTTCCTTGATTTAATACAATATCAATTACTTGTTTACTAACTACTTTTTTGTTTAAAAAGCAGTTAACATATGGTCCATTCGCCTCAACCTTTTCAATTACCTCCCCCTTAATTAGTGGCGCCAATTCATTTGCAATCATAACAGGTGATTTTTTTAATTTTTTAGCGAGTTGAAAACAAGGAAATGCTAAATCACCTTGATCAACATAACTTGGTTTTTCGATTAACTCACTAATTTCAGTTATTGTTAATGCACCATTTAATGCTTTTTCTAATTGTTCACTGTACAGTAATTCATAATTCATCCGTCATCAATCCTCTCTCGATAATAAAATAAAAAACCCGTCTCTTATAAAAAAGAGACGGGTTTAAATAATCCGCGGTACCACTCTAATTGTTCAATAAACTTGAACCAACTTTAATTTTGTTAACGAGGTCTTCCCCGGCATAGTCCTACTACTAATTCAGACCGCTTCTCCAAAGTGCGCTTCATCTTACTCGTTCTATTAGGCTTTCACTATCCCTAATTCGCTAAAAGACCGTTGATAAGACTACTCTCTTCATCAAAAAATTTTCAATATTCATTTTTATCATTTAATCATATTCAATAAAATATAACAAGAAATATTTAATAAAAAATGCGATTTTACGCATATCAATGTAGTTCTCTAACAGAGCTTATTTTTTTAAAACATCAACAACATAAGTAGTTAACTCTACACTTAAATCTAAATCATATGGTAATATTGCTTTCCCATTTTCCTCATAAATACGAATAATTGGTCGATCATTTAATCCTTCATTTTGCTGTATTACATACCCTTTCCTACCGTCATTTAAGCTAAGGAATGTTTTTTTAGGGTAAACGTAAACGGCACTACGGAATGCTTCCACATAGTTAATATTTAATTTAGTCCCCACCATAGTATATAAAATTTCTAAGGCTTGGTGAGGAAGATATGCTTTTCGATATGAACGATTTGTTGTTAGTGCATCAAATATATCAGCTACACTTATAATCATTGAAAATGGGTGGATAAATGGTTCTGTTAGTCCTCTTGGATAACCTGTTCCATTTAGAGCTTCATGATGCTCCATTACCATTTTAAGAATAACTTTTGGCAATCCAGGATTTTCAGTTAACATTTGATATCCTAATATAGGATGGGTCTTTATGATCGTAAACTCTTCGTTAGTTAATGGACCTTCCTTAAGTAGAATTTCTTTAGGGATACTTAATTTACCAATATCATGCAGAAGTCCACCTAATGTTAGCATTTTTAAGTCTTCTTTTACTAATCTCAGTTCATTCCCAATAGCTAAAACATACAGAGCTACATTTAATGAGTGTTCATAAAGATAATTATCATATTCGTAAACAGATGAGAGTAATGAAGATAAATCTCTCTTTTTGGAAGTTTCTTCAATTAATTGATCTACGATCGGAAAAAAATTCTGTGAGACAAATTCAACACTTAATCCATTTTCAATATTTGATACGTTTGTATAAACTTTTTCTATTTCATTAAGAACTTCTTTTTTATTTAACGATGTCTCAATTCTTTCCGAATTTTCATCATTTAATTCGATATCTTTGAAATCAAACTTTTTTAAACGATTTAGCATTTCTTTTGTTAAAGGAATATTTTCACGTACTAATACTTTTCCATCCTTACTAATAATCGGTTTTTCTATTTTTAGTCCTTCTTTTAAATTCATTGTATCTATTAAACTCATTTCAAATCCTCTTATCAATGTTATTTAGTAAATATGTAAATAAAAGATCTAAATCATACTTATTTTAAATTAAGTATAACAAATAAAGTAAATTTTTAATTATTTAATTCTAAATAATCAAAAAAGTTAATTAAGAGTTCATTATTCTTACTGTAATCATTTTTTCATTCAACTGAAAAGCACCTTTTTATGACAACCTTAATAACATAGAAATTGAGGTGGAATTTATGAAGAAGAACTCGATTACATTAAGTCTTTGTATGATTGTTAAAAACGAAGAATCTGTTCTTTCAAGATGTCTATCATCTATTTCTAATATCGTAGACGAAATCGTAATTGTTGATACTGGATCAACCGATAATACTAAAAAAATTGCAAAGAAATTTACAGATAGTATTTTTGATTTTAAATGGATAGATGATTTTTCAGCAGCTAGGAATTATGCGTTTTCAAAGGCAACTAAGGATTATATTCTATGGTTAGACGCCGATGATATCATCACAAAAGAAAATGCAAAGAAATTACTTGAACTAAAAAAATCATTAACTACAAACGTTGACGCTGTTGCAATGAAATATCATCTTACATTTGATGAAGATGGCAATCCAAGTTTTAGTTCGGTACGAAACCGGATTGTGAAGCGTAGCAGAAATTTTAAATGGTTTGGCTTCGTCCATGAATACTTAGAAGTTTATGGCGAAATTATTCAGTCCGATGCAGCAATCATTCATCAAAAAGATAAAGAATATTCTGATCGCAACTTAAAAATTTATGAAAAGTCAATTTCATCAGGTAAACCTTTAAGTCCCCGAGATAAATATTATTATGCAAATGAATGTTTAGATCATAAAAAATATGATACCGCCATTGAATGGTATAGGAATTTTCTAGATGAAGGAGAAGGATGGTACGAAGATAATATACAGGCATGTGGTAAAATGGCAGATTGCTATTTAAATTTAGATTTAAACGAAGAAGCAATTAGTAGCTGTCTAAGATCTTTTAGCTATGATAGCCCTCGAGGTGAAAATTGTTGCCGACTAGGCTATATCTACCTTCAACAAGGTGATTATGCTCGTGCGATTTCATGGTATAAAATAGCTACATTGATTGATTTACCAGTAAATAGCCCATTTATTAATCAAGTTTGTTACACTTGGCTACCCCATTTACAATTATGTCTATGTTATAGTCGTTTAGGCGACCAACTCACTGCTAAAAAACACAATGACATAGCAGCTAGCTATGCTCCGAGTAATCCCTCTGTCATTTATAATCAAGAATATTTCCGAAACTACTTTAAGGAGCAATAATTCACTGTTAGTTACTTTACTAATTTCCCTACAGTTATTTATGCAATTTCAAAAACCGAATGTCATAGTCCGCTATTAGTTTGGATTAATTTAGAAAAGAGTGATATTTTGATAACGATTAGTTTATGTATGATTGTTAAAAACGACGAGGCGGTAATTGAGAGATGTTTAAATTCGGTTTCTGATTTAGTAGATGAAATTATACTAGTTGATTTAAATTCTAGTGATAGAACGTTAAATCTAGCTACAAAATTTACAAATCACATTCACAGTTTTGATTCAACTCAGATTAATGAAGAATCAATAAACTATTTATTTAGTTTAGCAACAAAAGACTTTTTATTTTGGTTAAAACCAAGTGAAGTAATACTTGATGAAAATCGACTGAAATTCCTACAATTAAAACAAACCATTAATTCTAATACTATGAAAAATCTATCTTTAAATTTTAATCTTAACTCCTTAACTGACCAATTGCTTACTAGAATACTATGTAGAGAGAATACAATTTCTATGAATAGAGAGAATTTCAATGAATTATCTTTGACTGATCCCGTTTTAATTTCTGATATTGAAATTACGATCCTACCATATACTAATGACAATAAAATTAACTTAATTGTATATGAAAAAATGATAAATCATGATGTACAATTCTCACCAAGAGATTTATTTTATTACGCGAAGGCCTTAAGTGATGATAATCACTATGATAAAGCAATCGAATATTTTTTAAAATTTTTAAGAACAAATCAAACTTTTGAAGAGCATAATATTTTAGCATGTAATTATATTGCAAATTGTTATCACCACTTAAATTTAAACGAACTGGAACAGACTTGGTTATTGAAAGCACTTCAATATGGTAAGAGTCATCCTGAAACTTGCTGTAGACTTGGGTATCTATTTTTAGAAAAAAATAATTACAATTCTGCTATTTATTGGTATAAAGAAGCCATTTTAAATAAAAATAATGAGAGATTAAAAAGCTGCAACCCTTCTTGTTCAACTTGGTTACCTCATCTTCAACTAGCAGTTTGCTATGATAAAGTTGGTAAATATGAACTAGCTTATAATCACAATGAAATAGCGTTGAAATATTTCCCAACTCATCCTAGTATTTTATCAAATCGAACTTACTTTACTAATCTCTTAAATAAATAGCTTTTTTTCTTTAGATTGTTGGTCTTAATTGTTAAAGCAAACTGAACGTGAGGAAAGAAAAGGAGCAGAAGGTCCGATTTAGCAGAGGAATCTCACGGCCGGCCATGAGAAAAGTGAGCTTCTTCTTCAGAAGGGTAGATTTTCTGAACCAAATAAAAAAAGGTAGTTGATATTTTCAACTACCTTTTTAGTTATTTATTTTTTTTACATGTATTAGCATTTGATATACTTCGAGATTAGAGGTTAACTGATCTAGTTGTATACCAAAACTATACGCTAAGTGTACAACCTCTTCAAAAAATAATTTTATATTCTTATCTACATTAATATTTTCATTGTTTATCGAAACGATTTCGAATAAATAAGAAGGGAATAAATTACTAATCGATTTTGGTGTAAAAAATCTAAGATGATTTTTATTTAATATTCCTGCATGAATATAGTTCCAATCTCCATTTAATAATTGAAAAAGTACTTCACCATGCGAGACATTTGGTACTCTACAAATAATAGAACCGTTTGGTTTTAAAAATTTACTAATTTCATTAATATAATTCCACGGTTCTTTTAGATTCTGAAGAATATTATCAAGTAATATGACGTCAAAATACTCGTGTGAATAACTAAAATTTGTATCTTCTTTATCTAACTGATCGACATTATGATAAAACTGCTTAGCGATTGCAGCTAGTTCGGAATTTGACTCAACTCCGTATAATTCACATTTGTAACGGTTCTTAATTTCCAATCCAGTTGCTCCAGTTAAACATCCAATTTCTAAAACTCTACCTACATCTTTAGGAACCATTTCAATAATTTCTATTTTTGGATAAGCAGTATCAATTAACTTATTTCCCCATTTTTCAATATACCTTATCCGATTTTCGAAATATAGCTGGTTCATATTAATATCAGTATTCCCCTGAAAAGTCACATGTCCAAAATGATGTACAAATGAATCTAAAGCGATATGCAATTCATACCCTTCTAAAACGGTTCTTAAACAAATGTCATCATCCTCGAATGATCCAAGCCTAAATCTTTCATCAAATCCGATTAAGATATCCATTAATTCACGTTTTACTAATAAACAAAATCCAACTAATCTTAAAACTTGCTTGGACTTTCCCTTTACCTTTTCACAGTAGTTTATCGCAAAATCGTTTATTTCATTATCTGTTTGATAGTCGACTTGAACCTTTTGTAATCCACTTACATAGTTACTCACAGGTCCAACCATCCCGATTTTCTCGTGACTATATAAAAGATCGAGCATTGCATCCAACCAATTTTCAGTTACAATTGTGTCATTATTTAAAAATAAAATATTATCACCTGTTGCAACTTCAACTCCTTGATTGCATCCTTTTGCAAATCCCATGTTCTTATCATTCAGAATTGTAATAATTGATTCCATACTGTTTAAATACTCTCTAGTTCCATCCGTGGATCCATTATCAACGACTATTATCTCTATTTGATCTTTATTCGTATATTTTTCAATACTATCAAAGCATTTTTTTGATACGTCTAATTGATTATAAGTTAAGATAATAATGCTAGTTTTCATTCTTTATGCACCTTCTTAAATTTCGCTTTAAAGGCTTCCTATAATTTAACAGCATCTTATTAATAAAATGATATGAAACAATTTATCTATTTTGAGTTTCAAATTTTGTTAATTTTTTTCGATTATCTCAATAGATTTTTTATTCTCCAGTGAATGACAGTTGACTATGAACGGTAACGAAATAGTCCCTGATTTATTTATTGAGTTGATTCTGCTAATTCAATAATATAAAGTAGATATTTTCCATAATCGCTTTTCTCTAAAGGCTTTGTAAGGATTTTTAATTGCTCCAACGAAATATAACCTTTGCGAAATGCAATTTCTTCGATACATGAAATTCGTAAACTCTGTCTTTTTTGAATCATTTCAATAAATGTTGAAGCTTGAATTAATGATTCATGAGTTCCAGTATCTAACCACGCAAAACCCCTACCTAATATTTCAACATTCAACTGTCCAATATTTAAATAATGTTCATTTATATCTGTTATTTCATATTCCCCTCTAGTGGATGGTTTGATCTGCTTTGCAATATCTATTACTCTATTATCATAAAAATATAATCCAGTCACTGCATAGGTTGACTTTGGCATAATTGGTTTTTCCTCTATTGAAATCACTTTTCCATTTCGATCAAATTCTATTACTCCAAATCTTTGTGGATCATTGACATGGTATCCAAATACTAATGCTCCTTCGTTTAATAAAGCAGCCCTTTCAAGTATTTTTGTAAAATCATGACCATAAAAAATATTATCTCCTAGTATTAAGGCAACGGAATCTTCCCCAATAAATTCCTCTCCAATTATAAATGCTTGAGCAATCCCTTCAGGCTTCTCTTGTGCTATAAACTCTATCTTTATTCCAAGATCCGAACCATCTCCTAATAACTCCTTAAAACGTGGCATATCTTGGAGGGTAGAAATTATTAAGATGTCTCGGATTCCGGCAAGCATTAAAATAGAGAGTGGATAATAAATTAAAGGTTTGTCATAAATAGGTAATAATTGTTTAGAAATTACCATCGTTAAAGGATACAATCTCGTTCCATTTCCACCAGCAAGTATGATTCCTTTCAAACTATACACATCCTAACTCAAACTCAAACAAAATAATCAATAGCATTAATTAACATATTCAACTTGAGAATAATTTGCTTGTATTAAAAGCTTACTTAGTAAAATTTCGATCCAACCTTAATTTCTAAAAAGAAAATCCTCATTTATATTTCCAATAGATAACTATTGAATCATAAATGAGGACTATATCAAATTTAACTTACACTATTATTCTTTAAAACTGAGAGTTAAAGAATACGATGAACAGCCCAGTAGATACCTGCTGTATTGTTTCCACCAAGTGTAAGTGGAATTGTCAATCCATCTGCTTCATAGAAGAGACCAATGACATCTCCTGCTGTAAGAGCTAAATCGCCTGTAATAGTGACATCACCGTCTCCAAGGATTGCTCTCAAATTCAAAACTAATGCAACATTAACATCTAAGATTGGTATTAAACCGCTTAATAAATCATTTGTAGTTGGCGAAGTTCTTCTAATAACAAATGAAGGGTTTACACCTGCTCCTAATGATACCGTTAAAGTCGCAGTTGTTGAGTAATTAATCGTTGCTTCAAATACATATCTACCTGTTGCAGGTACTGTAAAATTACCAGTAACTGGGTTAAACGACGCATTTCCGTATTGAGGATTTGTTACGTTCCAGTTTATTAATTGCGTACTTGCAGCAGTATTTACTGTCGGAAGAAAAGCAGAGAATCCGTCAGCAAGAACACTTGGTCCAGTTGCACCGGTTACTCCTGTTGCTCCTGTTGCTCCTGTCGCTCCCGTTACTCCTGTTGCTCCTGTTGCTCCTGTCGCTCCCGTTACTCCTGTTGCTCCCGTTGCTCCTGTTGCTCCCGTTTCACCTGTTGCTCCCGTCGCGCCTGTTACTCCTGTCGCTCCCGTTACTCCGGTTGCTCCTGTTTCACCTGTCGCGCCTGTTACTCCTGTCGCTCCCGTTACTCCGGTTGCTCCTGTTTCACCTGTCGCTCCTGTCGCTCCTGTCGCTCCCGTTACTCCGGTTGCTCCTGTTTCACCTGTTGCTCCGGTTACTCCCGTTGCTCCCGTTATTCCGGTTGCTCCTGTTGCTCCTGTTACTCCTGTTGCTCCTGTCGCTCCTGTTACTCCTGTCGCTCCTGTTGCTCCTGTCGCTCCTGTTGCTCCTGTTGCTCCTGTTGCTCCTGTTGCTCCTGTTGCTCCTGTCGCTCCTGTTGCTCCTGTTGCTCCTGTTGCTCCTGTTGCTCCTGTTGCTCCTGTTGCTCCTGTTGCTCCTGTTGCTCCTGCTGCTCCTGT
>Ga0209025_1000486_pt1 | contig 76804 bp, 81 predicted proteins | sample AraplaMF_Col_mLB_FD_184256 | JGI IMG/M metagenome (GOLD analysis project Ga0209025, IMG submission 184256) | Arabidopsis root microbial communities from the University of North Carolina, USA - plate scrape MF_Col_mLB (SPAdes) (version 2) | ecosystem: Host-associated > Plants > Roots > Endosphere... | reverse complement strand
TGGGATGGCTCTCGATCCAAAACCGCCAAACCCCCCGGTCCCATCACCTTCAAGCATGGCCTCGATATCCTCAAAACCATGGCCGCTGGCTGGGCCCTACGCGATATGTACATCCCCTAGCGCGAAAGCGGGAATCTCGTCGGCATCGAGCCGAGATCCCGTGTCTGCGCAGCAGCACTGCGTGCCGCAGCGCGCACGGGATGACGAGACGGAATGATTGCAACATGAAGATTCACGCATAGATGGCCATATGCATGCGAGAAACGTGCACGCCAGCCGTTCTTCACCCCGCGTTTCGCACGGAACGGCCATGCCCCTGCTGGTATCATCCCTGACGGACCGCCACGCCAGGAGAGCAGCATGGGCCCCTATCCGCACGACGCCCCGTCGGCCGAGATCACCGACTCCAACCCGATGGGCACGGACGGGTTCGAGTTCGTCGAATACGCCTCGTCCGAGCCGGAAAAGCTGGGCGCGCTGTTCGAGACCATGGGCTTCGCCCCGGTCGCGCGGCACAAGTCGAAGCGGGTGACGCTGTACCGCCAGGGTGACATCAACTTCATCGTCAATGCCGAGCCGGACAGCTTCGCCAGCGACTTCGCCCGCAAGCATGGCCCCTGCGCCTGCGCCATGGCTTTCCGCGTCGCTGATGCCGATCACGCGTTCAGGCGCGCCGTCTCGCTGGGCGCCAAGCCGGTCTCAACCCGCGTCAATGCCGGCGAGTTGCAGATCCCGGCGATCGAGGGCATCGGCGGCTCGCTGCTGTATCTGGTCGACCGCTACGGCGCCAAGGGGTCGATCTACGACGTCGATTTCGACTGGATCGGCGCGGCCGAGCCGCATCCGGAGGCAGCCGGCCTCTACTATGTCGACCACCTGACCCACAATGTGCATCGCGGCCAGATGGATGTCTGGGTCGATTTCTACAGCCGGCTCTTCAACTTCCGCCAGATCCGCTATTTCGACATCAGCGGCAAGCTGACCGGCCTCACCTCCCGCGCCTTGACCAGCCCGGACGGCAAGATCCGCATCCCGATCAACGAGAGCGCCGACGAGAAGAGCCAGATCGAGGAGTACCTGCGCACCTACAAGGGCGAAGGCATCCAGCACGTGGCACTGGGCAGCCGCGACATCTACGCCTCGGTCAGCCGGCTGGACCGGAACGGCCTGGCCTTCATGCCGGCCCCGCCCGACACCTATTACGACAAGATCGACACCCGCCTGCCGAAGCATGGCGAGCCGGTCGAAAGGCTGCGCGAGCTGGGCCTGCTGATCGACGGCGAGGGCGTGGTCGAGGGCGCCCACACCAAGGTGCTGCTGCAGATCTTCTCGCAGACCGTGATCGGTCCGATCTTCTTCGAGTTCATCCAGCGCAAGGGCGATGACGGCTTCGGCGAGGGCAATTTCCGCGCCCTGTTCGAGAGCATCGAGGAGGACCAGATCCGGCGCGGCGTGCTGTCGGCCGACAGCGACGCGGCGTGATCGGCAGCCCCTTCGCGCGGGAGGAAGGACCGGCCTGGCGCCGGCACCCGCACGCTCCGGCGCCGGCAACGGTGCTGGGGCGCCTCGACGAGATCGAGGATCCGGGCGTCCGCATCCTCGCCTTCGGCGCCGGCCGCCGCGTCTTCTCGATGCTGCTGGTCCGCCGCGGCGAAACGGTGCGGGCGTTCCTCGACGCCTGCCCGCACGCCTTCCTGCCGCTGACCTGGCGCGGCGGCAGCGTGCTGAGCGCCGACGGCCGGCGCCTGGTCTGCTCCAACCACTTTGCCGAGTTCGACGCCGACGACGGCAGCCCCATCTCCGGCCCGGCCGATTGCGGGCTCGATGCGATCCCGGTGCGGGTGGAGGCCGACGGCACGATCGTCATGGGCTAGGATCGTCTCCCGGCGGATTCCCCGCGATCGAGAGACGAGCCCATGAGCAGCCCCTTTCCCGAACTGTATCTGGTCCGGCACGGCGAGACGGAGTGGAGCCGGTCCGGCAGGCACACCGGCCGGTCCGACATCCCGCTGACCGAGGCGGGCGAGGCGGCGGCGCGCGGCGTCGCCGGCCGGCTGCAGGGCCCGACCTTCGCGGCGGTCTGGTCGAGCCCGTCGCTGCGGGCGCGGACCACCTGCACGCTGGCCGGCTTCGGGGACGGCGCCGTGATCAAGGACGATCTGGCGGAGTGGGATTACGGCGCCTATGAGGGCATCACCACCAAGCAGATCCTGGCCGAGCGCCCGGGCTGGCAGCTGTTCCGCGACGGCTGCCCGCAGGGCGAGAACGCGGCGCAGGTCGGCGCCAGGGCAGATGCGGTGATCGAGCAGTTCCGCCAGGCGGCCGAAACGGTCCTGGTGTTCTCCAGCTCGCATTTCCTCCGGGTCCTCGCGGCGCGGTGGATCGGCCTACCGCCGCAGGAGGGCTCACGCTTCGTGCTGGACACCGCCAGCCTCAGCGTTCTCGGTTACGAGCACGACCTGACCGAGCCCGTGATCAGGCGCTGGAACCAGAGATAGCCCCGCTTCAGCCGCGCGGCACCGCCAGGGCCACGGCCCGCGCCGCCTCCTGCAGCGCCGGCAGGAAGCGTTCGCGCATCTCCTCCGCCCCGACCCGCCCGGCCGGGGCGCTGAGGTTGATCGCCAGGTTGCCGGCGGAGATGCCGCCCGGCACCGCGACCGCGATCGAGTTCAGACCCGTCTCCAGCTCCTCCGACACCTGGGCATAGCCGTGGCGTCGCACCTCGGCCAGCCGCGCCGCCAGGGCCGCGCGGGTGGTCAGCGTGTGCTCGGTGAACCGCTCCAGCACCGCGACCTCGAAATAGCGATCGAGCTCGCGCGGATGCAGCACCGCCAGCAGGGCCTGACCCATCGAGGTGGCATGCGCCGGCAGCCGGGTGCCGACGCCGAGGCCGACCGTCATGATCCGGTGCGCCGCCGGCGACCGGGCGACGTAGGTGATCATGGTGCCGTCCAGCATGGCGGCGGAGGCCGATTCACCCAGGGCTCGCGTCAGCCCCAGCAGCGCGTCGCGCACCCGCTCGATCTCGCCCATCCCGGACAGGAAGCTGTGGCCGAGCGACAGGATCGCCGGCGTCAGCTCGAAATGCTTGCCGTCGCTGCGGGCGTAGCCGGCCTCGCACAGGGTCAGCAGGAAGCGACGCGCCGCAGCCCGGGTCATGCCAGTGCGCGACGCCGCCTCGGTGATGGTCTGCCGCCGATGCCCCGCGCCGAAGCTGCGGATGATGTCCAGCCCCTTGCGGAACGAGACGACCTGCTCGTCGCGCAGGATTTTCCTCCCGGTTTGTGCGCATTGCGAACAAGATCTTCGCTATGCGCACGGATTCTTGACCGCAACCGGGGCCCGGCACAAGAGATCAGAGGAAGAAGACCGGGGATCGGCGATGATCGACCCACCGGCGCACAAGTCTTTCGACCGGCAACAACAGGGGAGGACCACGATGCACCGACGCCACCTGACCGCCGCGGCCCTGGCCGCCGCCCTGCTGGCGGCCTGGCCTGTCGCGGCGCAGGACACGGTCAAGATCGGCCTGATCCTGCCGATGACCGGCCCCTCCGCCTCGACCGGGCGGGAGATCGAGGCCGCGGCCAAGCTGTACCTGCAGCAGAACGGCACCACCGTCGCCGGCAAGACGATCGAGCTGATCGTCCGCGACGACACCGGCACCGCCGACGTCACCAAGCGCCTGGCGCAGGAGCTGGTGGTGAAGGACAAGGTGTCGGTGCTGGCCGGCTTCGGCCTGACCCCGCTGGCCGCCGCGGCAGCGCCGATCGCGACCCAGGCCAAGGTGCCGCAGGTGATCATGGCCGCCGCCACCGCGGTGACCACCGAGGCCTCGCCCTTCATCGTCCGCACCAGCTTCACCCTGCCCCAGGTGACCGTGCCTCTGGCCGAGTGGAGCGCCCAGAACGGCATCAAGACCGTGGTCACGCTGGTCAGCGACTACGCCCCCGGCCTGGACGCGCAGAAGGCCTTCGCCGAGCGCTTCGGCAAGGCCGGCGGGACGGTGGTGGAGCAGTTGCAGGTGCCGCTGAAGAACCCGGATTTCGCGCCCTTCCTGCAGCGCGTGGCCGACGCCAAGCCGGATGCGGTCTTCGTCTTCGTGCCCTCGGGCTTCGGCGCCGTGTTCATGAAGCAGTTCGTCGAGCGCGGGCTGGACAAGTCCGGCATCCGGCTGATCGCCACCGGCGACGTCACCGATGACGAGCTGCTGGACAAGATCGGCGACGTGGCGCTGGGCACCATCACCACCCACCATTATTCCGCGGCGCATGACAGCGCGGAGAACAAGGCCTTCGTCCAGGCCTTCCAGGCGGCCAATGGCGGGATGCGGCCGAACTTCATGGCGGTCGGCGGCTATGACGGCATGCACCTGATCGTCGAGGCGCTGAAGAAGACCAATGGCGCCACCGACGGCCAGGGCCTGGTCGACGCCATGAAGGGCATGAGCTGGACCAGCGTGCGCGGCCCGGTCTCGATCGACCCGGACACCCGCGACATCATCCAGAACGTCTACGTCCGGAAAGTCGAGAAACGCGACGGGGGGCTGTACAATGTCGAATTCGCGACCATCGAGGCGGTGAAGGACCCGGTCAAGGCCGCGAAGTAAGCTCGCCATGGCGACGATCCTGTTCGACGGCATCGCCTACGGCATGCTGCTGTTCGTGCTGGCCTGCGGGCTGTCGGTGACCCTTGGGCTGATGAACTTCATCAACCTGGCGCACGGCGCCTTCGCCATGCTCGGCGGCTATGTCACCGCGATCCTGATGAGCCGCTGGCAGGTGCCGTTCTTCCTGTGCCTGCCGGCCGCCTTCCTGGCCGCGGCCGCGGTTGGGCTGGTGCTGGAGCGGACGCTGTATCGACAGCTGTATCGCCGCAGCCATCTCGACCAGGTGCTGTTCTCGATCGGGATCGTCTTCATGGCCATGGCGGCCGCCGACTACCTGATGGGGTCGGAGCAGCAGATCATCCAGCTGCCCGACTACCTGCGCGGCCGGGTCGAGGTGCTGGGCGTCGGCATCGGCATCTACCGCGCCCTGATCATCATCATCTGCAGCGTGCTGGTGCTGGCACTGCAAGGGGTGCTGGCCTACACCCGCTTCGGCAGCCGGCTGCGCGCCGCGGTCGACGATCCGCGCGCGGCCAGGGGCCTGGGCATCCGGGTCGACACCGTCTTCGCCGCCACCTTCGCCGTCGGCTCGGGCCTCGCCGGACTCGGCGGCGCGCTGGGGGCCGAAATCCTCGGCGTCGACCCGACCTTCCCGCTGAAATACATGATCTATTTCCTGATCGTGGTGACCGTCGGCGGCACCTCCAGCCTGACCGGCCCGTTCCTGGCGGCACTGCTGCTGGGCATCGCCGATGTCGCCGGCAAGTACTATGTCCCGGCCTTCGGATCCTTCGTCATCTACACGGTGATGATCGTGGTGCTGCTGCTGCGGCCGCAGGGGCTGTTCGCCCGCGGAGGGAGCCGGTGACGGCCGCGCCGCTCTCCTCCGAAGCCGCACGGCTCTCCCCGGCCGCGTCGCGGGCCCGCTGGCGCTGGCCGGAGGCGATGTTCTGGCTGGCGGCGCTGGCCGCGCTGCTGCTGCCGGACCAGCACCTGATCCTGAACGAGATCGCGATCCTGGCGCTGTTCGCGCTCTCGCTCGACCTGATCCTCGGCTATGCCGGCATCGTTTCGCTCGGCCATGCCGCCTTCTTCGGCCTCGGCGCCTATGTCGCCGGCCTGCTGACCATCCATGTCGCCGGCGAGCCGCTGCTGGGCCTCGTGGCCGCCGCGGGGGCCGGGGCCGTGCTGGGCTTCGCCACCGGCTTTCTGGTGCTGCGCGGCTCCGACCTCACCCGGCTGATGGTCACGCTCGGCATCTCGCTGCTGCTGTTCGAGATCGCCAACCGGGCGGCCGGACTGACCGGCGGCGCCGACGGGCTGAACGGCATGGTGGTCGGCCCGATCCTGGGCTGGTTCGAGTTCGATCTCTACGGCACCACCGCCTATGCCTATAGCCTGGCGGTGCTGTTCCTCCTGTTCCTGTTCGCCCGGCGGGTGGTGCATTCACCCTTCGGCCTGTCGCTCAAGGCGATCCGCGACAACCGGCTGCGCGCCGCCGCGGTCGGCGTGCCGGTGGCGCGGCGGCTGGTCGGCGTCTACACGCTGTCGGCCGCCTATGCCGCGGTCGCCGGGGCGCTGCTGGCCCAGACCACGCAGTTCGTCTCGCTCGACGTCTTCGACTTCCACCGCTCGGCCGATGTGCTGCTGGTGCTGGTGATCGGTGGCGCCGGCTACCTCTATGGCGGGCCGATCGGCGCGGTGCTGTTCCGCTTCCTGCAGGACTGGATCTCCGGCCTGACGCCGCAATACTGGTCGTTCTGGCTCGGCGCCTTCCTGGTGCTGCTGGTGCTGGTCGGGCGCGACCGGCTGGTGCAGGGCGTGCGCCGGCCCCTCGCCTCTCTCCTCTCCCGCTTTGGAGCCGGGCGATGACCGCGGCGCTGGAGACCATCGGCCTGCAGAAGCGCTTCGGCGGACTGGTCGCCACCAACGACGTGTCGCTCAGCATCGCGGTCGGGGCGCGGCACGCGCTGATCGGCCCGAACGGCGCCGGCAAGACCACCTTCGTCAACCTGCTGACCGGCGTCCTGGCCCCGAGCGGCGGCCGGGTGCTGCTGGGCGGCGAGGACATCACCGGGCTGAAGCCGCATCTGCGGGTGCGGCGCGGCCTGGCCCGCACCTTCCAGATCAACCAGCTGTTCCCGGAGATCACGCCGCTCGACACCATCGGCCTCGCTGTCGCCGAGCGCCTGGGGCGCGGCGGCGACTGGTGGCGGGTGGCCGGCGGCAAGGCCGAGGTGCTGGACGAGATCCTCGCCATCGCCGAGCGCTTCCGCCTGACCGATGTGCTGCAGGCCCGCACCGCCACCCTGGCCTATGGCAAGCAGCGCCTCTTGGAGATCGCCACCGCCTTCGCCTGCCGCCCGCGCGTGCTGCTGCTGGACGAGCCGGCCGCCGGCGTGCCGGAGGTGGAGCGGCACGAGCTGCTGGCCACCATCGCCGAGCTGCCGCAGGACGTCTCGGTGCTGCTGATCGAGCACGACATGGATCTGGTGTTCAGCTTCGCCGACCGGATCTCGGTGCTGGTCAACGGCACGCTGCTGACCGAAGGCCCGCCCGACGCCATCGCCGCCGACCCGCAGGTGCGCGCCGTCTATCTCGGGGAGGCAGTGGATGGCTGAGCTGCTGGCCCTGCGCGATCTGGTCGCCGGCTATGGCGAGGCCGCCGTCGTCTCCGGCGTGTCGCTGACCCTGGCCGAGGGCGAGGCGCTGGCCCTCCTCGGTCGCAACGGCACCGGGAAGACCACGCTCCTGAACAGTATCATCGGCGTCACCCGCCGCTTCGGCGGCACCGTCGCACTGGCCGGGCGCGACCTGACCCGGACGCGGCCGGAGGACCGGGCGCTGGCCGGGATCGGCTGGGTGCCGCAGGAGCGCAACATCTTCAGGTCGCTGACGGTCGAGGAGAACATGACCGCGGTGGCGCGGCCTGGCCCATGGACGCCGGAGCGCGCCTACGCCCTGTTCCCGCGGCTGAAGGAGCGGCGCGGCAACCTGGGCAGCCAGCTGTCGGGCGGCGAGCAGCAGATGCTGGCCATCGCCCGCGCCCTGATGCTGAACCCGAAGCTGCTGCTGCTGGACGAGCCGACCGAGGGCCTGGCGCCGATCATCGTCGAGGAGCTGCTGGCCGCGCTGAAGCGCATCCTGCGCGACGAGGGCGTCGCGGCTGTCGTGGTCGAGCAGCACGCCCAGAAGATCCTGTCCGTCACCGACCAGGCGGTGATCCTGGAGCGCGGCGCCATCGTCCATGCCGCGCCCAGCGCCGTCCTGAAGGCCGACGAGGCCGCCCTGACCCGCCATCTCGGCGTCACCCGCAAGGGCTCGCACGCCTGACCCAAGGAGAGACCGATGCCGCACCAGACCCCGCCCTTCCGCGCCGACATGGTCGGCAGCCTGCTGCGCACCGCCCCGTTGAAGGCCGCCCGCGCCCAGCACGAGCAGGGCGCCATCACCGCTGGCGAGCTGCAGGCGATCGAGGACCAGGAGATCCGCAAGATCGTCCGCCGGCAGGAGGAGATCGGCCTGCAGGCCGTCACCGACGGCGAGTTCCGCCGCGCCTTCTGGCATTTCGACTTCCTCGAGCATCTCGACGGCGTCGAGGGCTACTGGGCCGACCATGGCATCCAGTTCCAGGGCGCCCAGGTGAAGCCGAAGGGCATTCGCGTGACCGGGAAGCTGGGCTTCACCAGCCACCCGATGCTGGAGCATTTCCGCTTCCTGAAGGCGAATACCGGCCGGGTGCCGAAGATGACGATCCCATCGCCCAGCATGCTGCACTACCGCGGCGGCCGGCAGGTGATCGACACCGCGGTCTATTCGGAGATGGAGGACTTCTACGCCGATCTCGGCCGGGCCTATGCCGGCGCGGTGGCGGCCTTCGCCGCCGAGGGCTGCCGCTACCTGCAGCTGGACGATGTCAGCTTCGCCTATCTCTGCGACCCGGATCAGCGGCGGATGCTGGCCGAGCGCGGCGACGACCCGGTGAAGCAGCCGGGCATCTATGCCGCCATGCTGAACGCCGCCATCGCCGGCCGGCCGAAGGACATGGTGATCACCATGCATCTCTGCCGCGGCAATTTCCGCTCCACCTTCATCGCCTCGGGCGGCTACGAGCCGGTGGCGGAGCGGCTGTTCAACGAGATCGCCGCCGACGGCTATTTCATGGAATGGGACACCGAGCGCGCCGGCGGGTTCGAGCCGCTGCGCTTCCTGCCCAAGGGGAAGTCCGTGGTGTTGGGATTGGTGACCTCCAAGTCCGGCACGCTGGAGCAGAAGGACGACATCAAGCGCCGGATCGACGAGGCGGCGAAATTCGTCGACCTCGACCAGCTGTGCCTCAGCCCGCAATGCGGCTTCGCCAGCACCGAGGAGGGCAACGTCCTGGCCGAGGACGAGCAATGGGCGAAGCTTAAGATGATCGTGGAGATCGCGCGGGAGGTCTGGGGGTAGGCAGGCCCCTCCTCGCCATGGCGGCCTTAAGAATTATCAAAGCCGAGCCTTGAAATATCTTCTTGACCTAAAGTCGACTTGAACTTGTACCCGTGGAGGCTCCCGACGACAGGAGCATCCATCATGCCTATCGACACCGATCTGCGGCGACTGCGCGTGGCGGTCACCGGCGGCACCTCCGGCCTCGGCCTGGCCCTGGTGCGGCTGCTGACCGCGATGGGCGCTCGCGTGGCCTTCGTCGCCCGCGGCGCCGAGGCTGTGGCCCGCACCGCGCGCGAGACCGGCGCCCAGGGCATCGTCGGCGATCTCGGGCGCAAGGAGGACATCCACCCGATCGCGCTGCAGGTCACGGCGGGGCTGGGCGGGCTCGACGTGCTGATCAACAACGCCTCGAGCCTCGGCCCGGTCCCCCTCGCGCTGCTGGCCGACACCGAATGCGAGGATCTGGAGCAGGCGCTGGCGGTCAACCTGGTCGGGCCGTTCCGGCTGACCAAGGCCTTGTTCGGCGCCCTCGCCGCCTCCGCCCGCCAGGGGCGTGGCGCGGTGGTGCTCAACATCTCCAGCGACGCGGCCGTGAACGCCTATGCCGGCTGGGGAGCCTACAGCGCCAGCAAGGCCGGGCTGCGCCATCTGACGGCGATCTGGGCCGAGGAGGCCCGGGGCGAGGGCGTGCGCTTCCTGTCGATCGACCCCGGCGACATGGACACGCCGCTGCACGCCTTGGCCGTGCCCGACGCCGACCCGTCGGCCCTGAAGATGCCTGAGGTCTCGGCCGCCGAAATCGTGCAGGCCGTGCTGGCCGCCCTGCCGGGTCGCGCCGCCGAGCAGCGGGTGGACGCATGATCGCCGCCGACCGGCCCGACCGGCCCGCCGCCCGGCTCTGCGTCGTCGACGATCGAGGGCAGACCCGGCACCTGCCCCGCGCGGCCCTGGCGACTCTGCTGGCCCCGGGCGATCTGGTTGTCGCCAATGATGCCGCCACCTTGCCCGCGAGCCTGCACGGCTGGCATCACGAGAGCGAGAGCCCGATCGAGTTGCGGCTGGCCGGCTGGGTGACACCGGGCGATCCGACGCGTTTCGTGGCCGTGGCCTTCGGCGCCGGCGACCACCGCATCCGCACCGAGGACCGGCCGGCGCCGCCACCTCTGTCGGCCGGCGATCCCCTGGCGCTCGGGCCCCTGGGGGCCGTGATCGAGCGCGTGCTGGACCATCCGCGCCTGATCCAGTTGCACGTCCTGGGCACGCGGGACGACGTGCTGGCCGGCTTGGCGCGGCATGGCCGGCCAATCCAGTACGCCCATGTGCCGCAGCCGCTGGCGCTGTGGGACGTCTGGACCCGCATCGCCGCCGACCCGGTGGCGTTCGAACCGCCCTCGGCCGGCTTCGCGCTGGACTGGGCGCTGCTCGCCGCCTGGCGCCGGCGCGGCATCGGCTTCGCCACGCTGACCCATGCCGCCGGCATCTCCTCGACCGGCGACCCGGCGCTCGACCGGCGCCTGCCCTTCGACGAGCCGTACCGAATCCCCGAGCGGACCGCTGCGGCGATTGCCCGGGCGAAGACCGTAGGCGGGCGCGTGGTCGCCATCGGCACCACCGTGGTTCGCGCCCTCGAAGCCGCGGTTGAGGCCAACGGCACGGCGCGCGTCGGCGACGGCATCGCCGCCAACCGCATCGGTCCCGCGACCCGGCTGCGCGTGGTCGATGCCCTCCTCACCGGCATGCACCAGCCGGGCGAAAGCCATTTCGAACTGCTGCGCGCCTTCGCCCCGGACGGCGTACTGGACCGCTTGCCGGCCGCCCTCACGGCCGAAGGCTACCGCGGCCATGAGTTCGGGGATGTGATGCTGATCGAGCGGCAGGCCATCGGGTCGGAGCGTCGCAACGGAAGCGCGAGCGCCAAGGCCGCCTGACGGACGCCCAAGGACTCACGTCCCCGTTTTGTCATGCCCAAGCTTGTCCCGGGCATCCAGGGATGTCGAGGCCGCTCTGGGTGGCCCCTGGATCGCCGGGTCAAGCCCTGCGATGACAGATAGGGGAGTGGAGAGCCTACTCCGCCGGCCAGGTCTCGATGGTCTCGATGAAGCGGGTCAGCCAGGCGTTGGTCTGGGCGCCGTCCAAAGCGCGATGGTCGATGGTCAGCGAGACATAGGCCATCGGCCGGATCACCATCGCATCGGCGCCGCCGGCCTCGCGCACCACCACCCGCTTCTCGACCTTGCCAACGCCGAGAATCGCCACCTGCGGCTGGTTGATGATGATCGGCGCCGCCAGCAACGAGCCGGAGACGCCGTGGTTCGAGATGGTGAAGGTGCCGCCCTGGACATCGGCCGGCGCCAACCTGCCGGCGCGGGCCAGGGCCGTCGCCTCCTGCAGCCGCACGGCGACGCCGAGCAGCGACAGCGACTGCGCCCGGTGCACCACCGGCACCACGAGGCCATTGTCCCCGAGCGCGGTGCCGATGCCGATGCCGATGTCGTCGAACACCTCCAGCGCGTCGTCGTGCCAGCGGCTGTTGACCGTGGGCACCGCCTTCATCGCGGCGACGCAGGCCTGGACCAGATAGGCGGTGACGGTCAAGGCGACGCCCTGGCGCTCGAACGTCGCCTTGTGCGCCTGGCGATGCGCCAGCACGGCGCCGAAATCGGCCTCGAACACGGCGGTGACATGCGGCGCCGTGGCGACGGAGTGCGCCATGTGCTCGGCGATGCGCCGGCGCATGGAATCGTGCGGGATGCGGTGGGAGCGAAGCCCCGGGACCGGCTTCACTTCGGTAGGCGGCGCGGCCGGCCGGGCCTGGCGGCGGGCCAGTTCCTGCTCGACATCCTGGCGCGTCAGCCGCCCGTCCTTGCCGCTGCCGGCCAGCCCGGCCGGGTCCAGCCCGGTCTCGGCCAGCCGCTTGCGCACCGATGGAGAGAGCCGCAGCGCCGGATCGAACTCGGCGATGGACCGCCCTGAGTCCCCCCTCCCCTCGCGGGAGGGGGGTAGGGGGAGGGGGTTTTCGCCATCGGAGACGATGCCGGGTTCGCTCGATGCATCGAGGTCGTCAGCTTTTCGCGCGCGGACGCGCGCAGCCCCCTCCCCCTGCCCCCCTCCCGCAGGGGGAGGGGGGACTGAGGAAGAGGCAGCCGACGGCATTTCAATCCGCCCCAGCACCGCCCCCGGTACCGCGTCCTGATCGGTCGCAATCAGGATCTCCAGCAAGGTCCCGGAGGCCGGCGCCGGGACCTCGACGGTGACCTTGTCGGTCTCCAGTTCCACCAGCGGGTCGCCTTCGCGCACCGTGTCGCCCACAGCGGCCAGCCAACCGCGCACCGCCGCCTTGGTGCCCTCTTGCTGGACCGGCGCGAGCACATCGACCCTCACGCCGTGCTCATGCGCCCGATCGGCCGTCGACTCCTTGAACAGCTCGACGAGTTCCTCTGGGGGACTTCTCTGTATAAATCTGGACGTCATCGTCTCGGCCCCAAACTCGTTCAGCGCTCCGGCCTTAGAACCCGGTCAGCGCGAGGATCTTGTCGCGGATCCGGTCGACCGACGGCACCGCGGCGTCCAGCAGCACCGGATTGTGCGGGCTGGGGATGTCCGGCATCGTCAGCCGCGCCACCGGGGCGTCGAGGTCCATGAACGCCTCGTCCGCCACCACCGCCGCGATCTCCGCCCCGAAGCCGCCGGTGCGCAGGTCCTCATGCACGATCAGGCAGCGCCTTGTGCGGGCCACGGAGGCCAGCACGGCCCCGCTGTCCCACGGCATCAGCGTGCGCAGATCGATCACCTCGACCGATTTGCCGCTGGCCCGCGCCGCCGCCTCCGCCCGCTCGACCATGGCGCCCCAGGTGACGATGGTCAGATCCCGCCCTGCCATCGTGGTCCGCGCCCGGCCGAAGGGCAGGACGAAATCATCGCCCGGATAAGGCCGCCGGGCCCAGGCGGCATCAAGCATGGCGCGATGCTCCAGGAACATCACCGGGTCGTCGCCGCGCAGCGCCGCGCGCAGCAGCCCGACCGCATCCTCGGCATTGGACGGCACCGCCACCTTCCAGCCGGGCGCGTGCACGAACTGCACCTCGTTGGTCTGGCTGTGCCAGGGGTCGCCGCATTTCAGGAACCCGACCGGCATGCGCAGCACCATCGGCGCGGCGAAGCGGTTGTTGGTGCGCCAGCGCATGGAGCCGCAATCGTTGATCTGCTCCACCGCCGGATCGGCGTATTTGCGGAACTGGATCTCCGGCACCGGCAGCAGCCCGGCCAGCGCCATGCCGACGGCGCGGCCGACGATGCCCTCCTCCGACAGGCTGGTGTCCATCACCCGGGCCGCGCCGAACTTCTCCTGCAGTCCCAGCGTCACGGCATGAACACCGCCCTTCGGCCCGATGTCCTCGCCCAGCATCACCATGCGCGGATTGACCGACAGCTCGTGGTCCAGGGTGCGGCGGATGGCGGTGACCATGTTGATCCGCGGGCCGTCCGGCTGCGGCGCGTCGTGGCCTGCGGCCGGGACAATGCCTTCGCCCCGCAACCCGCCCATGGCCTGGGCCTCGCCTTCGAAGAAGACGTGGCGGGTCACCCCGGTGGCGTCGGGAGCGGGGCGCGCCTCGGCCCCGACCCGTGCCGCCTCGACCTGCGCCCCGGCCTCGGCGGCCAGTGCATCCCATTCCGCCGCCTCCATCACGGCCGGCACAAGGAACTGCTTGAGCTTGGGCAGCGGGTCGCGGGCCCATTCCGCCGCCACCGTCTCGGCCGGCTTGTAGGCCTGGGTGTCCTGGAAGCTGTGGCCCTCCAGCCGCGGCACGCTGAGCCGCAGCAGGCACGGGCCCTTGCGGCCGCGGACATGGGCGACGGCGGCATCGGCCAGCCGCGCCGCCTCGGCCGGGTCGGTGCCGTCGCCGGCCAGGATGTGCAGGCCGCGGAAGCTGGCGAGGTTGGCGGCGATGTCGCCGCCCGGGGTCTGGAACCGCGACGGCACCGAAATGCCATAGCCGTTATCCTCGATCAGGAACAGCACCGGCAGGCGCTGGGTGGTGGCGATGGTCAGCGCCGACCAGAAGCCGTTGGTGGCGACCGAGGCGTCGCCACCCAAGACTACGGCGATGGCGCGGTCGCAGGCCGTGTCGTGCAGCACGGTGCGGCCGTACTCGATTGCCTGAGCCCAACCGGCAGCCGGGGTGTACTGGGTGCCGACGCCGCCGCACATTGGCAGCGCCGAGGGGCCGGCCGGGTTCGGGAAGTTGAACACCACGCCGATGTCGCGGCCGGCGGAATAGCCCCCGTCCCGCGCCATCGACGATCCGAGCGCGTCCGCCAGGTCGACGCCGAGGGTCAGCAGGATCGGGCGGGAACGGTAATAGCCGCAGACCGCGTCGCGCGGATCGTCCAGCCGGGTGCCCAGCAGGATCTGCGCCAGGTCGTGGCCGCGGGCGGAAAACTGGTAGAGCACCTTCTTCTGCGGCGCCAACACCGTCTCCTCCAGCGCATCGAGGGCGCGGGACAGGTGCAGCAGATGGGCGATGCGGCGCCAGTCGAATCCGGGATCGGGCGCATTCGCCAGGAGGCGGGGCTGCTGGTAGGCGAGAGCGGTCACCGGGTCGTCCTTCCGCTGGGTTTCCGACCGGGACGCGCGAAGCGCGCATCTCCAGGAAAAGGATGCGCCGAGATCGGGGAAAAGTTTTGCCGATGTCGGCGCAGCACCATGAGATCTGAGGTATGATTTTTCTGGATCAGGGAGATTACGGAGGTTTCATGCCCACGGATGCCGAGGAGCTGGACCGGTTCGAGCGCGCCATCCTGGCGGCGCTGCAGCGCAACGCCCGGCAGAGCGTGCAGGAGCTGGCCGATGCGGTGGGCCTGTCGACCTCGCCGACCTGGCGGCGGCTGAAGGCGCTGGAGGAGCGCGGCGTGATCAAGGATTACGTCGCCCGGGTCGACCCGGCCCGGCTGGGCTACGGCGAGACCGCCTTCGCCCATGTCACCCTGGCCAAGCACGACGGCGAGCAGATCGAGGCGTTCGAAAAGAAGATCGCCGAGCGGCCGGAGGTGCTGGAGTTCTATTCGATGACCGGCTCGGCCGACTACATCCTGCGCATCGTCACCCGCAGCCCGCTGGACTACGAGAAGTTCCTGAAGGAGGTGGTGTTCACCAGCCCGGCGGTGCAGCACATCAGCTCGAACTTCGCCCTGCGCGAGATCAAGAACAGCGTGGCGATCCCGGTGTAGGTTCGACTGTCTTCCCTTATCCCCTATTGTCATCCTCGGGCTTGACCCGAGGATTCAGGGGCCGCCAGAGCAGCTCTTGATGGCCCCTGATTGCCGGGTCAAGCCCGGCAATGACAAGGGAGGGGGGCTCCGACCCATCAGCGATCTCCTTGCCCGCCCACCCCCAGCCAAGGCATCGTGGCGGCCGCAGCCTGACGGGAGGAGTGCCAGCGTGAGCATCGAGTTCCTGATCACCTCGTTCATCATCGTCGCCTCGCCCGGCACCGGCGCGCTGTTCACCATCGCGGCCGGGCTGACCCGCGGGTCGCGCGCCAGCGTGATCGCCGCCTTCGGCTGCACCCTCGGCATCGTGCCGCATATGGCGGCGGCGATCCTGGGGCTGGCGGCGCTGCTGCACACCAGCGCCCTGGCCTTCGAGATCTTCAAATATCTCGGCGTCGCCTATCTGCTGTGGATGGCCTTCAACACGCTGCGCGAGCACGGCGCGCTGAAGGTGGAGAAGCAGGTCGGCGGCCGGTCGGCCTTGCAGGTCACAGTGACCGCGATCCTGATCAACATCCTGAACCCGAAGCTGTCGATCTTCTTCGTCGCCTTCCTGCCGCAGTTCGTCAGCGCCGGCGAGGCCCAGCCGCTGGCCCGGATGCTGGAGCTGAGCGGTGTGTTCATGCTGATGACCTTCCTGGTCTTCGCGGTCTACGGCCTGTTCGCCGCCGCGATGCGCGACCATGTGATCTCGCGCCCGCGGGTGATGACCTGGATGCGCCGCAGCTTCGCCGCCGCCTTTGTCGCCCTCGGCGCCAAGCTGGCTCTGGCCGAGCGATAGGCCGATTCTCCTGGAGCGGAACGCCTCCGCGCCACCTGCCGTTCGACCCTGAAAGGTCCAGTATCGGTGGGAGAGCCCGATGGCGACGTCGCCGTCGACGGAAGAAGGGCATGGCCGCGACGCACGGTCGCCGGTCGAGATCCCGCGGCGCGGATGGCTCGACATCTTGTACCGGGTGTGGACGGAGATCGACGACGACCGCGTCTTCGCCCTCGCCGCCGGCGTCGCCTACTACTCCCTGCTGGCCCTGTTCCCCGCGATCGGCGTGATCGTCTCGCTGTACGGCTTCGTCGCGGATCCCGCCAGCGTCGAGCGGGACATCGCCGAGCTGGCCTTCATCCTGCCGAGCGGCGGGATGGAGGTGATCGGCGGCCAGCTGCATCGCCTCGCCAGCCAGCCCCCGCGGGCCCTCGGCCTCGCCTTCCTGGTCAGCCTGGCCATCTCGCTGTGGAGCGCGAATGCCGGGGTGAAGGCGTTGTTCGACGCGCTGAACGTCGTCTATGACGAGACCGAGAAGCGCGGCTTCTTCCGGCTGAACGCCATCTCGCTGCTGTTCACCGCGCTCGCCCTCGTCTTCGTCGTCCTTGCCCTCGTCGGCGTCGTCGTCGTGCCGGTGGTCCTCAGCTTCGTCGGCCTCGGATCGGTCGCCGGCACGCTGGTCTGGCTGCTGCGCTGGCCGGCCCTTCTGCTGCTGACGGTCGTCGGGCTGTCGCTGCTGTACCGGTTCGGCCCGAGCCGACGCGAGGCGCGCTGGCAATGGATCAGCTGGGGCAGCGCGGTCGCGGCCCTGGTCTGGATCGGCGGATCGATGCTGTTCTCCTGGTACGTCGCCCGCTTCGACAGCTATGGCGCGACCTACGGATCGCTCGGGGCGGTGGTCGGCTTCCTGACCTGGATCTGGCTGTCGACCGTCGTGTTCCTGATCGGCGCCGAGCTGAACGCGGAGGCGGAGCACCAGACGGCCCGCGACAGCACAATCGGCGGCGACAAGCCGAGGGGCCGGCGCGGCGCCGTCATGGCCGACACGCTCGGGAAGACCAAGCCCTGGCGCGACGACGCATCGAAGGACGATCAGTCCCGGTAGCCCGGCTCCCCGGCGTCGAGGATCGCCTTGACGTTGTCCAGGTGGTCGGCGGCGAAGCGGCCATAGCCGCGCCATTGCCGCTCGGTCAGCCGCGCCACCTCGTCCGGCATCACCCGCAGCGGACGGCCGGCGGCGTAGCAGGTCAGCAGCGTCTCCGCCGCGCGCTCGAAGTAATAGAGCTCGTCGAAGGCGTCGGCCACGGTCGGGCCGATCACCAGCACGCCGTGATTGGCCATCAGCAGCACGGTCTTGCCCTCGGTCATCAGCGCCGCCTGGCGGTCGCCCTCCTCATCCGACAGCGCCATGCCGGCGAAGCCGTCATCAATCGCCACCCGGCCGAAGAAGCGGGCGGTGTTCATGTCGATCGGCGGCATCGTGCTGTCCGCCAGGCAGGCCAGGGCGGTGGCGTATTTCGAATGCAGATGCATGATGCAGCGGGCCTGCGGCAGCGCCGCATGCAGCCGGGCGTGCAGGTACCAGGCGGTCGGGTCCGGCGCGTCGGGCTGGTCCAGTGTCGTCGGGTCATGCGCGTCGAGCAGCAGCAGGCTGCCGGCGGTGACGCGGGAGAAGTGCAGCCGGCACGGGTTGATCAGGAAGCGCGATCCCTCCTCGGACACCGCCACGCTCATGTGGTTGGCGATCGATTCATGCATGTCGAGCCGCGCGAACCAGCGGAACGCCGCGGCCAGGTCGATGCGGGCCTGGCGGTGAACGTCCTCGGCTTCGGCGACGACGAAGGGAGGGCGGAGGGTTGCAGTCATGGCCGATTCCTTCCGTGTCAACGCTGGGCGGTTTGCCACCGGGGGTGGATCCACACCGGTTGCTCGTCGCGCGGCGGGGCCGGCCGGCCGCGGATCAGGTCGCTCGCCTTCTCTGCGATCATGATGGTGGGGGCGTTGGTGTTGCCGCTGACGATCGCCGGCATTACCGAGGCGTCGACCACCCGCAGGCTCCCGACGCCGTGGACGCGGCATTCGCCGTCGACCACGGCCGTGCCGCCCTGCCCCATCCGGCAGGTGCCGACCGGGTGATAGCAGGTCTCGATCCCCTGGCGCAGATACGCGTCGATCTCGTCGTCGCTGCGCACTGCCGGGCCGGGGTAGATCTCCTCGCCGCGATAGGCGGCCAGCGCCGGCTGGGCCAGGATCTCGCGGGTCAGCCGCACCGAGTCCCGCAGGTCGATCCGGTCCTGCGGGTCCTGCAGGTAGTTGAAGCGGATCGCCGGCGGCTGGGCCGGGTCGGCGGAGCGAAGCTTCACATGGCCCAGGCTGCGCGGCCGCATCAGGTCGATATGCACCTGGAAAGAATGGCCGCCGACATCCTCGACCGTGCCGGGCTTGATCGCGATCGGCATGAAGGTCAGCTGCAGGTCGGGATGCTCGATGCCCGGCCGGCTGCGGATGAAGCCGCCGGCCTCGAAGTGGTTGGACGCGGCCGGCCCGCTCTTGCCGGCGAACCAGCGCAGCCCGGTCACCAGCTTGCGCAGGCCGCGATTGACCCCATACAGCGACGCCGGCGTGCGGCAGCGGTGCTGGATAACGATGTCCGGATGGTCGTTCAGGTTGGCGCCGACGCCGGGCAGGTCGACCAGCGGCGTGATGCCCAGCGCCGCCAGATCGTCGGCCGGACCGATGCCGGACAGCTGCAGCACCTGCGGCGAGTTGATCGCCCCACCCGACAGGACCACCTCGGCCTCGGCCCGCGCGGTCTCCACCCGGCCGCGCCGGGCGAATTCGACGCCAACGGCGCGGCCGCGCTTGAGCACGATGCGGCGCACCAGCGCGCCAGTGACCACGGTCAGGTTCGGGCGGCCCAGCGCCGGCCGCAGATAGGCGCGCGCCGCGCTCCATCGCCGGCCGCCGCCGGTGGTGCGGTCGATCCGGCCGAAACCCTCCTGCCGCGCCCCGTTCACATCCGTGGTCAGGCCGTACCCCGCCTCCTGCCCCGCCCGGACGAAGGCGTCGGCCAGCGGCGTGGCGGCGAGGTCCGGCGCGAACACCGACAGCGGCCCGTCGCCGCCGTGATAGGCGTCACCGCCCAGGCTGTGCCGCTCCGCCCGCTTGAAATAGGGCAGCACGTCGGCATAGGCCCAGCCCTGCAGCCCGGCCTGGGCCCAGGCGTCGTAGTCGCGGGCGTGGCCGCGGATATAGACCATGCCGTTGATCGAGGACGACCCGCCCAGCACCCGGCCGCGCGGATGCGACAGGCGGCGGCCGTCGAGATGCGTCTCCGGCTCCGACACATAGGCCCAGTTGAACCGGTCGGAGGACAACAGCCGCCCGACCGCCGCCGGCATGTGGATCTGCCAGCTGCGGTCCGCCGGCCCGGCCTCCAGCAGCAGCACGCGAACGGCCGGGTCCTCGGTCAGCCGCGCCGCCAGCACGCATCCGGCGGAGCCGGCGCCGACGATCACGTAGTCGTGACGATGATCGGGCATCGCCGCTCAGGCCGCTTCGGGGCGGATCGCCCGGTGGCACAGCTGATGGAAGTGCCGCACCAGATGCTCGCTGCGGTTGTCCGGCGTCTCGCCGATCAGGTAGCGGCCATGGCGGAACCCCATCGACCGCAGGCCCTTCTGGTTGGAGATGTTGAGCTGGATGTCCTCCGGCCCCAGCTCCTCGTTCATCCAGCGGATGCAGGCGCGGGTCACCTCCGGCAGCGGGCGCCCCTCCGGCCCGTAATAGCCGAAGCGCAGGATCGAGGTCTCCGGCCCGGTCGGGATCATGATGAAGGTGCCGACCACGTCGGCATAGGGGAAGGCGTAGATCGTCGCGTTCGGCCACAGGCCGAGGTTGAAGAACCAGTCGGTCTGCCAGGTCGCGCCGCCGAGCGGCACGCCATAGGCATGGGTGGTGCCTGGCTTCGGCGGGCCGATATAGGTCCACCAGTCGCCGCGCGGCGTCAGCGCATAGCCGTCGAAATCGATCAGCTGCGCCAGCTCGCGATGCACAGGGCCGGAATAGCTGAAGTGATAGCCTTCGATCGAGTTCTCCTGGATCACCTTCCAGTTGGCGGCCACCGCCACGTCGACCTCCTCCACCAGCACCAGCCGGTCGAGGTCGGGCAGGAAGCGCCGCATCTCGGCCTCGGCGCCGGGCGCCATGTCGGCGATCGGCCGCGCCGCGGGGTCGAGATTGACGAAGACGAAGGCGCCGAAGATCTCGACCCGAACCGGCTTCAGCCCGTGCTCGGCCTTGTCGAAATGGGCCAGGCATTCGGTGCGCGGCGCCCCGCGCAGGCTGCCGTCCAGCCCGTAGGTCCAGGCGTGGTAGCCGCAGGTGATCGCCCGGGCCTTGCTGCGCCGGGTCTCAACCAGCCGGTTGCCGCGGTGCTGGCAGACATTGTGGAAGGCGCGGATTTGCCCGTCCGAGCCCTTCATCACCAGGATGCTCTGGTCGAGGATCGTCTCGGTGACGATGTCGCCCGTCTCGCGGAAGTCGTTGAGATGGCCGACCAGATGCCAGGACTTGAGGAAGATCCCTTCCCGCTCCGCCTCATACACCGACGGGTCGTAGAAGAACGGGGCCGGCAGGGAATAGCCGGCGTCCTGGTCGGCCTTGGTCCAGGTCGGAACCGTGATGGTCATTTTTGTCTCCCGCTGGCTGGCGTTGCCGGAAGAATGGGAGAGGTCCCAGGCCGCAACCTGTCATTGCCCGTCACGGTGATGTCGATTTTTCACAGGCTGCCGATGGCGGGGATGGCATGCTGGATCCGTTCGACCACGGGACACGCATGCGCAAGCTGGCCTTCCTGGTGCTGCCCGAATTCTCGGCGCTGGGCCTCGCCGCGGCGATCGAGCCGCTGTTCGTCGCCAACTGGCTGGCGCAGCGGCAGCTGTTCGCCTGGACCGTGGTCTCGGCCGACGGCAACGCGGTCCGCGCCAGCAACGGCACGGTCACGCCGGTCGATGGCGGCCTGGCGGCGGCGGAGGGCAGCGGCACCGTCTTCGTGCTGGCCAGCTTCGATTCCGCCGCGGTCGCCGGGCAGCGGCCGGTGCTGCCCTGGCTGCGGCGGCTGGCCCGCTTCGGGGTCGAGCTCGGCGGCATCGAGACCGGCAGCCTGGCCCTGGCCGAGGCCGGCCTGCTGGACGGCCACACCGCAGCGGTCCATTGGGACAACCTGACCGGCTTCCAGGAGCGCTATCCGGCGGTGCGCGCGGTGCCGCAGCTCTATGCCGTCTCGGGCGGCCGGATCACCTGCGCCGGGGCGTCCGCCATCCTCGACATGATGGTCGGGTGGATCGGGCGCCATGCCGATCCCGGCCTGGCCGGCGAGGTCGCCGAGCACCTGCTGCTCGGCCGGGTGCGGCCGCCGGAAACCGGGCAGCGGGAGGCGGATGCGCAGCCGGCTGCCGATCCGCTGGTGGCCCAGGCCCTGGAGATCATGCGCGATACGATCGACGAGCCCCTGCCCTGCGCCGCCGTCGCCGACCGGGTCGGCCTGTCACTGCGCCAGCTCGAGCGCCGCTTCAAGCAGGCGCTCAGCCGCTCAGTGCAGGGCCAGTACCTGCTGCTGCGCATGGCCAAGGCGCACCAACTGCTGCAGCAGACGGGGCTGAGCGTCACCGAGGTCGCCTTCTCCTGCGGCTTCCCGTCGCTCGAATATTTCTCCCGCCGCTACCGCGCCCAGTTTGGCTGCAAGCCCAGCACCGACCGGCGACAATCGACCACCGCCCCCGTCCTGCGGCAGAAACCGGGCCATTCATTGATCGAGCGTTCAGAGAATTCTTGATCTGCAGCCGCGACGCGCCGAGTCTGGTGGCGACTGACATTCCCTGAACGGACCGGAGGTCATGGCCCGTACCCGTGCCACTGATTACGACGAGAAGCGGCGGGCGATCCTGCACAGGACGGCGGAGCTGTTCGCCCGGCACGGCTTCACCGGCGCCTCGATCACCATGATCGCCGAGGCCTGCGGCATCTCGAAGGCGCTGCTGTACCACTACTACCGCGACAAGGACGCGGTGCTGTTCGACATCCTGGCCCACCACCTGTCGACCCTGGTCGCGGCGGTGGAGGAAGCCGCGGCCGCCCCCGCCAGTGCGCGCGAGCGGCTGCACGCGATCGTCGCCGCGCTGCTCGACGCCTATCGCGACGCCGATGCCGAGCACCAGGTGCAGATCACCAGCCTGAAGCTGCTGCCGCCGGAGCAGCAGGAGCAGCTCAAGGAGATGGAGCGGACGCTGGTGCGGATCTTCGCCGGGGCGCTGGCCGCGGCCGTGCCGCAGGTCGCTGCCGACCGCGCTCTGCTGATGCCGCTGACCATGTCGCTGTTCGGCATGCTGAATTGGCACTACCTCTGGTTCCGCGAGGGCAAGGGGCTGAGCCGGGCCGACTATGCCCGGCTGGCGACCGAGCTGGTCCTGTCCGGCGCCGCGGACGCGGTGGCGGCGGTGCAGGACAAGGCGGCCCCCCGCCGGCGGATGGAAACCGCCTGAGCCTCATGCCCCGCACCGCCCTGCGCCGGATCCTGGAGGGCCTGAAGGCCGAGCCGTCGCGCACCTGGTCGATCATCATCACCGTCTATGGCGACGCGATCGTGCCGCGCGGCGGGTCGCTGTGGCTCGGCACCCTGTCCGCCTTCCTGCATTCGATCGACATCGGCGACGGGGTGGTGCGGACGGCGATGTCGCGGCTGGCCGCCGATGGCTGGCTGGAGCGCAGCCGGGCCGGCCGCAACAGCTACTACCGCCTGGCCGAGCGCGGGCGGGAGACGTTCCGCACCGCCACCGAGCACATCTACAACGCCCATCCGCCGCCGCCCGGCAGCGGCTTCGTGCTGGTGCTGCCCGGCAACGGCGGCGACCGGGAGGCGGCGCGGTCGGCCCTGCAGGCGGCCGGCTTCGGCAGCGCTGCCCCGGGCGTCTGGGTGGCGCCGGCTGGCACGCCGGTCCCGCCGGAGGCGGCGGAAGCGCTGCGCCTGGACGCCTCGGCCGATGCCGAGACGCGGCGCCGGCTGGCGGCGCAGAGCTGGCCGCTGGACCAGACGGCCTCCGCCTATCGCCGCTTCCTCGCGGCCTTCGAGCCGCTGCAGGCAGCGCTGGCGGCGGGCGGCGCGCTGCCAGACCAGGACAGCTTCATCGCCCGCATCCTGCTGATCCATGCCTGGCGCCGCATCGTCCTGCGCGACCCGGTGCTGCCGGCCGACCTGCTGCCGCCGGACTGGCCCGGCACCGCCGCCCGCGCGCTGTGCGCCAATCTCTACCACCGGCTGCTGCCGGCCTCCGAACGCTGGCTCGACGTCCACGGCCAAGCCGAATCCGGCCCCCTCCCCTCACCCGGCCCGGAGCTGCAGGCGCGGTTCCGGTAGGCTTGGCGGGCCGCGCCGCGCGATCCCTCGCACCCCAATATGTTACCAAAAACATTGACTATGTAAATTTCTGTGACATATAATCCGACCAAGGTCAGGGAGGATGCTGGACGCCATGTACACGCAGGCCCTCAACGCCACCGATCAAGCCGGCAAGCCGGTCGAGGACGCCGCCCTCGCCGCCCGCTTCCAGGAGCGGATCGACGCCGAGGATCGGATCGAGCCGAACGACTGGATGCCGGAGGCCTATCGCAAGACCCTGACCCGCCAGATCTCCCAGCACGCCCATTCCGAGATCGTCGGCATGCTGCCGGAGGGCAACTGGATCACCCGGGCGCCGACCCTGCGGCGCAAGGCGGCGCTGCTGGCCAAGGTGCAGGACGAATGCGGCCACGGCCTCTACCTCTACGCCGCGGCCGAGACGCTGGGCACGGCGCGGGAGGAGCTGGTCGACCAGCTGCTGACCGGCCGCGCGAAGTACTCCTCGATCTTCAATTACCCGACCCTGACCTGGGCCGATATCGGCGCCATCGGCTGGCTGGTCGACGGCGCCGCGATCATGAACCAGATCCCGCTGTGCCGCTGCTCCTACGGGCCCTATGCCCGCGCCATGATCCGGGTGTGCAAGGAGGAGAGCTTCCACCAGCGCCAGGGCTACGAGATCATGGTCACCCTGGCCCGCGGCACGCCGGAGCAGAAGGCGATGGCGCAGGACGCGCTGGATCGCTGGTGGTGGCCTTGCCTGATGATGTTCGGCCCGCCGGATTCGGCCAGCCAGCACAGCGACACCTCGACCAAATGGAAGATCAAGCGCTTCTCCAATGACGAGCTGCGCCAGAAATTCGTCGACGCCACCGTGCCGCAGGCCCGGTTCATCGGCCTGTTCCCGCCGGATCCGGAGTTGAAGCTGAACGCCGAGACCGGGCATTGGGACTATGGCGCCATCGACTGGGACGAGTTCAAGCGGGTGCTGGCCGGCAACGGTCCCTGCAACCGCGACCGGATGGCCGCGCGCCGCAAGGCGCATGACGACGGTGCCTGGGTGCGCGAGGCCGCGCTGGCTTATGCGGAGAAGCGCCGCGCCCGCGCCGCGGCCTGACGGGAGAAGACGCCATGACCACGCCGAATTTTCCGCTCTGGGAAGTGTTCATCCGCAGCCGCAACGGGCTGGCGCACAAGCATGTCGGGTCGCTGCACGCGGCCGACCCGACCATGGCGCTGCAGGCGGCGCGCGACCTCTACACCCGCCGCGGCGAAGGGCTGTCGATCTGGGTGGTGCCGTCCAACGCCATCACCGCCTCCGACCCCGCCGACAAGGGCATGATGTTCGAGCCGGCGGCCAGCAAGATCTACCGCCACCCGACCTTCTACGACGTGCCCGACGAGATCGGGCATATGTGATGGCCGCGGCCATGATCACCGTCGCCGAGACGCCGCTGATCCGCTACGCCCTGGCGCGGGCCGACGACGCCCTGATCCTGGGCCACCGCCTGTCGGAATGGTGCGGCCATGCGCCGATGATGGAAGAGGACATGGCCCTGGCCAATATCGGGCTCGACCTGATCGGCCAGGCCCGCGCCCTCTACACCTACGCCGCCGAGGCCGAGGCCGCCGGCAATGACGAGGACCGCTACGCCTATCTGCGCGACGTCCGGCAGTACCGCAACCTGCTGCTGGTCGAGCAGCCGAATGGCGACTTCGCCCGCACCATCCTGCGCCAGTTCTTCTACTCCGCCTTCGCCGATCCCTATTGGCGGGCGATGATGGGCTCGGCCGACCCGACCCTGGCCGCGATCGCCGCCAAGTCGGAGAAGGAGAGCGCCTATCACCTGCGCCACAGCGCAGAATGGGTGATCCGCCTCGGCGACGGCACCGAGGAGAGCCACGCCCGGGCCCAGGCCGCGGTGGAGGAGCTGTGGCCCTACACCGGCGAGGTGTTCCTGCCGGACGATGGCGAAAGCGAGCTGGTCCGACAGGGCGTCGCGGTCGATCCCGAGAACCTGCGCGAGACTTGGTCGCGGACCGTGGCCTCGGTGCTGGCCGAGGCGACCCTACCTGTCCCGCCGGCCGGTTGGTCGCAGCGCGGCGGCCGCGACGGAAGGCACAGCGAGCATCTCGGCCACCTGCTGAGCGAGCTGCAGGTCCTGCAGCGCACCTATCTGGGGGCGAAGTGGTGACGCCGGCCGCCGAGACACTCCGCCGGCGCGCCTGGGACGCCGCGGCGGCGGTGGTCGACCCGGAGCTGCCGGTGCTGACCATCGCCGATCTCGGCGTGCTGCGCGACGTGACGGTGCGGGACGGGCAGGTCGAGGTGGCGATCACCCCGACCTATTCCGGCTGCCCGGCGATGAATGTGATCGCGCTGGAGATCGGGCTGGCGCTGGAGCGGGCCGGCATCGGCGACGCGCAGGTGCGCACCGTGCTGTCGCCGGCCTGGACCACCGCCTGGCTGACCCCGGACGGCCGCCGCAAGCTGGCCGAGTATGGTGTCGCCCCGCCGCAGGACGGCGCCGGAAGGCGCGCCTTGTTCGGGGCCGAATCCGTGCCCTGCCCGCGTTGCGGCTCAGTTCATACCGAGCGCCTGTCGGAGTTCGGCTCGACCTCCTGCAAGGCACTGTGGCGCTGCACCGACTGCCGCGAGCCCTTCGACTATTTCAAGTGCCACTGATGTCCGCCGCCACGCCGCGCTTCCACCGCCTGACCATCCGCGACCTCAGGCGCGAGACGGTGGACGCGGTCTCGATCGCCTTCGACGTGCCGGACGGGCTCGGCCCCGACTACCGCTTCGCGCCCGGCCAGTACCTGACCCTGCGCGCCACCATCGATGGCGAGGATATGCGCCGGTCCTATTCGATCTGCTCCGGTCCCGATGACGGCGAGCTGCGGATCGCGGTGAAACGGGTCGAGGGCGGCGTCTTCTCCGACTGGGTCAACCGCACGCTGCAGCCCGGCGATGAAATCGAGGTGATGACCCCGACCGGCCGCTTCGGCGCGTCCGGCATCTCCGGGCAGCCGCGGATCCATGTCGCCTTCGCCGCCGGCTCGGGCATCACCCCGGTGCTGTCGATCCTGCGCGGCGTGCTGGCGCGCGAGCCGGACAGCCGCTTCTTCCTGTTCTACGGCAACCGCTCGACCGGCGAGATCCTGTTCCGCGAGGCGCTCGAGGAGCTGAAGGACCGCTGCCTCGGCCGGCTCTCGGTGTTCCATGTGCTGTCGCAGGAGGAGCAGGACCTGCCGATCCTCACCGGCCGGCTGGACGGCGACAAGGTGCGCCGGCTGCTGCGGCTGGTGGTGCCGGCTGAGGCGGTCGACGAAGTCTATCTCTGCGGTCCGGAGGCGATGAGCCGGGAGATCGCGGCGACGCTGGCGGAGCTGGGCGTCGCCCCGGAGAAGGTGCATGTCGAGCTGTTCGTCTCCGCCCTCGGCGGCCAGCCACGGCCGAAGCCGGTCGCGCCGCCCGCCGACGCGCCGAGCCGCATCGCCGTGCTGACTGTCGACGGCAAGCGCCGCGAGGTGCCGGTGGCGGACGGCGAGAGCATCCTGGATGCGGCCCTGCGCGCCGGCATGGACCTGCCCTATGCCTGCAAGGGCGGCATGTGCTCCACCTGCCGGGCCAAGCTGGTCGAGGGCGAGGCGGCGATGGACCTCAACTACTCGCTGGAGCCCTGGGAGCTCGCGGCCGGCTTCATCCTGACCTGCCAGTCCCATCCGAAAACCGGCCGGGTGGTGGTCGACTACGACCACGTGTGAGAATGGTCCGCCCCAACCGGGGCCTGGCTAGGCCCCCTGCCCTTCCAGGGTCTCGACCGCCAGGCGGGCGGCGGCGAGATCCTCGAGCGCGGTGCCGACCGATTTGAACAGGGTGATCTCGTCCGCCGATCCGCGGCCCGGCGCGGTGCCGCGGGTCAGGTCGTGCAGGTCGGCCAGGATCGCATCCTCGCCGATCACGCCGGCGCGGATCGGCTGCAGCAGGTCGCCGGCCTCGGCCAGCGCCCCGGCACGGGTGTCGACGAAGATCCGCGCCCGGCGCACCGCCTCGTCGTCGCTCTCGCGCATCGCCGGCAGATAGGCGCCGGCGAGGTCGAGATGGGCACCCGGCTTCAGCCAGGCACCGCGCACGATCGGCTCGCGCGACTGGGTGGCGCAGGAGACCAGGTCGGCCTCGCGCACCGCAGCCTCGAGATCGGCCACGGGGCGGACCGGCAGGCCTTCTGCCGACAGCATCGCCGCGAGTTCCGCCGCCTGCTCCGGCCGGCGGGACCAGATCGCGATGTCGGCCAGCGGGCGGACCGCGGCATGGGCGCGGATGAAATGCGGCGCCAGCGCGCCGGCGCCGACCATCACCATGCGCGACGCATCCGGCCGGGCCAGGTAGTCGGCGGCCAGCGCCGATGCCGCGGCGGTGCGGCGGTTGGTCAGGGTCGGCCCGTCCATGATCGCCCGCGGCACGCCGGTGGCGCCGTCGAGCAGCAAATAGGAGCCGACGATGAAGGGCAGGTCCCTGGCCGGGTTGCCCGGCATCAGCGACACCAGCTTGATGCCGATCGCCTGCTCCCGCTCCCAGGCCGGCATGATCAGCAGGGTGGCGTCGCCGGCGTCGGTCGGCATGGTGTGGTGATGGCGCAGCGGCGCCTCGACCTCGCGGCGGAAGGCCTGGCGCAGCGCCTCGATCAAGGCATGCGTGTCGATCGCCCGGTCGAGGGCGGCAGCTTCGATGGCGAGCATGACAGTGTCTTCAGCGCTGGCCGGCGGCAGGCAGGCGGGCCGGGTCGCCGTTGCGGTTGGCGGTGGCCGGGACCCCGGGGCGCTGCCGCGCCTTCATCCCCTCCAGATCCTTCTGGGTCGCGGCCAGGCGGGTCTCCAGCCGGCGCATGCGCAGGCCGGTGGCGAAGCGGGCGAACCAGAGCACCATGCCGCCGATCAGCACGCCGAGCAGCAGCGGCAGCAGCGCCACCAGATACAGCGGCGCGTCGATCCGGAACGGCAGCGGCCAGAGGCCGAGCGTCACCAGTTCGCGGTTGCTGATCGCGAAGGACAGCAGCAGCAGGGCGAAGGGGATGGTGACGATCCAGGCGATGTACCGCACGGGCTATCCCTCGTGGTGAACCGGGCCGCGAGGCCCGTCAATCATCGGTGTTCAGCCGCTCGCGCAGCTGCTTGCCGGTCTTGAAGAAGGGCACCAGCTTCTCCGACACGTCGACCGCGACGCCGGTGCGCGGGTTGCGCCCGGTCCGGGCGTCGCGGCGCTTCACCGAGAAGGCGCCGAAGCCGCGGAGCTCGACCCTTTGGCCCTCCGCCAGGGCCGAAGTGATCCGGTCGAAGATGGTGGTGACGATGCGCTCGACGTCGCGTTGGTAGAGGTGCGGGTTGCGCTCGGCAAGCCGCATGATCAGCTCGGACTTCGTCATGTCTCCCGAATCCCTGCCCGCCGCCTTGTTGTCGACACGGTATGGCCGCGTCGCCTCGCTTGAGTTGACGGCAAGCCGGGATGGTGCCAGCACGGCCGCGCGAAAGCAAGGGCAAGTGCCTCTGGACAAAGGGATTTCCAGCCCGGGAGATCACTCCGCGGGCCGCATCTCCGGGGCCATGCCGCGGCGGCCGCGAACCGTCACCAGAGTCGCCGCCAGGCCACACAGCGCGGCGAAGGACACCCACAGCCCCGGCATCGCCGAATTGCCGGTCGCGTGGATCAGCCAGGTGCAGACCGCCGGGGTGAAGCCGCCGAAGGTCGCGGTGGCCAGGCTGTAGGCCAGCGAGAAGCCGCTGGTGCGCACATCCTCCGGCATGATCTCGGTCAGGAACGGGATCATGGCGCCGTTGTAGCTGCCGTAGAGGAAGGACAGCCACAGCTCGACCTCCAGCAGCCGGCCGAAGGACGGCGCGTCGACCAGCCACAGCATCGCCGGATAGGCGGTGATCAGCATCAGGACGGTGCAGGCGACCAGGATCGGCGTGCGGCCGATGCGGTCGGACAAGGCGCCGGAGAGCGGCAGCCAAATCAGGTTGGTGATGCCGACACACAGCGTCACCGTCAGGCTGTCGATGCTGGCCAGGTGCAGCGCCTGATTGCCGAAGGTCGGGGTGTAGGCGGTGATCAGGTAAAAGCTGACCGTGGTCATCGTCACCAGCATCATGCCGAGCAGGACGACGGCCCAGTTGTCGGCCAGCGAGCGCAGGATCTGCGACACGGTCGGGCGGTTGTGCGCCCGGGCCTGGAAGGCCTCGGTCTCCTGCAGCGAGCGGCGCAGCAGGAAGATCAGCGGCACGATCAGGCAGCCGACCAGCAGCGGTACCCGCCAGCCCCACAGCGCGACCCGGTCCGGCGGCAAGAGCGTGCTCAGCAGCACGCCGAGCAGGGCGGCGACGATCACCGCCACCTGCTGGCTGCCCGACTGCCAGGAGGCGTAGAAGCCCTTGTTCCCCGGCGTCGCGATCTCGGCCAGGTAGACCGAGACGCCGCCCAGCTCGACCCCGGCCGAGAAGCCCTGCAGCAGCCGGCCGAGCAGGACCAGGACCGGCGCCAGCAGGCCCAGGGTCTCATAGCCCGGCAGCAGGCCGATGGTCAGGGTGCCGACCGCCATCAGCCCGAGCGTCAGCAAGAGGCCGGCGCGGCGGCCGTGGCGGTCGATATAGGCGCCGAGCACCAGGGCGCCGATCGGCCGCATCAGGAACCCCGCCCCGAAGGTGCCGAGCGACAGCATCAGCGAGGCGAACTCGCTGTCGGTCGGGAAGAACGTCTTGGCGATGTAGGCGGCGTAATAGCCGTAGACCATGAAGTCGTACATCTCCAGGAAGTTGCCGCTGGAGACGCGGAGGACGGCCATCGCCTTCGATCGGGAGGTCGCGGCAGCGCTCATGGGGGGAGCCTTTCTGAATCGATCCGGCGCTTTTCTCTTCCCCCACCCCGTCCCTCGGCCTCCGCGGCCGGCTTGTCAATGGCTAGATCGCGACACCGGGAATGCCCAAAAGAAAAGGCCCGCCTCCTTGCGGAGGCGGGCCCGGCCGAGGCCGTGAAGCCTTGGCTTACTTCTCTTCGGTCGTGTTCTCGCGGGCCCGGCGCAGAGCGGCGCCGAGGATGTCGCCCAGCGAGGCGCCCGAGTCGGACGAACCGTATTCCGCCATCGCCTGCTTCTCCTCCTCGACCTCCTTGGCCTTGATGGAGAGCGAGACCTTGCGGGCGGCGCGGTCGACCTGCATCACCTTGGCGTCGAGCTTGTCGCCGACCGAGAAGCGGTCCGGCCGCTGCTCCGACCGGTCGCGCGACAGGTCGGACTTGCGGATGAAGCCGATCAGGCCGTCGCCGACCGAGACCTCGACACCGCCGTCGTTCACTTCCGTGACCGTGCCGGTGACGACCTCACCCTTGCGCAGGCCGCCGGTGGTGGCCGCCTTCTCGAAGGTGTCCTCGGTGAGCTGCTTCATGCCGAGGCTGATGCGCTCCTTCTCGACGTCGACGTCGAGGACCTTGACCTTGACCTGGTCGGCCTTCTTGAAGTCCTGGATCGCCTCTTCGCCGGAGCGGTCCCAGGCGATGTCGGAGAGGTGAACCATGCCGTCGATCTCGCCCGGCAGGCCGACGAACAGACCGAATTCGGTGATGTTCTTGACCTCGCCCTCGAGCTCGGTGCCGGCCGGGTACTTCTCGGCGAACACTTCCCACGGGTTCGGCAGGCACTGCTTCAGCCCGAGGCTGATGCGGCGCTTCACCGGATCGACGTCGAGCACCATCACCTCGACCTCCTGGGAGGTGGAGACGATCTTGCCCGGATGGACGTTCTTCTTGGTCCAGCTCATCTCCGAGACATGGACCAGGCCTTCGATGCCCGGCTCCAGCTCGACGAAGGCGCCGTAGTCGGTGATGTTGGTCACGCGGCCGCGGAAGCGGGCACCCGCCGGGTACTTGGCGACCACGCCCTCCCACGGATCGGCCTCGAGCTGCTTCATGCCGAGGCTGATGCGCTGGGTCTCCGGGTTGAAGCGGACGACCTGGACCTTGACGGCCTGGCCGATCTGCAGCGCCTCGGACGGGTGGTTGATGCGGCGCCACGCGATGTCGGTGACGTGCAGCAGGCCGTCGACGCCGCCGAGATCCACGAAGGCGCCGTAATCGGTGATGTTCTTGACCACGCCCTCGAGGATCTGGCCTTCCTTGAGGTTGGCGACCAGCTCGGAGCGGGCCTCGGCGCGGCTCTCCTCGAGCACGGCGCGGCGCGACACCACGATGTTGCCGCGCGAGCGGTCCATCTTGAGGATCTGGAACGGCTGCGGCGTGCCCATCAGCGGGCTGATGTCGCGCACCGGCCGGATGTCGACCTGGCTGCCCGGCAGGAAGGCGACGGCGCCGTTCAGGTCGACGGTGAAGCCGCCCTTGACCTTGCCGAAGATGATGCCGGTGACGCGCAGCTGATCGGTGAACGACTTCTCGAGCGCGGTCCAGGCCTCTTCACGCTTGGCCTTCTCGCGGGACAGCACGGCCTCGCCGTTCTTGTCCTCCATGCGCTCGATGAACACCTCGACGGTGTCCCCCGGGGCGAGCTCGACCTGCTGGCCCGGAACGGCGAATTCCTTGAGCGCCACGCGCCCCTCGGACTTCAGCCCCACATCGATCAGCACCATGTCGTTGTCGACCGAGATCACCCGGCCCTTGACGACGGTACCCTCGAAGCTCTCGGACTGGCCGAGCGATTCCTCGAGAAGGGCAGCGAAGCTTTCCCTCTCGGTCGATTTGACGGCGGCGGAACTAGTAGCCATGAAAACTCCCGTTAGAGACAGACCGGTCGTCGCGCCGGCGGGTCGTCCCGCCTGGGAGAGCGCGATGGCCGGGCCGGGCCCGATGCCCGAATCTCCATCATGTGTTCGACGGCGGCCCGAGGGTCAGACAGCGTCGCGCGGGGGGCCGATCCGGCGGGACACATAAGCCAGAGCCTGATCGAACACCTGGTCCGCGGTCAGCTGGCTTGTATCCAACAGAAAAGCGTCGCTCGCCGGGACCAAGGGGGCCACGGCGCGGCGACGATCGCGCTCGTCTCTCTGTCTCAGGTCGTCGAGGACCTCGTCGTATATAGACTGGTGGCCGCGCTCCCGCAACTCCTTCCACCGCCGGGCGGCGCGGGTTTCGAGCGTGGCGGTGACGAAGATCTTCGCCGGGGCGTCGGGGCAGATCACGGTGCCGATGTCGCGGCCGTCGAGCACCGCCCCCGGCGGATGTGCGGCGAAGCGGCGCTGGAACTCGAGCAGGGCGGTGCGCACCCCGGGAATGGCCGACACCCGGCTGGCCGCCTGGGCCGCCGCATCGCCGCGCAGATCCGGGTCGGCGAGCGTCGCCGGGTCCAGCGCCAGCACCGCGGCGAGGCCGGCGATCGGGTCGTCCGGATCGCCGCCGGCGCGCAGCACGGCGACGCCGACGGCGCGGTACAGGAGGCCGGTGTCGAGATGGTCGAAGCCGTAGGCGGCGGCCAGCCGACGGGCCAGCGTACCCTTGCCCGAAGCGGCGGTGCCGTCGATGGCGATGACGGTCATGCCGCCGGCCCCCGGGTGCCGAGCGGCCCCTTCGAGCGGAAAATCACGAGACGCAAGGCGACCATCCCATCACCGGCCCCGGGTCGTGCCCCGGGACGAGAACTGTCGAACCCGCGGGCTGATAGCATGGATGGCGCGGGGGCGGAACGGCGACCGGCCGTTTCGGGCGGCGTTTTGTTTTTGACAGCCGGCGTTCCGCGTGGCAGATGGCGCCCTTCCATCCCGACATAATCCGAGGAGGCTCGGCGTGGCGAAGCCTGAATGGGGCGCCAAGCGCATCTGCCACAATTGCGGGGCCCGCTACTACGATCTGCAGCGTGACCCGATCATCTGCCCGAAATGCGGCACCGAGTACGATCCGGAGGCTTTCCTGAAGTCGCGCCGGTCGCGGTCCATCATCGTCGATGAGCCGGTCGAGAAGGTGCGTGCCGTCAAGGACGACGACAGCGACGCGCTGGACGAGACCGAGACCGAGGAGTCCGGCGACGACGAGGAGGCGGCCGAGGAGGTCGAGGTGATCGACGAGGGCGACCTCGACGAGACCCTGACCGACGACGACGAGGGCGACGACGCCAAGGAGAAGGCGCCGGCCGACGAGTTCGACACCGAAGAGGAGCTCGGCGAGGATGAGGACGTCCTGATCGAGGATGCCGACGACCTCGGCGAAGAGGATGTCGACGTCGAAATCGAGGATGACGGCGAGGAGCGGAACCGCTGATCGCGGGGCCTGAAAGAATCTCGTAAAAAACCTCTTGCATAGGCGGGACGGATGAATAAGATCCGCCCCCGCCGACGCCCCCCCGGAAAACACCCCGGACGGTGCGTCGCCCAGAGTTTCGGGGCCATAGCTCAGCTGGGAGAGCGCTACAATGGCATTGTAGAGGTCAGGAGTTCGATCCTCCTTGGCTCCACCAAAGAAACCGGGGGCTCTAGTCCCCCGGACTTGACCCGGGTAGCACGCAACTCGCACGCACCAGGGTTGATAGAAGGACCGAGGCCTAAGGCGCCAACCATGGGGCCGAGGTCCACGAAGTAAGCATCGATAGCCCGGACACACCCAACCAGGTGGTCCGGGCTTATCTTTGCGTACCGTTCCGTCGTCTTATACCCGCTCGAATGGCCGAGGAAGCCGGCGATCTCCCACACCGGGGCGCCGCGCCGCCGCATCTCGGTCGCCATGGTGTGCCGAACGGTGTAGGCCGTGATTTCCAGCATCGCGTCACCGGCGGCCCTGGCGCGCTTCAGCGCCGCAGCGGCGGCCTCTCGCTCCCCTGCCCTCCACAACGCCCGCACTTCCGGCGCCGCCTCCACACGCAGCAGCGTGCGAGCCCGGCGGCCCATGCGCTCGAAGGCCGAGCGGATCGACTGCAGGGGCTGGCCGTTCCATTGGATCAGCAGGCCGGGCCCGGCGTCCTCGATCATCGGGACGATCGTCTCCGCCATCGGGATCGACGGCCGGCGCTTCTTGTTCTGCTTCCGGCCGCGCGGGTTCAGGTGGATCGTCCGATCGGAGACGCTGCACTGCCAGGTCGTCAGCTCGAGGATCGCCGCCGGCCGCGCGGCGGTCGCGAAGGCGAGCATCAAATACCGGCGAACGTGCAGCGGTTCCGGTGCCGCCGCCCGGAGCAGGTGGCGCGCTTCCTCGATCGTCATCACCCGCTCGCGCGCTTCCGACTCCTCGGTCAGCTGGATGAACGGGGCGGCGGTGATCTCGCCCTCCTTCACCGCCCAGGACAGCGCGGCCTTGCCGGCGGCGAGCGTCCGGCGGATGTAGCTCGGGGACAGCTTCTCGGCCCGCATGGCGCCGATGAACTCGCGGATGCGGGCCGGCGTCACCTCGGAGACCAGAGCCGGGCCGAAGAAGTCGGACCAGCGGAGGAGCGCGTACCGGTACGCCTCGCCGCTCGGCAGCTTCTTCGCGTGCTGGCTGTACCACCGGAGCATCACCGTCGCCAACGGCACCGTTTCGGGCCGCTGGTGCCGCATCTCGGCGTTCTCCTGCACCCAGCCAGCGAGCATCAGCTTCGCCCGCTCAAGATCATCCGTGCCGAGAGATGCGCGGCATGTCTGTCGAGCCCGTTCGTCGAACCAGGTCCGGCACCAGGCGCGGCTGTTGGGCCGCCGAGAGAGCCAGTATTCTCCGATCTGGAAGCGCTGGTCCTGTCCCTTCCGCCGCACGGCTCGATGCTCCGATCTTCGATGTAGTGGGCCAGATGCCCCTCGGTGTAGCGGACCCGGCCGCCGATCATGGTAAAGCCGATCCTGTTCCGGCGCCGCTCCCGTCGCAACGTGTCCACCGACACCCCAAGGGCATCGGCGGCCTCGCGCTCCTTCAGCAGCCGGGGAAGCCGGATCGGCTCTGCCATCACGCCAGCCCCAACAGCCGGTGCGGGTTCAGCAGCAGCCGGATGTGCGTCATCGCCGGGTCAAGCTCGCCGTCGAACAGCGCGGACACGTAGAGCGTCGCCGCGGTCTTCACCGGCTCCGGCGCCCCGTCCGCGAAATCCTGGTCCGTGTAGTCCCGGACGAACTGCTCGGCCGTGTCGATCAGCCGTTGGATCATCTCGTCCTGATAGCTGTCGTCGACCCGCAGGTACTCTTTCGTTTCGGCCAGCGTGATCATGCCGCCGCCCTCCCGCCGCGCGGGTTCCAGCCCTCGATCTCCCGGATCTCGTCGGTATCGAGGATGCCGGCATCGACGGCGATCTTGTGCGCTGCCCAGCGCGCAGCGTCGTCGCCCCGCATGAACTCCGACAGGTCGAGCGAGATGCTGTATCCCTGCCCCAGCACCGCCCGCCGGAACCCGGCCTCCAGCTTCTTGACCCAGGGCAGCAGCGTGAACTGCGCGAACCAGCGGCCGGCGGCCTGGCTGTTGGTGAAGGTGTTATGCGAGTAGTCCTGGATGATCGGCGGCGGGACGTTGAAGATCCGCGCGATCTCCTCGACCGAGAACTTCCGGCTGGCCAGCAGCTCGGCGTCCTCCGGAGACATGATCTGGAACTGGCTCCAGCTCGTTTCCTGGTCGAGCACCAGCGCCCGGGCCGCGCGGGACGGGCCGGCGAAGGCGGCCTCGAACTGCTCCCGCAGACGCTTCAGCGCGTCGCCGTTGGCCTTGCCCTTCACCATCAGCGCCCCGGACGGTGCGGCCTTGTTCTCATAGGTCGCCGCCGCGTATTCGTGCGCCGCCAGCGCGGTCGAGAACGTCGCCCGAGCCCGGCTCAGCCGGGACCGTCCGATCAGCCCGTCGTCACTGCGGTCGCGGATGTGGACTACCTCGCTGTCGAGCAGCCGGCGCATGCGGCCGGTCCCGCCGAACGGCCCCTGATAGGCCACCACGTCATAGACCAGCCGGCCATTCTGGAGCATCTGCACCGACACATTGCCCCAGGGGATCGGCACCAGCTGCGCGACAGCGCCACGGCCGTCGGTGACGATCTCGGCCAGGGCGTTGCCGTGCAGCAGCGCCTGCGCCGCCGTCCACTCGATGAAGTCCGGCCAGTCCTGCCAGGCATTCGGGCCGGCGGCGATCAGCCGTGCCAGGGGATGCGCCGGCGCCTCGATCCGGTCGGCGCCGTCCTGCCGGTAGACGATCGCCGGCAGGCTCGACAGCGCGGTCGAGATGGCGCCGACAGCGCCCAGGACGGCGGACAGGTTCTCGGCCGTGTGCGCCGAGACATACCGCCCGCCCGAGCCGAAGTTGCCCAGGTAGGGCGCCAGCGCCTCGGAATTGGTCGGCGACGGCGGATCAGCGCGCGTCTCGCGGCCCAAGACGGCCGCGGCGATCCTGGTGAGCATCGTCATCGCGCGCCTCCCAGGAAGGCCCGCAGCGCGTCCAGGCGGGGCGTGGGCAGCCTCGCGGCCCTCGCCTGCACCTCGGTGCCCTGATAGGCCGGCCAGGCGGAAACGACGCTGATCTCGTGCAGCTCGACCGACCGCAGCTCGCGCCGGTTCTTCTCCGGCCAGGCGGTGTCGGTGGCGATGAAGCCGAAGCTCATGCCGCCGAGGTCGCCGCGCTCAGCGAGGGCGAGCACGTCGCGGCCGGCCTGCGTGTCCGGCAGGGTCAGCTCGAAGGCAAGGCCCCGGGCGTCCTCCGACAGCTTCAACGTGCCGCTGCGCGTCCGCGCCAGCACCTTGGACGGGTCGTGATCGGCGAGGGCCAGGATGTCCCGACCCGCCACCAGCGAGGCCCGGAAGGCGCCGGGCCGGATCGTCTCGACGATCGAGCCCAGCTTCGCCTCCGTGCCGAAGGTCGCGGCATAGCCGACCAGCTTCCGCCCGTCCGAGCGGAACTCGATCGCCTGCCGCCTCTCCAGCGTCGCGCTCACGGCGTGGTCAAGTCCTGGATCGCGGCGAAGGACTCGGGGTGCCGAACCGCCACGTCCATCGTCAGCATGCCGCGGACCTGCACGTTGCCCTTGCTGTAGGCCGTGCTCTCATACGGGTTGACCAACAGGTCGAACTCGGACCAGTAGCCGAGCAGGAGGTCCGCCCAGTTGCCGAAGATCAGGGCCGAGCAGACATCCGTCGAGGTCCCCTTGTCGAGGTTCGACGGCACGAGATTGGTGCTGGACAGCGGATAGCCGGCGAGGCTGTTCGGCGCCTCCATGACCATGACCGAGTCGGTGCTCGACACCTTCGGCGTCTTGCGGGCCGACTTCACCACCTTCGGGTTGGTCAGGAAGGCCGTTGCCGAGGCATTGGCCACCTCGATCTGAGCGATCAGGTCGATGACCGCGCTCCAGGTGATCGGGCCGCCGTTGGTGCCGATCGCCACGTTGCCGATGCCGGAGGTCGCCAGGATGCCGGTCGGCTCGTTGGTGCCGCCGCCGAGGATCGCCACCCGGTCCACCGCCTCGGCCAAGATCGCGGCGAAGTCGTTGCGGATCAGCTGCTCGATGTCCGGCGAAGACTGCATCAACATGTTGCGGCTGAACTCGGTTATCGCGCCGGCATGCTTCGGCAGCAGGCCGACGCTGGCGAACTGCTGATCGCTCGGCGTCAGGGCCGAGTTCTCGGCCACCCACCCGGCCGTGGCGCTGGCCTTCAGCTTGGGGATGTCGACGTTGCCGGTCAGCCCGCCAAGCACGGTCGCGCCGAGCTGGCGGACCCGCAGGGCGGCGCGCAGCCGGTCGATGTAGAGGTCGCCGCGGTGATCGGTCGCGATCAGGTTGGAGCCCGGCCCGCCCACCGGCGCGGTCGTCGTGATGACCCGCTGTTCCATCGGCTGGTGGAAAACCGACAGCGGCACCGCCATGCCCTGGAAGGACCGGCCGGCGCGACGCGCCAGCTCGGCCGACAGCTCGCGCTCGCGGCCGGCGTCGACGCCGAGGTTCGGCACCTGGGAGGCGATGGCGCGGGTCAGGCTGAAGCTGCGCAGCTCGGTGTCGAGCCGGTCGTCGCCGGTGCCACCGATCGGCTGGCCGGCGGAACGACGGTCGTGCTCGTCCGTCATCTCCTGCACGCGGATCAGCCGCTCGGTCGAGCGATAGTCGGTCTCCAGCTGCTCGGCCTGCCGGGTCTCGTCCTCGGTCAGGTCGCCGCCGCGCGCGAGGGCCGCGTCGCGGATCTCCTTCAGCTTGGTGGTGGTGCCTTCCAATTTGGCTCGCAGCTCTCGAAGGGTCATGAAAATCTCCATCTTGGGGATCTGGCCGTCGTCCGACGCTCGATCCGGGTTGCGCCATCAGCGCGGGATAGGAGCCCCCGCCAGTGCCAGACGCGGCGGCAGGGGCGTCGGGTCCGATTGGTCGCCCGTCGCGGCGCGGACCCGATTGGTGAATGAGTGCGGCCTTGCCCCGTTTCCCGCCCACAATGTCGAAGCCCCAAGACCAAAGGCTTCGATCCTCTCGCGCCGTGGGGACGGGGCTTGGTGTGCTCGGCTCGGCCGCGGAGCCGCCGAAGGGAGCGAGAGGGGGTTCATTTGTCCTTCGACCGCTCTGCGAAGGTGGCTCCAAGGCGAGCGATCCGAGCCGCCTCATGCTTGTTTTCGAGTTCGACGTTCCGGGAGAGATCGCGCCGGCGTTCAGAGACATCGGCCCAAGGGAAGTAGTTGTCCTCCGTCCGGTTCTTCCAGAACTTCTGATTCAGAGCTTCGTGCTCCTGCGTCTCCTCGAATGTCAGCCCCACCAAGATCCGGCGCCCTTCGGCGTCCGTGGCCCATTGCATGAAAAAGTCGCTCTCCGGCGAGTAGGGCGACGGTTCGGGCTGGCTCAGCGGCACATCGAACGACGGGAGCGGCTGCTCCTCGACCAGCGCCCGCAGCTTGGCCAGGATCTCGTCGGTCAGCTGGTCGACCTGAAGGATCTGGACGGCAGCGGGCAGCCTCGGCTCCTCCGGCATCCCCTCCCACACCGGCACTCGTTCCCAGTCGCCGTCCGGCCGGGGGAACGTCACGATCGAGAGCCCAGGCGTCAGATCGATGCCCATCAGGCGACCGGACGCCCGGCGCGCGACCTCCTCTGCCAGGAGATAGGACCAGCGCATCGGGAAGCCGATGGCGCTCATCGTGTGGGCGGTCGCGATCTTGAGGATGTCGCTGCCTGTGAACATCCGGCGCCGGCCAGTGCCAGGGTTGTGCTCGCTGGCCAGCCGGACAAGGTTGCGGTCGAGCGTGTTCTTGAGCTGCGCGTCGGTGAGGCCCACCACTTCCAGCACGTCCCGGCGCGCATACTGGTCCGCGTTCAGGATCTCGGTCGCATCCTGGAACCGCCTCCACAGATCGTCTGTCTCGTCGCTCACGGCGAAGCCTCACGCTGATATCTAGAAGAAGATATCCGAATGATCTCTCCCACCGCAAGCCGGAAGTATCATCATGATGCTTTCTCGGGTCGCACAGCAAAAGGCGGCCGAGTTGCCCCGGCCGAGAGTCGATGCGACACTGGTCGGCGTCCGCACGCCTCCCGACTTGATGTCTGGATGGGAGGCCAGCAGGAGCCGACGCGGCCGGAGGCGATGCGTCGTCCTATGAAAGCGGCGATTAGCAGCAGCATTCAACAAGAGGCGATTGGGAAATGACACAGTATATTTACAACGCCGGCGGCCAAGCAGTCGGCTATGTTCGTGGAAAGTATATCCATGACATGCACGGCACAGCTATTGGTCAAATTAATGGCACGCACGTCCACAAACTCTCAGGCTCCTATGTAGGGGAGCTATACGAGGGAATGGTATTGAACCGGAACGTTGGCAACTATGGCAATATTGGTAACCCAGGCAACCCGGGAAACGCCGGAAACCCCGGCAACCCAGGCAATCGGGGTGCGAGAAACTATGGCTACCCTGACGTCTTCCATAAATTGACACAATAGGGCAGAACAATCACGGCGAAGAGGAGATTGAAATGAAGGTCCGAATATTTAGTGCAGAATTCCCTGATAGTCTTGAAGTAGATTGGCCAGCAATTCCTCGCGAGGGCGAAACCGTTACCTTCCATCATCTTGGTGGCGCCTCAAACCTGCGTGTCGAAGTTGTGCGCTGGCACGTAACAACAGACGGCATCCCGCTCGAGGTTGAGATTGGGTTGGTCTTCCCCTAGTCCGACGGTGGAATTCGCCTTGCGCCCGGGTGCGAGGGTCAAGAAGGGGAGCGGCAGGTTGTCCCGCCGCTCCCGCAACATCACTTCAAGACTTTCTTAAGCCAAGTGGAACCTTTATCGCCAAATCCATGCCATGCCGCCGGCGCCTTTGCGGTCAAAACAATCATCCTATCATTAGAATCCAAGTGCTTCCTGATCTTGTTTCTGACTTGTTTGGTGGTTTCGGATGTAACAACCAACCATGTTGTTGTGAGCATGCGCCAGCGTTCGGTCCCAATACTCTTGATTTCCTTAACTACTGCATCTCTCTTCTTTTCGTAGTTAGATCCTTCCTTATTTAGATCATAGCTAATCAAAAGAGTTGCCATCAAATATCTCCCCGAAAAGGCTCCGAGGCCGTAATTGCCACGGTTCGCCTTGATGAAAATATCATCCCCCGTCGGCTATGCCACCAACACCCGATCGCCGGCGAACTCGAAGACCGGGACCGGCGGCGTCTTCGCGTGGAGTCCGCAGGCCATCGCCAGCGCGACGGCGCCGTCGATGCGGGTCCTGGCCTTGTCCTTGTCGAGCTTCCGGTTGCCGGCCGGATCGCTGGTGACCACCGCGTTGGCGATGTTCCAGGTCAGCACCGGGTGCCCGGCGTGCTTCAGGTTGCCGTTCAGGATCGCCGTCTCGAAGGCGTCCAGCGCCGGCCCCATGCTGACATAGCCCTGCCCCCACTCCACCAGCGGAAGGTCGATCCCCTCGCCGTCGAGGATCTGCTGCAGGTCCTTCATCCGCCAGCGGTCGAAGGCTAGCCCCTGTAGGTCGAACTCGGCCGCGATCTCGGCCAGGCGCTGCGCCACCGCCAGCTTGTTCACGGCCCGGCCCGCCGGCGTCTCCAGGAAGCCGGCGTCCCGCCACTCGACATAGGGCACCTTGTCCCGGTCGGCCCGGTCCTGGAGGTTGTCGCCCGGCAGCCAGAACCACGGCAGGACGGCACCGCTGTCGTCCGGGAAGTAGAGCACCAGCGCGGTGAGGTCGGTCGTGCTCGACAGGTCCAGCCCGCCCCAGCAGGGCCGGCCGCGAAGCGCCGCGGCGTCGATCGCCTCGACCTGGCAGCCCAGCCAGTCGGCCCGCTTGATCAGCGCCTTCTCGTCGTTCACCGGCTGGTTCAGGTACAGGTTCCGGAACGCCGTCTCTCGCGCCGGGATGCGCCGCGCCTGCATGGCGCTGGTCCGCATCTCGTCGAGGCTGCGGAAGTCGCCTAGGGCCGGGTTGCAGGCCCGCCACGTCTCCTCCGACCACGGGTCCGCCTCCATCGGCGCCGAGAAGATCGAGGCATGGAAGGTCGGGTCCGCGATCACGCCGTCGAGCACCTGGCGCCCATAGGCCACCAGCTCGCTCATGATGTGCAGCGGGTCAGGCGACATCGTGCTGATGACCACCGTCAGGGGCTCGGCCCGCGCCGCCGTCGAGGTCGTCAGAACGTCGTAGAGGTGGCGGTCGGGCGCCTGCGCCAGCTCGTCGTACACGATGAAGCTGGCCGAGAAGCCGTGCTTGCTCCGCACCTCGGCCGACAGCGCCTGATAGATCGAGCCGGTCTCGGCGTCCTCGAGGTGCTTGTTGAAGTCGCGGATCACGGTGCGCTCGGCCATCCAGGGCACCGCCTCGATGATCGCCTTCATCTCGGCGTAGAGGAGCGCCGCCTGGTTCTTGTCGGCCGCCGCCGAATAGACCTGGCCGCGGGCCTCGGCCTCCGGCCCGCACAGGTGGCAGAGCGCCAGCGCCGCCGCGAGGCCGGTCTTGCCGTTCTTCCGCGGCATCGTCAGCAGCGCCGTCCGGACCACCCGCAGGCCGTCGTCGCGCACCGGGTCATAGATCGCCCGGATGATCGCCCGCTGCCACTCGCGCAGGCGCATGCGCTCGCCCGCAAGCACGCCCGAGGTGATCGGCAGGGACTCGATGAAGGCGACCACGCGGCCGGAGCGGGACAGGCCCCGCTTCGTCCAGGGTTGCGCCGCCTTCTTCGCCGGCTTGCCGCCCTTCGGCCGAGCCTTCACCGGCTTGGCGCCCGGTCCCCTCAGGCCCATGGCTGGTTACCTTCAGTAACTAACTCTCGAAAGAGTGCCCGCGCCGGTCCCAAGGCCCAGCCGTGAGAGATTTTCTTTCGCGTCGGCCGGCCGGTCACGATGCCCCTCCGTCGTGGTTCCAGGCATGGTCGGGGTCGATCGGCCAGCCCTGCGCGTCGCAGCCCTTTGGCCGCATCGCCTGGCCGTGCGCCGTGATGCGGTTGTGGCAGGGATGGCAGACGCCGCGGAGGTTCGACATGGTGTCGGCCCCGCCCCTGCGCCTGGACACGATATGGTCGGCGATGGTCGAGCGCGCGGTGCAGCCCGGCATCCGACAGATCGGGTCGCGCTTCAGCACCGCCGCCCGCAGCGCCTTCCATTCGGCTGTCTTGTAGTAGGGATCGCCGCTCACGCTGCCCTCCTGCCGATCACTGCCATGACGGCGCCGACGATCCGGCGCTGGTTCGGCCTAGTCACCCGCGCCTTGCCCGCGGCGATGCCGAGAATGCCGCTCGCGCCGAAGCCGGAAGCGACGCCGAGCGCCTCGATATCGATGCCAGCCCGCAGCAGATCGCTCAGCCAACGGGCGAACGTCGCGCCGTCCAGTGTCTCGGGCTTCGCGACGCTTGTTGCGAGCCGTTCGCAATCGGCCGCCGGAGGGTAACAATGTTGCTTGTCGTGTGGGTTGGCCGGCGGCGACGACAGAGGGGACCCAAATGGCGGGAGGGACGACGACGACGACGCGGTCAGCCGCTCGATGATCAGGTCGACGTGATCACCGACGCGGGCTGGCTCTGCTGCATCCGTGCGCGTCGCCGGCTCTGGCTGTCGGGGGCCGACGCCGTCGCCGCGCACTGCGGCCGGCTCAACACTCCCTGGTATATTAGAAGTGTCCCGCTGGTGGGACCGTGAGACGGGAGATTTCGGCCTCGACGGTCCCGCTGGTGGGACTGATTGCCCTTCGTTTCGAAGGTTTGGCGCCTCACGGTCCCGCTGGTGGGACTGAGCGTCCCGCTGGCGGGACTGTGTTCTGGATTTCTCCCCACCGTCACGGTCCCGCTGGCGGGACTGTGCCGACCAGCGCATGAAGTCCTTCGCCGCCACCTTCCCGCCCGCCGGCTCGGCCGTCAGTTCCCAGGTCCGCGCCTCCTTCGTCTTCAAGGTGAAGGTCGAGGCCCGCCGGACCTTCAGGAAGCCGCGCTCAACCAGCTCGTCGAAAGCCCTGGAAGCCTGGTTCTTGCTAAGGCCGATCCCCTCGGCGTCGCGCACGGCGTAGGCGATCTCGCCGTTGTTCTGGCCGTTGTGGCGCGACCACAGGTCGATCAGCAGCTTGACCGCATTCGGGGTCAGGGTCCGCCACGCCTCGGCCTTCAGCATCCAGATCGGCAGCCGGACGAACGGCTCGGCCTTGCTGCGGCCGGTCGCGTTGACGCCGCGGCCCTTCATGCCGCCCTCCGCTCGATCGCGGCGGCGAGCCGGCGCAGCTCGCGGACGGCGTCCTCCTTCTCGGCGAACAGGGCTTCGGGATCGCCACCGTAGAGCCGGCTGAGCCGGTCCACCTGGCGCGCGATCGAGCGCAGCCGATCGGGGACCGAGTCGCCGTTCCTCTGGCCGGCGGGCCGGGTCTGTGGTAACACGCTACTCGCACGCAGCATTCGCAGACTCCTGCGATTTCGTGCGTCGAATTGCGGTGCTTTGCTAGGTCAAGCCTTTGGTCTTCTTGCCATTGTTCCCCAATGGCATTGTAGAGGTCAGGAGTTCGATCCTCCTTGGCTCCACCAAGTAAGGGCCTAGCCGGCGACGGCTGGGCCCTTTCTGTTTCCGTGACGCACCGCTGCAATCCGCTCGGCTCCGTGCGGCAGTCTTCGGACAACAATTTCGGTTTCCGGTTCACATCCGGCAACGACGCGACCAACGGCAGAAGCAAGCCGCGCCTAGTCTCGTCAGACGATGGCCGCGTCTCGCAGCCTGGACTCCATAGGCCAGGAGGACCTTGTGCTCCGTCTGATCGCCCTGACTTTGGCTTTGACCCTCGGCCTCGCGGCCTGCACGCCGCCTCCGCCACCCCTTCTCGCACCGCCCCCGCCGCCCCCGGGCTCCCGCTATTAGAGCGGGGGATTTCCCCTCGCGGGATCGGGCTCTCTCCCAGCCGTCATTCCCGCGAAAGCGGGAATCTCCATCCGGTTGAGACGGCATGAGATCCCCGCTTTCGCGGGGATGACGGGGTTTTTGTACGATGGCAGCAGGCGCGCGGACGCGCGCAGACCCCTCCCCCACTCCCCACAAGAGGAGTGTGGAAGGCCGCGCTTCGTAGGTTGGGTTCGCGGCACGCGAACCCAACACATCGGGGGCCGCAATGGCGGCGGGGTGTTGGGTTCGCCCAAGGCGAGCCCAACCTACGCGATCATCCCGTGTCCGGGGGCTTGCGCCGGTCGCGGGCGGCCGAGCCGGGCTTGGGCTTGTCCTCGGGCGGATCGTCCTCGCCATCTTCCGACGGTATGAAGCCGAGATGCTCCAGGGCCTCGTCGGCCATCTCCAGCCAGCGCTCCACCTCGACCGGGAAGCCCCAGCGCCGGCATAAGGCCGCCACCGCGACCGGCGCCGGACAGGATTCGATGAACTCCGCCACCTCCGGCTGCTCCACCCGCTCGCACACCTCGGTGCTGCGGCGGTCGACCTCCTCGGCGTCCGTGGACGATTCATAGGATGCCGCCAGCACCGCCAGCTTCACCCGCAGCGCATGCCAGTCCTCCTGCGCCGCCTCGCGCTTGGCCGCGGCCTTGCGCCGCTCGGCGCGCTGCCCGGCGAATTTCTGCTCCAGCAGCAGGGTCAGACGCAGCGACTTGGCGATGACCGAGACCCGCTGGCCATAGTCGATGCCGGGCTGCGGCGCCTCGACGGCCTCGGTGCGGGTCGTCTCCATCACCTCCATATGGATCTCGGCCGTCCGGGCCAGCATGCGCAGATGCCGCGCGGCCCGCTCCTCCTCGGGAGTGGCCGGGGGTTCTGATGTGTGATCGGTCTGCGCATTGTTCATAGAACGTATCATGAACATGATTCGCGGATAAAGCTACGCACATTGCATTCACCTCTAGCCATCCCCCTTGACGCATCCAGTCGATTGATGAGAATGAACGTTCATTCTCGTTTGAGCCGAACCATGACCGATCCTGTCACTGACCCCTCCTCCCGCCGCGCGGAGAAGCGGCGCCGCATCCTGGAGGCGGCGGCCGACTGCTTCGCCCGGCGCGGCTTCCACGGCACGGGAATGGCCGAGATCTGCGAGGCGGCGGGGATGAGCGCCGGCAACCTCTATCGCTATTTCCGCAACAAGGAGGCGATGATCGCGGCCCTGGTCGATGCCGAGCGCGAGGAGACTTCGGCACTGTTCCGGGCGGTGGAGGACACCGACGACCCACTGGCCGCGATCACCACCATCCTGGAGCGTTTCCTGGCCCTGACCACCGACGCCGCCGGACACCGGCTGTGGCTGGAGATCCTGTCCGAAGGCGCGCGCAACCCGCAGATCCAGGCGGTGCTGGACCGAAGCGACGCCGAGATCCGGCCGGCGCTGGCGCATCTGGTCGGCCGCGCCGCCGCGCTGGGCCAAGCCGATTCCGCGATCAACCCTGACACGGCGGCGATCTGGCTGCTGATGCTGATCGACGGCTTCAGCGCCCGGGTCGCGACCGACCCGGGCTTCGACATTGCCGCCGGGATCGCCGCCCTGCCCGGCATGGTCCGCCGCCTCCTCGCCCCCGGAGCCCGAGCATGACCGGGTCCGTCAACCGCTGGGCGATCCTGCCGATCGTCTCGGTGGCGCTGCTGATGGTGGCGATCGACGCCACGGTGCTGCACATCGCCGTGCCGACCCTGACCCACGCTCTGGCGCCGAGCGCGCCGCAGCTGCTGTGGATCATCGACATCTATCCGCTGCTGATGGCCGGGCTGCTGCCCGCCGCCGGCACGCTGGGCGACCGCATCGGGCACAAGCGGCTGCTGCTGCTGGGGCTCGTCCTGTTCGGGCTGGCCTCGGCCGCCTGCGCCTTCGCCTCCGGCCCGGAGTGGCTGATCGCCGGCCGCGCCTTCCTGGCCTTCGGCGGGGCGATGATGATGCCCGCCACCCTGTCGATCCTGCGCCTGGCCTTCGATGACCCGCGCGAGCGGGCGATCGCGATCGGCATCTGGGGCTCGGTCGCGTCCGGCGGCGCCGCCTTCGGTCCGGTGGTCGGCGGCGCCCTGCTGGAGCATTTCCATTGGGGCGCCGTGTTCCTGATCAATGTGCCGATCGTGCTGATCGCCCTGCCCTTCGCCTGGTGGCTGCTGCCCCGCCGGCGCGGCGGCGAGCGGCGGCCCTGGGACCTGCCCGGCCTGCTGCTGGCGATGGCCGGGATCATCGCCGTGGTCTATGCGGTGAAGCAGACCACCCATGCCGGCGCGAATCCGTGGCAGGCGGTCGCGATCGGCCTGGCCGGCGCCGGGCTAGTGGCCGCCTTCCTGCGCCGCCAGGCCCGCGCGGCGGTGCCGATGATCGACCTGTCGCTGTTCCGCAACCCGGGCATCGCCGTCGCCCTGGCCGGGGCCATGGTGGCGATGATCATCATCGTCGGCTTCGAGCTGCTGCTGAGCCAGCAGCTGCAGCTGGTGCTGAGCCTGTCGCCGCTGGAGGCCGGCCTCAGGCTGGCGCCGGTACCGCTGGCATCGTTCCTGGCTTCGCCGCTGGCCGGCGGGCTGGTGCATCGCTTCGGCTTCCGCGCCGTGCTGACGGCCAGCCTGGCCCTGTCCGCCGCCGGCTTCGTCGCCATTGCGCTGCTGCCGTCGGGGGCGGTCTCGGCGGCCGAGATCGCCGGCTTCGTCGCCATCGGCGCCGGGCTGGGCGCGGTAATGACCGCGGCCTCGGTCAACGTCATGAACAGCGCCCCGGCGCACCAGGCCGGCGCCGTCGCCGCGGTCGAGGAAGTGGCCTATGAGCTGGGCGGCGGCCTCGGCGTCGCCCTGTTCGGCAGCCTGATGACGGTGCTGTACCAGCGGCTGCTGGCGCTGCCGCCGCTGCTGGAGGCCGCGGTGCCGGCGGCGCGGCGGTCGATCGGCGAGGCGCTGCTGGCGGCCGAGGCGCTGGCGGGGCCGGAGGCGGGCCCGGTCGCGGCGGCGGCGCGGGTGGCCTTCTCCTCGACCTATCAGGGCGCGTCGCTGGTGGCGGCGGGGCTTCTGGCGGTGACCGCGCTAGCGGCGCTGATCGTGCTGGCGCGGCGGCGAGCGGCGGCGCGGGCGGGCTGAGGCCGGGTCAGGACGGGTTGGCGGCGAAGACCTCGGAGCAATAGACCGTGTTGCCGCCGGCAAAGACGAAGTACACCACGTCGTCGCTTTTGGTCAGCGCCGTGACGGTGCAGACGGTCGGCAAGATCTGATCGCCGATGGTCTTGGTGTCGTGCCGCTCCCACACCAGCTCGCGGCCCCCGCTCTTGGTGGGGGTATCGCGATCGGGCGGGCCGAGATCGGCGATCATCTGCTCCGAGGGGTGATCCTGGTAGGGGGCGATCCTCTCGCTGAAACGCTCCCGGGCCGCCGCGGAGATGCTCTCGACCGTCTGCGGCTCGGCGCAGGCGGCGAGCAGCAGCAGGGCGGCAACGGCGGCAGACAGAAGTCTCAGGAACGGCAAGGAAATCCTCCGGCCAGCGGGTCGCGACGGACGTCCAGCGTGTACACGTCGGGGACGGAGCGGTCCAGAGGAACGGCCGGTGACACATGAAGGGGGTGGACCATAACAAATTCTGTCATTGCCGGGCTTGACCCGGCAATCCAGGGGCCACACAGAGCGGCATCGGGATCCCCTGGATGACCGGGTCAAGCCCGGGCATGACAGTTAAAGAGAGCTTTTCGCTCGACACCCGCCCTCCCCCTACAGCGGTTGCAGCCCGAGCCGGTCCAGCTCGTCCGGTGGGAGCGGCGAGGCCGACAGCACATAGACGAGATGGAACGGCGCCGACCGGCCTGCGCGGAAGACCGGCAGCGATGCCGGTGAGAAGCCGGCGGACCGCGCCCGGGCGACAAAGTCCGGATCCCCGAAGGCGGACCAGACCATCAGGATTCCGTCCGGCGTCAGCGCCCGGCGCAGGGTGGCGAGGCCGCCCGCCCCATACAGCGTCGCGTTGCCGGGCGCGGAGAGCGGTTCCGGCCCGTTGTCGACGTCGAGCAGGATGACGTCGAAAGCGGAGCCTTCGGCCGCGATGGCGAGGACATCGCCTTGCCGGATCCTGGCGGGATGGTCGCCGAGGGACGCGGGTTTCGTGTGGCGCTCGAACCAGCGAATCACCGCCTCGGACAGTTCGGCCACGGTGACCCGCCCGGCCCCGCCGAGATGCCGGTGCAGGCTGGCCAGGGTGAAGCCGAGGCCGAGGCCACCGACGAGGATGGCGGGATCGCGGCTGCGGGCCAGCCGGGCGGCGAGCTCGCCGAGCCGGTCCTCCGACTCGTGATACGCACCGTTCATCAGCTCCCAGCCGTCGACCCGGATCATGTAGACGCCGTCGCGCTCATAGAGGTCGAGCACGCTGTCCCCGAGCGCGGCGCTGTCGACATGAACCCAGGCCATTCCGCCGATCACCCTCGTTCCGGAAGAAGACGTGTGTTGTCGCCGATTCCGGTGGCCGGTGCATCCTTTCCCCGGCCAATCAGGGCCGGCGACGGAACCAGGCGCCGGAGGCGATGGCGGCCAGCATGGTCAGGCCGTAGGCGGCAAGGCCGAGGGCGAGGCCGGCGAACAGCGCGCCCAGCGACCCGGTCCAGCGCAGCGCCAGCCAGCCGCCGCCGACCGCCAGCGCCACCCGCAGCCCGCCGGCGATCAGCGGCCAGGCGAGCTGCCCCGCCCCCTGCGAGGCGAAGTACAGCGCCAGCCCCAGGCCGAAGAAGCCATAGGCCGGGCCGACGATGCGGAGATAGGCGGTGCCGGTCTCCAGCATCCGCGGATCGGCGCTGAACAGCGCCAGCCAGGCATGCGGCCAGATCGCCGCGGCGACGCCAATGGCCTCGGTCAGGGCGAAGGCCATGGCCCCGCCGGTCAGGGCGATGCGCAGCGCCCGGTCCGGCTGGCCGGCGCCGATATTGGTGCCGACCAGGGCCACGAGCGGTGCACCGAGGCCAAAGACCAGCGGGATCAGCAGGTATTCCAGCCGGGCGCCGGTGCCGAAGCCGGCGACGGCATCGACCCCTGCCGCCGCCGCCACCAGGGCCGTGACCACGGCGATGACGACGTTGCTCTGCAACGAGTTGAGGGCGCCGACGGCACCGATCCGAAGGATGTCGGCGAAGAAACCCCACCGCAGCGGCGACCGGCGCAGCCGCGCCAGGTTCCGCCCGGACAGCACGTACCAGGCGAGCACGGCGGTGCCGGCCAGGTAATAGGCCAGCAGCGCCACGCCGCCGCCGGCGACGCCGAGCGCCGGGATCGGGCCGAAGCCGAAGATCAGCAGCGGCGAGACCGGGACCAGGAACAGCACGCCGCCGCAGGTGACCAGCGCCGGCACCAGCATGTTGCCGGTGCCGCGGATCACGCTGGCCAGCCCGTTCATCAGCCACAGCAGGACATTGCCGGCGAAGACGACGTTGGAATAGAGCAGCGCCGCCTCCAGCGCGCCGCCGCTGCCGCCGAGCAGCCGGTAGACCGGCCGGCCGAAGGCGAGCATGCCGACGGTGCAGAACAGGCCGAGCGCCAGACTGATGACGACGGCATGCATCACCAACGCATCGGCGTCGTCGCGCCGGCCGCCGCCGATCGCCCGGGCGACGGCGGCGGAGATGCCGCCGCCGATGGCACCGGCCGAGATCATCTGGGCCAGCATCACCGGCGGGAACACCAGCGCCATGCCGGCCAGGGCGTCGGTGCCGAGATGCGACAGCCACCAGGTCTCGATCAGCCCGGTCGAGGCCTGGGCCAGCATGACCAACACATTGGGCCAGGCCAGGCGCAGGATGGTCGGCACGATCGGGCCGTGCAGCAGCATCCGGGTGCGGGCGCTGAGCGCGACGGGCGCCGCGCCACCGGGGGCGGCCGGGCTGTCGGCCAGGGCGGCGTCAATGCGCATCGGCGGAGGGTCCCTTGGGCGGCGCCACCTTGCGCATCAGCGGCACCATCAGCGCCGCGATGGTCAGGCAGACGCAGAGTACCAGGAAGGCGTCGGCATAGGTCAGGGTCTGGGCCTCGCGCAGGGTCAGCGACCACAGCTGCTTCAGCGCCGCGTCGTGGCCGCGCTGGGCATCGCCGCCGAGGGCCATGGTCTGGGCCGCGGTGACCTTCTGCACCAGGTCGACCGCCGCCGGGTTGGCCGGGGTCAGATGCTCCGCCAGCCGCAGGAAGTGCAGGTTGGTGCGGTCGTTCAGGATGGTGGCGCAGGCGGCGATGCCGATGGCGCCGCCCAGGTTGCGCATCAGGTTGAACAGGCCGGAGGCGAGCTTCAGCCGATCCGGCGCCAGCCCGCCGAGGGTCAGCGTCACCGCCGGCGCCACCGCGAATTGCTGCGAGAAGCCGCGGAAGGCCTGGGGCAGCAGGAATTCGCGCCAGCCCCAGTCATGGGTGATCGGGGTGAACAGCCACAGCGACAAGGCGAAGCAGGACAGGCCGAACATCATCAGCCAGCGCAGGTCGAAGCGCCTGGCGAACCAAGCATAGACCGGGATGGCCATGATCTGGAACACGCCGGTCGAGAACACCGTCAGGCCGATGTCGTAGGCGCTGAAGTCGCGCACCCGGCCGAGGAATTGCGGCGTCAGGTAGATGGTCGAGAACAGGCCGATGCCGGTGACGAAGGAGAAGAAGCAGCCGAGCGCGAAGTTGCGGCTCTTCAGCGCCCGCAGGTCCACCACCGGCCGCTCATAGGTCAGGCTGCGCCAGATGAAGAGGGCGCCGCTGACCGCCGCGATCCAGGCGGTGGCGCGGATGGTGTCGTCGCCGAACCAGTCCCAGCGCGGCCCCTCCTCCAGCGTGTATTCGAGGCAGCCGAGGAACAGCGCCATCAGCACCATGCCGGGATAGTCGGCGCCGCGCAGCAGCGACCAGTCCGGCTTGTCGATCTTCACCAGCATCGGCACCACGATGGTGATGAACACGCCGGGGACCAGGTTGACGAAGAACAGCCAGTGCCAGGAGTAGTTGTCGGTGATCCAGCCGCCGATGGTGGGACCCAGCGTCGGCGCCAGCGACGACAGCGCGCCGATGGTGGCGGCGGCGACCACGACCTTGGGACCCTGGAAGAAGGCGAAGGCGGCGGTGAACACGGTCGGGATCATCGAGCCGCCGAGGAAGCCCTGCAGCGCCCGGAAGGCGATCATGCTGTTGATGTCCCAGGCCCAACCGCAGAGCAGGCTGGTCAGGGTGAAGCCGGCAGCGGAGACGCTGAACAGCCAGCGCGTCGACATCACCCGCGACAGCCAGCCGGACAGCGGGATGACGATGATCTCGGCGATCAGGTAGCTGGTCTGCACCCAGGCGGTCTCGTCGACGCCGGCGGACAGACCGCCGCCGATGTCGCGCAGCGAGGCCGAGACGATCTGGATGTCGAGCAGCGCGATGAAGAAGCCGACGCACATCACCGCGAAGGCGAAGACCTTCTGGCCCTGCGTCAGCCCGGCGATACCCGTGGGGGCCGCGGCGGCGCTCATTTGGCAGCACCGTCCCGCTGGTCGACATCGGCGGTCACCGACAGGCCCGGGCGCAGCCGGCCCAGCGTCGAGGCGTCGCCGTCGAGCAGGATGCGCACCGGCACGCGCTGCACGATCTTGGTGAAGTTGCCGGTCGCGTTCTCCGGCGGCAGCACGCTGAACTGGGCGCCGGTGGCCGGCGCCAGGCTGGCGACATGGCCGTGGAAGGCCTCGCCGGGCAGCACGTCGGCCGCCACCGTCGCCGCCTGGCCCGGGCGCATCTGCGCCAGCTGGGTCTCCTTGAAATTGGCGTCGACCCACAGGCCGGTGGCCGGCACGATCGACAGCAGCTGCGACCCGACGGTGGCGTAGGCGCCCTCCTGCGCGGCGCGGTTGCCGATGGTGCCGTCGATCGGCGCCCGGATCTCGGTGTAGCCGAGATTGAGCTGCGCCGTGTCGCGGTCGGCGACGGCCGCGTCCAGCGCCGCCCGGGCCTGCTGCTTCTGGGTGTCGATGACCTCGAGCTGGCGCTGCGCCGCGTCGAGCGTCGCCTGGGCCTTCTGGCCGTCGGCCACCGCCTGCTTGTAATCGGCATCCGCCTTCTGGAAGGTCTGGACCGAGGCCCAGGACCGGGCCGAGAGAAGCTGGTAGCGGGCCTGGTCGTCGCGGGTGCGGGCGATCTCGGCGTCGGACGCGGCGATGCCGGCCCGGGCCTGGGCGATCACCGCCTGCTGCAGCCGGTACGTGGCGTCGAGATTGGCCAGGGTCGCGTTCTGCTGCGCCACCGCGGCCTCGGCCTTGGCCAGCGCCGCCCGATAGTCGCGGTCGTCCAGCCGGACCAGCAGGTCGCCGGCATGGACCGGCTGGTTGTCGGTCACCGCCAGGGTGGCGACGAAGCCGGCGACCTTGGGCGCGATCACGGTGATATTGCCGCCGACATAGGCGTCGTCGGTGCTCTGGAAGAAGCGGCCGACCGTCCACCAATCGTGGCCGTACCAGCCGCCGCCGAGGAGGATGGCCAGGGCCGCGCCGGACAGGGCCAGGCGCCTCTTCGTCAGCCGCGGCTTCCGCGCGACGGGCGCCTGGACCGGGGTCGAGGTGTCGCGGTCGAGGACGATGGCGTTCACGGCGTGGCCTCCGGGGATGGGGAGTTGACGCGGGCGAGCCGGCGGCGCGTTCGGTCATCGGCGGCCGGACCAGGGCTGGGCTTGAAGGAACGCGACGTGATGGGGCGGCCGCTGATCCGGTCGACCAGGACCGGGTCGGCGACGGCGCCGGTCTCGCGGTCGACCAGCTGGACGCTGGCGCCCTCCGGCGCGAAATGGCGGTTGCCCCAGGCGACCAGCGACCAGACCACCGGCCGGAAATCACGGCCGATGTCGGTCAGCACGTAGTCGTCGCGCGGCGGCTTCTCGCTGTAGCGGCGCCGCTCCAGCAGGCCGGACTCGACCAGGCTGTTCAGCCGCCGGGTCAGCATGCTGGGGGCGATGCCGAGGCTCTTCTGGAACTCGTCGAAGCGGGTCAGGCCGTAGAAGGCGTCCCGCAGGATCAGGATGCTCCACCACTCGCCGACCCGCTCCAGGCTGCGGGCGATGGGGCATTGGAGGTTGCCGAAGCTCTTGCGCTGCATGGCGATGCCTTGCCGACATCATTGAATGATGGTCATCATATATTCTTGTCACTATCATTTTGCAAGTGACATTCGACAACCGAAACGAAACGGCCGGGCGCAAGGCCCGGCCGGATGCTGAAGCGAGGGTGTTCTGGGTCGGCTCGGCGGAGATCCCGGCCGGCGTCCGCGCGGCCCTGGCGTCGGCCGCGGTGATGTGAAAGGAGAGTCCCGCTCCCCTCCACTTCCTACATGTGGCGCGCAACGGGCTTGCTTCAAGTCCCGGCTCCTTCCGTAGAACTGCCGGCCTGGGCCGCAATCACGGAGTCGCGAAATGCGTGTGCTGTTATCGACTTACGGATCGCGCGGGGATGTCGAGCCGCTGGCCGGGCTGGCGGTGCGGCTGCAGGCCCTCGGCGCGGAGGCGCGGGTGTGCGCGCCGGCGGATCAGGAGTTCGCGGAGCTGCTGGCCCGGGCCGGCGTGCCGCTGGTGCCGGCCTTCTCGCCGGTGCGCCAATGGGTGACGGAGGCAATGGCGAAGCCGTCGGCGGTGGACCTGCCCCGGCTCGCGGCCAAGGTGATGGCCGCGCAGTTCGATATCCTGTCCGCGGCGGCGGAGGGATGCGATGCGATCGTGGCGACCGGCCTGTTCTCGTCCGCGACCGCCGCGAGGCTGGTGGCCGAGCACCAGGACATCCGCTACCTCTGCGTGGCCTATTGCCCGCTCTTCGTGCCGTCGCATCAGCACCGGCCCTACGAATTCCGAGGCCACCCCCACCCGCCGGAGGTGACCGACAACCGGGCACTGTGGGACCTGAACATCCAGACCATGAACGCGCTGTTCGGCGAGGCGTTCAACGCCCTGCGCTCGTCGATCGGCCTGCCGCCGGTGGACAATGTCCGCGACCATGTCATCACCGCCCACCCCTGGCTGGCGTCGGACCCGGTGCTGAGCCCCTGGCTGCCGACGGACCTCTGTGACGTCACGCAGACCGGTGCGTGGATCCTGCCGGACGACCGCCCGCTCGCGGCCGATCTGCTGGCGTTCCTGGAGGCCGGCACGCCGCCGGTCACCGTGGGGTTCGGCAGCATGCCGATGCAGGCGGCCAGGGATGCGGCCCAGGTGGCCGTCGCCGCGATCCGCGCCCAGGGGCGACGCGCCCTCGTCCTGCGCGGCTGGGCCGACCTGGCCCTGGCCGACGACCGGGACGATTGCTTCGTCACCGGCGAGGTCAATCAGCAGGCCCTGTTCGGCCGGGTGGCGGCCGTCGTGCACCATGGCGGCGCGGGCACGACAACGACCGCCACCCGGGCCGGCGCGCCGCAGGTGGTGGTGCCCCAGATCGCCGACCAGCCCTATTGGGCCGGCCGGGTGGCCGATCTGGGCATCGGCGCGGCCCATGACGGCCCGACCCCGAGCTTCGAGTCCCTGTCGGCCGCGCTGAGGATCGCCCTGGCCCCGGAGACCCGCGCCCGGGCGGCCGCCATGGCCGGCACGATCCGCAGCGACGGGGCGGCGGTGGCCGCGACGCGGCTGCTCGACGCGAGCTAGCCGGGATGCCGGCTCCGGCAGCCCTGCGGCAACGGATGCCAGTTGCGCAAGCGGAGCCGGCCCGTCCACAATGCCGGCACGCCGCCGAACGCAGTGACAACCGCCCGCACCGGGCGAGAGGTGACCCTTGAGTCGCGACCGCCAGCTGCATCTCGGCGCCTTCATGCGCCCCGTCAGCATCCACACCGGCGCCTGGCGCTATCCCGGCGCCTATCCGGACGCCAACTTCAACTTCGGCCATCTCAAGCGCTTCGCCCAGACGCTGGAGCGCGGCCGCTTCGACGCCTTCTTCATGGCCGACCACCTGGCCGTGCTGAACATGCCGGTGGAGGCGCTGAAGCGCAGCCACACGGTGACGTCGTTCGAGCCCTTCACCCTCTTGTCGGCCCTGGCCGGGGCGACCGAGCGGATCGGCCTCGTCGCCACCGCCTCGACCACCTTCGACGCGCCCTACCACATCGCCCGGCGCTTCGCCTCGCTGGACCACATCAGCGGCGGCCGCGCCGGCTGGAACATCGTCACCACCTCGAACCCGGACGCGGCGCTGAACTTCGGGCTCGAGGAGCATATGGAGCATGGCGAGCGCTACGACCGCGCCCGCGAGTTCTACGACGTGGTCACCGGGCTGTGGGACAGCTGGGCCGACGACGCCTTCATCCGCGACGTCGAGGCCGGGATCTATTTCGACCCGGCCAAGCTGCATGTGCTGGACCACAAGGGGCCGCATCTGTCGGTGCGCGGGCCGCTGAACATCGCCCGGACGCCGCAGGGCTGGCCGGTGATCGTGCAGGCCGGCGCCTCCGACTCCGGGCGGCAGCTGGCGGCGGAGACGGCGGAGATGGTGTTCGCCGCCGGCTCGACCCTCGCCGCCGGCCAGCGCTTCTACGCCGATGTGAAGGGCCGGATGCAGGCGATTGGCCGCGACCGCGACCATCTGAAGATCCTGCCCGGCGCCTTTGTCGTGGTCGGCGACACGGTCGAGGAGGCGCGGGCCAAGCGGGCGACGCTGGACAGCCTGGTGCACTATGAGAGCGCCATCGCCTCGCTGTCGATCGCGCTGGGCACCGACGCCTCGGGCTTCGACCCGGACGCGAAGCTGCCGCCGATCCCGGAGACCAATGCCAGCAAGACCGGCCGCGAGCGGGTGCTGGAGCTGGCCGAGCGCGAGGGGCTGACCGTGCGCCAGCTGGCCCAGCGCCTGGGCGGCTATGCCGGCCTCGCCTTCGTCGGCACGCCGGAGACGATCGCCGACGAGATGGAGGAATGGCTGGAGACCCGGGGGTCGGACGGATTCAACGTGATGTTCCCGTACCTGCCCGGCGGCCTCGACGATTTCGTCGACCGGGTGGTGCCGGAGCTGCAGCGCCGCGGCCTGTTCCGCACGGAATACGAGGGCACGACTTTGCGCGACCATCTGGGACTGCCGCGGCCGAAGAACCGGTTCTTCTAGGCGTCCCGCAGGCCGAGAGCCGCCCGCGAAGGGCGGCTCTCGGAACTGGGAGTAAGGGGCGCCAGAGTCTGAAGCTCGCCTGCCGATTCGTTGATGCCCGGATTGGAAAGCTAGAAAATCCTCCGGTTCTTCATTCCCTGTCGCTAGCTTGACCACGCCCCTGGGGACAGAGATGCCCGCCGTGGGCCGGGCGGGCCAATGCGCGGTTGTGATGGTGGTATCGGGCGGCTGCGGCGATCAGCCCGCGACCAAGCGGCGGCCCCGCCAGCCGGATCGGGCCGGCGACGTCCGCCATTCTGGACAAAGCGCCGCCGCGGCCCAAGCCGCATTGACAGCGGAGCGGCTTCGCATGTTCTGATTGTTGCAAGGAATCGCCGACTCGCCTTGCGAGATCAGAGCAGGAACACCCAGGGAGGAAACGAAATGTCGGAGACGACCGGGACCAAACCGGGTTTCGCCGCGGGACCGACGCTGGACGCGGCGCCGACGATCGGCAGGCGCCGCTTCCTGCAGGGCACGGCCGGGGCGCTGGTGGCGCCGGCGGTGGCGGGGCTGCCGGCGATGGCGCGGGCACAGGACAAGGTCGAGCTGCTGTTCTGGGCCTGGACGCCCGACACCCAGACCCAGGTCGACCTGTTCCAGAAGAAATACCCCGGGATCTCGGTCAAGCTGGAGAATGTCGGCCAGGGCCCGCCGCACTACGTCAAGCTGCGCAACGCGATCAAGGCCGGCAGCGGCCTGCCGGACGTGGCGCAGATGGAGTTCAACTCGATCGCCAGCTTCAAGCAGCTGGCCGTGCTGGCCGACCTGGCGCCGCAAGGCGTCGGCGAGGTCGGCAGCGCGTTCGTCGACTGGACCTGGAAGTCGGTGACCGACGGCGACAAGATCTACGCCGTGCCCTGGGACAGCGGGCCGATGGGCTTGCTGTACCGCGCCGATGTGTTCGACAAGCACGGCCTGTCGGTGCCGGAGACCTGGGACGACTATGCCGAGCAGGCGATCAAGCTGAAGGAGAAGGCGCCCGGCACCTTCATGTGCGATTTCGGCGCCTCCGACGCCGGCTGGGTCTGCGCCGTGCTGTGGCAGGCCGGCTGGCGGCCCTTCCATCTCGACGGCACCAATCTGAAGATCGCGATCAACGACGACATCGCCAAGAAATGGGCCGCCTACTGGCAGAAGCTGATCGACGCCAAGGCGATCGACGTCAAGCCGATGTGGACCACCGAATGGTTCGCCGGGCTGGATGACGGCACCTACGCCTCCTGGGTCACCGCGGCCTGGGCGCCGGTCCTGATGCAGCAATCGATGAAGAAGAGCTTCGGCCAGTGGCGGGCGGCGCCGATGCCGCAATGGGAGAAGGGCGGCAAGATCTCCTCGAACTGGGGCGGGTCGACCTTCGCCGCGTTCACCTCGTCGCAGCACCCGAAGGAGGCGGCGCTGTTCTGCCAGTTCATGGGCAGCGACCCGGAGGCGGCGCGGCTGTGGAACACCAAGCAGTTCCTGTTCCCGGTGCTGAAGTCGCTGGTCGACGACAAGGAGCTGATGGGCCACGGCTACGACTTCTACGGCGGCCAGAAGGTCAACGAGATCTTCGTCGTCGCCGAGAACCAGGTCGACCCGAGCTTCGAGTTCGCGCCGTTCCAGGATTATGTGAACCAGCAGCTGCAGGACGAGATGGCCTCCGCCATTGCCGGCAACGGCACCTTGGCCCAGGCCTTCGACCGGGTGCAGGACACCGTCGTGGCCTATGCCAACGATCAGGGCTTCACCGTCCTCTGAGCTCGGGGCCGGCGGGCGCGCCGTGACGGCGGCGCGCCCGCATGCCCGGATCCTGGTGAGCCGCAAGCTGGCGCCCTACGTCTTCCTGGCGCCGTTCCTGCTGCTGTTCGCCGGATTCCTGATCGCGCCGCTGCTCTATGCCTTCCAGATGAGCCTGTTCCGCGAGACGCTGGTCGGCGGCGCCCGCTTCGTCGGGCTCGACAACTACATCCGCGCCATCCACGACAAGAGCTTCTGGGACGGCGTCGGCCTGCTGCTGCAGTTCGGCCTCATGCAGATCCCGGTGATGCTGGGGCTGGCGCTGGTGTTCGCGCTGATCCTCGACAGCGGCATCGTCTTCGCCCGCGGCTTCTTCCGCGTCGCCTTCTTCATCCCCTATGCGGTGCCGGCGGTGATCGCGACGCTGCTGTGGGGCTATCTCTACGGCCCGGCCTTCGGCCCGTTCAGCCAGCTGTCCGAGGCGATGGGCTTCGGCAAGGTCGACTTCCTGTCCGGCGGCGGCCTCCTCCCCTCGCTCGCCAACATCGCAGTGTGGGAGTACATGGGCTACAACATGATCATCTACTACGCGGCGCTGCAGGCGGTGCCGCGCGACCTGGAGGAGGCGTCGGCGATCGACGGCGCCACGGCGCTGCAGCATTCGCTCAGGATCAAGCTGCCGCTGATCCTGCCCACCATCATCGTCACGGTGATCTTCTCGATCATCGGCACGCTGCAGCTGTTCACCGAGCCTTATCTGATGCGCAACCTGGCGCCGAGCCAGATCAACAGCCATTACACGCCGAACTACTACGCCTACACGCTGGCTTTCGTCTCGCAGCAATACAACTATTCGGCGGCGATCTCCTTCGTCCTGGGCGCGGTGGTGGCGGTGGCGTCCTATGCCTTCATGCTGCTGGCCAACCGCAGGGGGCGCCGGTGACGATCGCCGCGCGCACCGTCCGCTCCGCCGCCTTCCGGCGCCAGCGCTGGCTGTTGACCGCCGTGCTGGGCGTCTACTTCGTCTACACCTTCATCCCGCTGCTCTACGTCATCGTCTCGTCGACCAAGACCAATGCCGACCTGTTCGGCACCTTCGGCCTGTGGTTCGCCGGCGACTTCAACCTGTGGGAAAACCTGCAGGGCCTGTTCACCTACCAGGACGGCGCCTTCGCGCGCTGGCTCCTGAACACCTTCCTCTATGCCGCGATCTCCGGCCTCGGCGCCGCCCTGCTGGCCACCTGCGCCGGCTATGCCTTCGCCAAGTACCAGTTCCGGGGCAAGACGCTGTTCTTCGCCCTGGTGCTGGGCGCGGTCATGATCCCGCAGACGGCGCTGTCGGTGCCGCTGTTCCTGATGCTGTCGAAGATCGGGCTGGTCAACACGCCGATCGCGATCATCCTGCCGTCGATGGTGTTCCCGCCGGGCGTGTTCCTGATGTGCGTCTACATCGAGGACGCCGTGTCGAACGAGCTGATCGAGGCCGGTCGCGTCGACGGCGCGGGCGAGCTGCACATCTTCAGCCGGATCTCCTTCCGCCTCTTGATGCCGGGCTTCGCCACGGTCCTGATCCTCGCCTTCGTGTCGACCTGGAACAACTACTTCCTGCCGCTGGTGATGCTGAGCTCGTCGGAGTATTTCCCGATCACCGTCGGCCTGTCGCAATGGTACGCCTCGGCCACCTCGGGCAGCGGCGGCACGGTCCTGTTCACCATCGTCATGGCCGGGGCGCTGGTCAGCGTGCTGCCGGTGATCGCCGCCTTCCTGTTCATGCAGCGCTGGTGGCAGGGCGGGCTGGCGGCGGGTGGGGTGAAGGCCTGACCTGACAATAGGCACGCAAGTCGGCACGAAAAAAATCGCCCGTTTTAACCAATAGAGATAAAGTACGATCACATCACATATCATAGCCGAATTTAGTCGAAATATATGCGCACCGAATTTTTGATCAGGGATTCAACACATGGAATGCATAACCTTCTCCGGCGTCACCTCAGTTCTGTCTGATATAGCAGTTATATTAGGCGTCCCTATGGCTATTTTTCAACTATATCTAAGAAGAAAATCTGACGATCTTAGGAATGAAGGGTTAACATTTGATGCGCTTGCTAGAGATTACGAAAAATGGTTGAGATTCTGCTTCGAGAATCTGGATCTCGACATTATGGACAATCCGATAGGATACGATATTGAACAAATTCAAAAAAAGGAAAACGCACCACAAAGAGAATATTTAGCATTCTGCATACTGAATGCAATGTTTGAAAGGGCGTATCTCTTATATGAAGCACATGACGTCGATTTCCGAAAATCACAATGGGAGAACGGATGGGAGGAAACAATTAAATTCTATGCACAACGCCAAAATTTTAAAGATTTCTGGGCAACAAACGGCGGGTTCAACTGGGATAAGAGATTCGTTCAGTATATGAAAAACAAGCACCAACTTGGGCCGATCTGAAACCGCCGTCGATACAACCGACTCGACTCCGGTTGCCCGAAGGAATAGAACATTTAGCGAACATTCGCCAGATCGGAGCCTCAAGCCGCCATGAAGCACCGCAAGGGTCCCTTCAGCGAGGACCTCCGCGCCGCGTTCGAGGCGGCGGGGCGCCACCCTTTCCGGCCGGCGGCCTCGGGGATGCGCCGCCGGCGCCGGCGGTGAGGGAGCGCATCCAGGACAATTGGGAGATCGGCCTCCGGCTGTCCGACATCTCGTCCGGCACCGTCGTCGTGGCGAAATGCGGACGCTGCAACCGCCGGCGGCAACTGGACCGGCGGCGGCTGATCCAGCGCTTCGGCAAGGACGCCCGGCTGCTGCGGCTGGAGCTGGCCTTGCGCTGCACCGGATGCGGCTCGGAGACCGCCTGCCGGATCGAGCTGCAGGCGGCGCGGCGGGACTGACGGCAGAACCAATCGTCCGCTCGCCCTGTTGACCAGGAGAACCCGCAAAGCGAGGTCGGCCATGAGCCGTTCCGGACTCCTGCTGCGTCGCCTGCTCACGGCCCTGTCGCTGGCAGCAGCGCTCGGCTTCGGCTTGGAGCCGATGGTGGCGCTCGCCTCGGACGCCCGACCTGACGGCGCCCCCTGCCTCACCGCGCCCGCTTCTCAGCACTCGACGGGCGCCGGCCAGCATGGCGGCGCCCATTCCACATCCTGCTGCGGCATGCTGTGCGTTCCGGCCCTGGCCGCCGACGACGCCGCGGTGCCGCCGCCGGACCACATGACGAGCCGCGTCATCCACCCGGCCGACACCTCGGAGAGCGGCGTCAAGCTCAGCGGCCCCAGCCCGCCTCCACGTCCCTGATCGCTCCCCATTCATCCGACAACCACCAGATACGGAGCGATTCCATGCGTAACGTTTCCGCCGAGATGCGCGCCTGCATCGACGACTGCACCCGCTGCCACCAGACCTGCCTGTCGACCGCGATGTCGCACTGCCTCGAGGCCGGCGGCCCGCATGTCGAACCCCGGCATTTCCGGCTGATGATCGCCTGCGCCGAGATCTGCCGCAGCGCGGCCGACATCATGCTGATCGGGACCGAGCACCACCGGCGGGTCTGCGCCGCCTGCGCCGAGATCTGCGACGCCTGCGCCGCGGATTGCGAGCGCATCGGCGGTATGCAGGATTGCGTCGACGCCTGCCGGCGCTGCGCCCGATCCTGCCACGCCATGGCGGCCTGAGCGCCGGAAGGCCAGGACATCATGATGAACAAGCACGGCATGCATGCGGCCCTGGCGACCCTGCTGATCGCGGTCGCCGGCGGCCCGGCCATGGGCCAGAACCCGGCATCATCCGGGCACGGCGACAGCGCGTCGATGGCCTATATGGACGCGATGGCATCCATGAACCGGACAATGACCGGGATGCAGATGACGGGTGATGCCGACATCGACTTCGCCCAGATGATGATCCCGCATCACCAGAGCGCCGTCGACATGGCCGAGGCTTATCTCCGGCACGGGACCGACCCTCAGCTGCGGGCCCTTTCGCAGCAGATCGTCACGTCCCAGCGCGAGGAGATCGGGACGCTGCAGGCTTGGCTGGCGAAGCATCGCAAGCCATAGCCGAACGCGCCCTGGTGCGGACGGCGGGACTCGAACCCGCACTCCCGAGGGACGCAGATTTTAAGTCTGCTGTGTCTACCGGTTTCACCACGTCCGCATCAGGCCTCTACGAGGCCGTCCCGAAACTCTACTGCAGCGGCCATCCGACGCGGTTGTCTCCGCTTCCGGTGCTCACGGACTGATGTCCGCTGCGCTCCGGTTCTCGACAACCACGCCAGCTGACTCACCGCAGCGAGTTTCAAGACGGCCTCTATCGCCCGGCCCCGCCCGCCGCGCAAGCCGAATGCGGCTTGCCGGCGGGCGGATCGGCCCCCATTGTCCGGGCATGGATGATTTCGACTGGATCCGCCTGGTTTGGTTGATTGCCGCCCTGATCCTGGTGGCGCCGGCCGTGCTGCGCCGCGGCTGGGGCGGCCGCGGCCTGGTCTATGCCGCCGCCTGGCTCGGCATCGCCCTGCTGATCGGCCTGGCCTATTCGCTCTTCTCCGGCTCCGGCTCGGGACCGGCGGTGCCGCCGAGCGAGACCACCAGGACGCGCACCGCTTCGGTGGCCGCCGACAGCCTGGCCGCGTCGGTGCCGCGCAGCACCAGGCTGGTACCGAACTTCCCGGCGCGGAAATACGGGTAGCTGCCGACCGACAGCTCCGGATACTCGGCGGCGATGGCGCCGAGGCCGGCGGCGATCACCCCTTCGCCCAGGTCGCAGGTCACGGTGCGGCTGAGCACCCGGTCGCCGCCGGCCAGGGTGCTGGCGATGCCATCGAACATCGCCTGCATGATCCGCGGCACCCCGGCCATGACATAGACGTTGCCGATGCGGAAGCCGGGCGCGGCGCTGACCGGGTTGTCGATCAGCGTGCCGCCCTCCGGCACGTTCGCCATGCGCAGCCGCGCCTCGTTCAGCTGGCCGGCCTCGTAATGCGCCTCCAGCCGCCACACCGCCTCCGGATGCCTCAGCAGCGGCACGCCGAAGGCGCGGGCGATGCATTCGGCGGTGATGTCGTCATGGGTCGGGCCGATGCCGCCGGTGGTGAAGACGTGGTCGTAGCGGGCCCGCAGCGCGTTGACCGCCGCCACGATCTCCTCCGGCACATCCGGCACCACCCGCGCCTCGCGCAGGCGGATGCCGAGCCCGGTCAGCCGCTCCGCCAGGAAGCCCATATTGGCGTCCTTGGTGCGGCCGGAAAGGATCTCGTCGCCGATCACCAGAACGGCGGCGGTCACGATGCGCGTCTCGGTCATGGTCCTGCCCTGGGCTGAGTCGCGCGATGCTATCGCCCGGAGGGGCCGCAAGACAGGCGGAAAATGCTAACGATAGCCGGTGGCGTCGGCCGGCTTGCCGGCGTCCTGCACCTCCGGCACATAGCGCCAGGCGTCGGGTTGTGACCCGTCGAGATCGGTGAAGCCGTAGACCCGGGCCAGCTGGCCGCTCGACAGCGACTGGCCGTTCCAGCGCGTCCGCTCCGGATCGGCGGCCAGCGCCGCCACGGCCCGGCCGGTGAAGCGCGGCGTCTCCGAGATGATGAAATGCGGCTGGATCTTCGTGGCGTCGCGCCAGGTCTCCTCGGTGACCTGGTAGGCGTCCAGCATCATCTCCGACCGCATCCAGCCCGGCGTCAGCGACACCGAGGTGGCGCCGTGCGGCGCCAGATCCTTGGCGTGGCTCCAGCCCATCCGGTTCACCGACACCTTGGCGAGGTCGTAGAAGGGCGACAGGCGGTAGTGGTCGGCATTGTACTCAGCGGTGCCGTCGGTGACCTCGACCAGCAGGCCGCCCGGGCGCTGGATCAGGAACGGCAGGGCGTAATGCGCGGTGATCAGATGGCTGTGCACGCCGAGCTGGAGGAGGCGCAGTCCCTTCTGCAGGTCGTGCTCCCACACCGACTTGTTCCACTCGAACAGCGTCTCGCCGCCCCAGAGATCGTTGACCAGGATGTCGAGCCGCCCCTGCTCGGCCCGGATGCGGGCGACCAGGCGCTCGACCTGCTCCGACACCAGATGGTCGGTCTGCACGGCGATGCCCGTGCCGCCGGCGGCCGAGACCAGCTCAGCCGTCTCCTCGATCGTCTCCGGCCGCTGATATTCCGAGGGCTGGCCGCGGATGCTGCGCCCGGTGACGTAGACGGTGGCGCCGGCCGCCCCCAGCTCCACCGCGATCCCCCGCCCGCAGCCGCGGGTTGCGCCTGCGACCAGGGCGACCGTTCCGTCCAGCGGCAGCGCCATCGTCTTCTCCATCGGCCCATTGAGTTTATAAATGATCGTTTGGTTATAAACCGGAGTCAAGCCGGTCGCGATCCGCATGCCGGTCCTGCGGCGCCGCCCCTCGGTCTTCGGCCGAGTCGCCCCCATATCCCGCCGGGTGGCGACCGCGCGGCGGCGGTGCTATAGGCTAGAGGCGATGCGAGACAGGACAGAAAGCGTGACCGAGGTGGAACCCCAGACCCGCGAGGAAGGCCACATCCCCCTGCATGGCGAGGCCGAGTTCGCGGCGATGCGGCGTGCCGGCCGGCTGGCGGCCGAGACCCTCGACTTCATCGCCCCGCATGTGCGCCCCGGCGTGACCACCGACGAGCTGGACCGGCTGTGCGACGGCTTCATGCGCGACCATGGCGCGGTGCCGGCGACGCTGGGCTATCGCGGCTATCCGAAGTCGAGCTGCATCTCGCTGAACCATGTCGTCTGCCACGGCATCCCGGGCGACCGGGCGCTGGAGAACGGCGACATCCTGAATATCGACGTCACCCCGATCCTGGACGGCTGGTACGGGGATTCGAGCCGGATGTACGTCGCCGGCGACAAGGTCGCGGTCAAGGCCAGGCGGCTGATCGAGGTGACGTACGAGTCGATGATGCGCGGCATCGCCGCGGTCAAGCCGGGCGCCACGCTGGGTGACATCGGCCACGCCATCCAGAGCTATGCCGAGGGCCACCGCTTCTCGGTGGTGCGCGACTTCTGCGGCCACGGCGTCGGCAAGGTGTTCCATGCCCCGCCGAGCATCCTGCATTACGGCCGGCGCGGCGACGGGCTGGCGTTGCGCGAGGGCATGATCTTCACCATCGAGCCGATGATCAATGCCGGCCACTGGGCGGTGAAGATCCTGTCCGACGGCTGGACCGCGGTGACCCGCGACCGCAGCCTGTCGGCCCAGTTCGAGCATACGATCGGCGTCACCAAGGACGGGGTGGAAATCTTCACCCTGTCCCCCGCCGGCCACACCCAGCCACCCTACCCGGCCGCGTGACCAGGCGGGCGCCGTGACCGAAGCGACGGACGCGACGGACCCGGTTCCCCATTACAGCGGCCATCGCGACCGGCTGCGGCAGCGCTTCCTCACCGCCGGCGCGGCGGCGCTGGCCGATCACGAGATCCTCGAGCTGCTGCTGTTCTCGGCGATTCCGCGGCGCGACACCAAGCCCCTGGCCAAGCAGTTGATCGCCACCTTCGGCAGCTTGGGCGCGGTGCTGGCGGCGACGCCGACCCAGCTGGCCCAGCGCGGCGGCCTGAGCGACATCAGCGTCGCCCTGCTGAAGGTGGTGCAGGCCGCCGCCGAGCGGCTGCTGAAGGAGCAGGTCGTCGACCGGCCGGTGATCGGGTCTTGGCAGGCGCTGCTCGACTATCTCGGAGTCGCCATGAAGTTCGGCGGCACCGAGCAGGTGCGACTCCTGTACCTCGACCGCAAGAACGCGCTCCTGGCCGACGACGCCTCGGCCCAGGGCACGGTCGACCAGGCGCCGGTCTATCCGCGCGAGGTGGCGCGGCGGGCGCTGGAGCTCGGCGCCAGCGCGTTGATTTTAGTGCATAATCATCCTTCCGGCGACCCAACCCCGTCGCGCGCCGACATCGAGATGACCAAGGCGGTGGCGCGGGCGCTCGAGACGGTCGGGGTGACTCTGCACGACCATGTCATCGTCGGCCGCAAGGGCCATTCGAGCTTCAGGAGCCTCGGCCTGCTCTGAGCCGCCTCAACTCGCGAGGGCGAGCGTTCCCGTCGCCGCCGGGGCAGCCCTCACCTCCGGCTTCGCCACGGCCGGCGCCGTCAACGCCTGCCAGATACCCTCCGCCACATCGGACCAGCGGCGCAGATCCTCGCGGCGGATGCGCCGGGCCATGGCCTCGCGGTAACCCTCGTCGGTGATCAGCTTCAGGCAGGCGTCGCGGATCGATTTCGGATCATACGGATCCACATATTCCACCAGCGACCCGCCGACCTCCGGCATCGCGCTGACATTCGAGGCGACGACCGGGCGCCCGAACCACAGGCCTTCGCCGATCGGCAGCCCCCAGCCCTCGTAATAGCTGGCCGAGACCGAGAACAGGCAATGCCCGTAGAGATAGGCCAGCTCGGCATCGTCCGGCCGGTCGACGATGCGGATATAGCCGTCGAGATTGCCGGTGCCGCGCAGGAAATCGTCGAAGGCCCCCTTCGCCCAGCCCTGCTTGCCGGCGAAGACCAGCCGCGGCGTGTCGAGGCCGAGGCGGCGGTAGATCTCCTGCCAGACCAGGGCGAGCGTCCAGACGTTCTTGCGGGATTCGATGGTGCCGACGACCAGGACATAAGGCAGCAGGGCGGCGTTCAGCACCTCGCAGCGGATCCTGCGGTCGCCGAAGCTGTGCCGGTCCGGATCGAAGAACTTGGCCGGCTGCGGTCGGCCGGCGCCGGCCTCGGGCAGCAGGAACTCGTGGGCGAGCGGCACGACCCGGACCGGCACGGCCCGGACGGTGTGCTCCTGCATGAAGCGCTCGAGATCCCGGCGCGTCGATTCGGAGTTCACCAGGAACTGGTCGACCAGGCGGCCCATCCGCTCGATCCAGTCCGAGAACTGCTCCGGCACGTCGTTCACCACATGCTCGGGCGCGATCAACGGGATCAGGTCGTGCACGAACAGCGACACCTCGATGCCCAAACGCCGCTTCGCGTCCTCGAGGGCGTCCATATAGCTGTGGAACAGGCCGCCCCAGGTCGCCCCGGAGATGAAGACGCGGTCGCCCCGGTTGAAACGGACATCGACGGCGTTCTTCGGCACGAGCCGGCGCGGCCGTTTCGACGCGATCCTGTGCCGGTCGAAGGTCCGGCCGCCATCGAGCAGGTTGCGGAGCCGCAGCCGCACGCCGTGGAAGGAGCGCTTGAAGGAGCTCGCGTAGCGTCTCTTCAGATAGTCCCTGATCTTGACCGCGCCGGCCCGGCGCGGATGGATGCCGAAGTATCGGCAGAACTCCGCATGATCGAACGCATAGCCGCTGCCGAACGGCTCGGCCGAAAACCACACCACCCGCTTCAGGGTCGGGTGATGGCAGATCAGCCGGATGTCGTGACGGCCGGTGTTCCGGGACAGGTATTTGACGATCTCGATCGACACCCGCTGGATACCGCTGAGCCGGTTGTTCGAACGCACGAACTCGACCACGTCGCTGACGTCGAAATAGATCACCGGCTTGCCCGTCGGCTCCGATTCGGTGGACGGAGCCCTGCGGATGACGTTCGGGTCGGACGATCGCATGGTCGGATCCTGGCGCGTGGGAATTTGTCCCACAATCAATCTGTGGGATTTATACCCACGTCAAATGAAATCGCCGTCATGGGCTTTTCCCCACGGTTGCCCGAGGCGGCGTCTCAGTCCGCCAGGATCTCGAAGGCCAGGGGTCGCGGCGGGGCGCCGCCGTTGCAGGTCGAGGCCGGACAGGACGTGATCGCGACCGCAAGGTCCATCTCGGCGCGCAGCACGATCGCGTCGCCGGCGCGGGACCGGGGCGGCACGATGGTGAGCCGGCCATCGGCCGCGATCTCGACATTCATGAACAGGTTGAAGGCGTTGGGCAGCGGATCCGGCTCGATCCCCAATTCGCGCAGCGCCGCCCGCAGGTTGTCGTGGCAATTCGGGTGATAGCCCGTCACCCCGTGCTGTATCCGGTACATCTCGAGGCTGCAGGGCGCGTAGAGGAAATCGTGCCGGCCGACCTGGTCCTCGACGATGGTCAGCATCGGGCTGCTGCGGTCGGACCACAGCACGTCCCCGGTCGAGAGATGGATCTTGCCGCCATAGTCGAAGCTGCGGCCGTTCGACAGGCGCTCGCTGCCATCCGCGGCATAGGCCATGAGGTCGCCCGTCTGCCCGCCCACCGGGTCGACGATCCGCAGCCGCTGCCCGCGCTGCAGCCGCAGCCCGACGCCGCCGGCCGCGGGAACCACTTGCTCCGCCATCCCCGCCTCCCTTCGCTCAGCCCGCCAGCAGGTCGTCCATCGCCTTGTGCAGGCGGCGCTGCCGGGTCTCCTCCGTCTTCGCCCCCTCGATGCCGGTGACCAGCGCCTTCCGCCGGCTGTAGGACAGCGCCTCGAAGCGCTGCCGGGCCGCGGCGTTGCGGCCCAGGGCCCCGGCGAGGTCAGGCGGGACGGCGACCTCGCGCACCGCCGTGTCGAGTTCGAGATCGACCTCGATCTCCTCGCCGCCAGCGACGCCGGCCTTCTCGCGGTTCTCGGCGCTGACCCCGACCATGAATCGGCCGCCCATCACCGCCACGGTGCTGCGGTAGGTGTGGCCGTTGATCGTGACCCGGACCGGCGGGCGCTTGCCCGCGCCGAGCCGCTCGACGATGTCGTCAGGCACCACGATGCCCGTCGCGGTCTTGCCCGCTTGCAGGAGGATGGTCCGGAACTTCATGCCGAAGGGACCTTCTGCTGGAACGGCGGCGCAGGAGCGAACTGCCCTGCGCCGCGAGTCCAGGATAGATCCCGAAGAGCCGGATCGTGAAGGCCGCAGCCTACGCCGGCACCGGCGCATCCTCCCGCACCAGGCCTTCGCGCTTCAGCTCGGCCCAGAAATCGGCCGGGATCGGGGTGGCGATCAAGGCGTGGTTGCGCTCCACCTCCTCCGGCTTGACCGCGCCCGGGATCATCGAGGCCACCACCGGATGGGCCAGCGGGAACTGGATCGCCGCGGCCGGCAGGGGCACGCCGTGGCGGCGGCACACCGCCTCGATCCGGCTCACACGCTCCAGGATCTCCGGCGGCGCTTCCGTGTAATTGTAGCGGGCGCCGGGCACGGCGCCGGTGGCCAGGATGCCGGAATTGTACGGCCCGCCCAGCATGATGCCGATATTGCGGCGCTGGCACAGCGGCAGGAAGTCGTCGAGCGCGGTCTGCTCCAGCAGGGTGTAGCGCCCGGCCAGCAGGAAGCAGTCGAAATCGCCGCCCTCGGCGAAGCGCATGCAGGATTCGACCTCGTTGACGCCGACGCCGATCGCCTTGACCACGCCCTCCTCGCGCAGCTTGAACAGCGCCTTGTAGGCCCCGGCCAGCGCCTGCTGCAGCCGCTGCTCATAGGCCTCGCGCGAGCCGTGGGTCCAGATGTCGACGTCATGGATCAGGAGGATGTCGACCGAGGAGATGCCGAGGCGCATCAGGCTCTGCTCGAAGGAGCGCATGGCGCCGTCATAGCTGTAGTCGAACACCGGGTTGAACTCGAGCCCGCCGGCCCAGGTGCCGCGGTCGACCCCGCCACGGCCCGGCGGCACGAAGACGCGCCCGACCTTGGTCGACAGCACGTAGCTGTCGCGCGGCCGCGGCCGCAGCACCTGGCCGAAGCGATGCTCGGACAGGCCGTAGCCGTAGAGCGGCGAGGTGTCGACCAGGGTGACGCCCAGCTCCAGCGCCTTGGCCATGGTCTGGATCGCCTGCGCATCGGGCAGCTTCTGGTAGAGGTCGCCGAGCGGCGCCCCGCCGAAGCCGAGCTGGGTGACGGGGACGCCGCTCTTGCCCAGCGGGCGCGTCGCGATCGGGTCCATGGGCGGGTCCTCTCAGTCTCGGATCATTGGGCTCAGCCGAGCCGGTAGAAGGCGATGGCAGTGTCGCGATAGAGCTGCCGCAGCTGCGCCTCCGGGACGTCCGCGAGGATGGCGTCCAGCGTGTCGACCCAGCGGCGATAGCTGGAGGCCAGCTCGCTGACGGGCCAGTCGCTGCCGAACATGGTGCGGTCGAAGCCGAAGCAGTCAATCGTATGACATATGTAGGGCTCGATCTGGTCCCGGGTCCAGCCCTGGTGATCGGCTTCGGTGACCACGCCCGACAGCTTGCACCAGACATTCGGCAACGCCGCCAGGACCCGCATCTGGTCGCGCCAGGGCTGGTCGATACCGTCCCGGATACCGGGCTTGCCGATATGGTCGAGGACGAAGCGGATCTCCGGACAGCGGCGCACCAGCTCGATCGCGGCGTCGAATTGCGGATGGAAGATGCAGAGGTCGAAGGACAGGTCGTATTCGGACAGAAGCTGCACGCCTTCGACGAAGCCGGGCCGGATGCAGAAATCCACCGCCTCGCCCTGGATCAGCCGGCGGATGCCGCGCAGCTTCGGGGTGGCGGCATGCAGCGCGTCGAGCTCGGTCCGCACCGCCTGGCCGTCCTCGACCGCCGCCGCGGCGACCAGGGCGCCGAGCCGCGGGTCAGCGAGGGCATCGACCCAACGCGCCTCCTCCACCCGCTGTACCGGGGCCACGTCGACCTCGACGAAGACATAGCGGTCGATCGCCACGCCATCGCGCTGCCGGTCATACACGTCCGGCAGATGGCGCGACTTCAGACTGGGGACCTGATCCATCCATGGATAGGACAATATGTCGGGATCATAAATATGGACGTGGCAGTCCACGATCGGAAAACCGGGCACGTGAAACCTCCACCACCGACGACGCGCTATGTTTGCAGGACTTTAGTCTAAAAAGCCGCCGATGCCCATCAGGCCCTTTGCGATCCGTCGAGAAGATCCTCCAGCCCGGCGATATCCGGCAGGCAGAGATCGGCGAGCCCGGCCAGGGTCTGGGCCGTGCCGGTGCCGCTGAGCACGCCGACGCAGAGGCCGACCCCGGCGGCGCGGCCCATCGCCATGTCGTGCCGGTTGTCTCCGACCATCAGCACGGCGCCGGGCGGCAGGCCGGTGGCGTCGCAGAAGCCGTAGACCATGCCGGGGTTCGGCTTGTGGCCATGGCCGCTGTCATAGCCGGCGATGAAATCGACCAGGTCGAGCAGATCGAACAGCGCCAGCGTGGCGCGGATCGCGGCCTCGCCGTCGCTCGACGCCACGCCGAGCTTCAGCCCGCGGCCACGCAGCCGGCGGAACAGCCCGGCCGGGTCGGCGACGGTCGGCTGGATCACGGCCGTGGTCGCCCCGCGGAAGATGCGGTCCATCTCCGGCACCAGCAGGTCGACGCCGTAGGGGCTGCCGGCTGCGATCCAGGCGGCCGCGATCTCCGGCGTCGCCCCGGCGGCGAGCAGGCTGTCGGCGCGGACGGCGCCGGTGTGCGGGTCGGAGCCGCCGACCTCGAGCAGCCGCAGCGCCAGCTCCGGGTCGCCGGCCGCCGCGAACAGCGCGGCCTTGCGGTTCAGCGGCAGCCAGGTCGCCTCGTAGTCGATCAGCGTCCCGTCCTTGTCGAACAGGATGCCGCGGATCTCGACCGTGCTCATCGCGCTTCTTCCTCGAAATAGCCGCCTTCGAGCGTGATGTGGCTCAGCGTCCGGTCCTCATGCCGCATGCGCCAGGACAGCAGCTTCTGGGCGTAGGCCAGCATCTCCCCGGCATAGGCCGGGTCGGCGCTGCGGTCCTCGAACTCGCCGGGGTCGCGCTCGAGGTCGAAGAACAGCGGCGGCAAAGCGGTGCAGTGCACGTATTTGCGGCGGGCGTCGCGGATCACCTGGACGCCGCACTGGTCGGCATGCAGCCGGGCCGCGCCGACGCGCTCGCGGACATTGCCGAAATCGTAGAACCAGTGCGCCGCGTCGCGCCAATCCGGTGGCCGCTCGCCCCGGCAGAAGGGCAGCAGCGAGCCGCCGTCGCAGTGCCGCGGCACAGGCAGGCCGAGCCAGCCGAGGATGGTCGGCAGGATGTCGACCGATTCGGTGAAGTCGTCGATCTGGCGGCCGCGGCCGGCATCCGCCTCGGGGCGCGGGTCGCGGATGATCAGCGGAATATGGGCCGACTGGTCGAAATAGCCGAGCTTGCCGAACAGGTGGTGGTCGCCGAGTTGCTCGCCATGGTCGGAGGTGAAGACGATCAGCGTGTCGTCCCACTGGCCGCTGGCCTTCAGGAACTCGAAGACCCGGCCGAGATGGTGGTCGACCTCCGACGCCAGGCCGTAATAGGCGGCGCGGACCGCGGCGACGCCGGCGGCGTCGAGCGCCGAGGCCGGACCGTCGGCGTGATTCAGGAACTTGTCGAGCTGCACCGCCCGGTGCAGCCCGGCCAGCAGCGGGTGCTGCGACCCTTCTTCCGCCGCGGTCGGGCCGCGCAAAGGCGCCGGCACCGCGGCCGGGTCGTAGGCCAGGTGCCAGGGCGCGGGGGCGGCGAAGGGCGGGTGCGGGCAGATATAGGTCAGGTGCACGAACCAGGGCTTGCCTTGCAGCACCGCCAGATGGCGCAGCACCTGGTCGGTCATGAAGGCGGTCTCGCTGTCCTCGGCCCGGATCCGGGTCGGGCCGAAGCCGCCGGGCGCCGCCTCGGCCGCAGGATCGGGGTCGTAGAGCGGGTCCCGCCCCTCCTCCGGCGCCGTCACGTCATAGCCCTTGGCGATCAGGTCGGCGATCCAGGCGCGGCTGGATTCGGACAGGTTGAGCACCGGGGTGAAGCCCGGGGCCACCCCTTCGTAGCTGTGGCGCGCCGGGTCGTCCGGCGACCGGCCGCGCGGGTCCAGCGAGGTGTCGGTGTAGCCGAACAAGAGCGGCTCCCAGCCGCCGCGCCGCACCTCCAGCGCCAGGTTGCTATGGCGGGCGTCGAGCGGCGTACCGTTGCGCACGCTGCGATGAGTGTGGGGGTAAAGGCCGGTCAGCAGCGAGGCGCGCGACGGGCCGCAGGGATAGGCCACGGTGTGGTGGCGCCGGAACAGCGTGCCCGCTTCGGCCAGGGCGTCCAGCGCCGGAGTGCGGATGCAGGGATGCCCCACCGCCGACAGCGTGTCGCCGCGCCACTGGTCGGCGGTGATGAACAGGACGTTGGCCAAACCCGAGGAACTCCCGCATGCGCTACCCTGCTGATAGCGCAACGGCAGGCGGCGCGACATGGGAATGAAGGCACGGCGGCTGCCCTCACGCCGCCATCGCCTGGCCGCAGTGGCTGCAGAAGCGGGCCGAGCCCTGGTTCGGCGCCCGGCATGATCCGCAGGCGACGCTCGCGGGCGGGGAGCCGCAGGCGCCATGGGCGCAGCAATCCTCGGCCTGCTTGGGCCCGGCGCCGTGATCATGCGCATGGTCGTGATCATGACCATGGTCGTGACCATCGGCATGATCGTGACTGTGAGCCTGGCTGGTCTTGCCCGCCGCCGGCCGGACCGCGGGCAGCAGGCGCAGCAGCCGCAGCGCGTTCAGCGTCACCAGCACGGTCGCCCCGGTATCGGCCAGGATCGCCATCCACAGCGAGGTGGCGCCGAGCAGCGTGGTGGCCAGGAACAACCCCTTCAGGCCGAGGGCGACGGCGATGTTCTGGTGGATGTTGGCGAGCGTCGCGCGCGACAGGCCGATCAGCTCGGCCACGCCGGTGACGCGGTTGTTCAGCAACGCCGCATCCGCCGTCTCCAGCGCCACGTCGGTGCCGCCGCCCATGGCGATGCCGACCGAGGCCGCGGCCAGCGCCGGAGCGTCGTTGATGCCGTCGCCGACCATCGCCACCGGCCCCTGGGCCTTCAGCCGGCCGATCGCCGCCAGCTTGTCGTCCGGCAGCAGCTCGGCCTCGACCGCGATGCCGAGCGTGCCGGCCACGGCCGCTGCGGTGCGGCGGTTGTCGCCGGTCAGCATCACCGGCTGGACCCCGGCCCGGCGCAGCGCCGCCACCGCGGCGGTGGCGTCCTCGCGCGGCTCGTCGCGCAGCGCGATCAGCCCGCACGGGCCGGCCTCGCCCAGCAGCACGACCACGGTCTTGCCCTCGGCCTCCAGCGCCGCGACCCGGTCGGCCAACCCGGCCGGCAGCGGCCCGCGTTCGGCGGCGTAACGCGGCGACCCGACCGCCAGCAGCGCACCGCCGACCCGGCCCAGCACCGCCTTGCCGGCGATGGCCGAGGCCTCGGCGACGGCGGGCACGGCGACCTTGCGGGCGGCAGCAGCGTCCAGGATGGCGCGGGCCAGCGGGTGGCTGGAGCCGCTCTCGACCGCGGCGGCCTCCGCCAGCACCACTGCCTCGCTGCCATCCAGCGCCACGATGTCGGTGACCTGCGGCCGGCCGATCGTCAGCGTGCCGGTCTTGTCGAAGGCCACGGCCTTGACCTTGCCCAGCATCTCCAGCGCCGCGCCACCCTTCAGCAGCAGGCCGCGGCGGGTGCCGGCGGCGATGCCGGAGGCGATGGCCGCCGGGGTCGACAGCACCAGGGCGCAGGGGCAGGCGATCAGCAGCAGCGACAGGCCGCGATAGGTCCAGACCGTCCAGTCGCCGCCGAACAGCAGCGGCGGCACCGCGATCACCAGCGCGGCCACGGCCATGGCGGCCGGGGTGTACCAGGCGCTGAACCGGTCGATGAAGCGGGCGGTCGGCGCCTTGCTGGACTGCGCCGTCTCGACCATGTGGATGATCCGGGCGATGGTGTTGTCCGCCGCCGCCCGCGTGACCCGCAGGCGCAGCACGCCGCCGGCGTTGATGCTGCCGGCATAGACCGCATCGCCCGCCGCCTTGGCCACCGGCACGGATTCGCCGGTGATCGGCGCCTCGTCCAGCTCCGACGCGCCGTCGACGATCTCGGCATCGGCCGGCACCCGGTCGCCGGGGCGGACCAGCACGATGTCGCCGATCGCGAGATCGTCGACCGCGACGGTGGCCAGGACGCCGTTCGTTTCGCGCTGCGCCGTGCGCGGCACCAGCGACACCAGCGCCTTGATGCCCTGGCGGGCGCGGCCGGCGGCGACGGTCTCCAAGAGCTCGCCGACGGCAAACAGGAACACCACGACGGCGGCCTCGGACGCCGCGCCGATGGCGATGGCGCCGACGGCGGCGACGGCCATCAGCGTCTCGATGCTGAAGGGCGAGCCCGAGCGGATCAGGACCAGGGCGCGGCGGGCGACCGGCACCAGCCCGATCAGCGCCGCGGCGAGATAGGCCCATTCGGCCTCGGCCGGGACGATCAGCGAGGCGACGAAGGCCGCGGCCAGCAGCAGGCCGGTGAAGCCGACCAGCTGCGCCTTGCGCTCGCGCCACCAGGGCTTCGCGTCGGCCAGCGCCGGCGCTTTGGGTGCGTCGTCGATCGCGGTCGGAGTGAAGCCGAGGGCGCGGATCTTGTCCTCCACCGCCCGGCCGTTGGCGGCAGCGCCGGCCGCGCCGAAAGCCAGCAGGCCGGTGGCAAAATTGACCTCGACGCCGCTGACGCCCTCGATCCGGCCCAGCGCCGTCTGCAGCTTGCCGACGCAGCTCGGGCAATCCATGCCGTCGACCCGATAGCGCAGGGTCCGGCCCTGCCCGTCAATCGCCGCTGCCATGCGACGCACTCCCTTGCCGAAAGATCCGTCGCAGGGGAAGATGGGAGCTATAGCGACTGTAGCTTCAAGAGGAAAATTCATGTCCGCGCGCGGCGATGCGATGCCGATCGGCGAGCTGGCCCGCCGCACCGGCTGCAAGGTCCAGACCATCCGCTACTACGAGCAGATCGGGCTGATGCCGGAGGCGGCGCGGACCCTGGGCAACCAGCGGATCTACGGCCGGGCGCACAGCGACCGCCTGGCCTTCATCCGCCACAGCCGCGAGCTGGGATTCCCGCTGGACGCCATCCGCCAGCTGCTGACACTCTCGGACGACCCGGCCCAGCCCTGCGCCACCGCCGACCGGATCGCGCAGGAGCAGCTGGCGGCGGTGCAGGCCCGCATCGCCCGGCTGGAGGCGCTGAAGGTGGAGCTGGAGCGGATGGTGGAGCAGTGCCGCCACGGCACCATCGGCCATTGCCGGGTGATCGAGGTGCTGGCCGACCACAGCCACGGCCATTGCCTGCATCCCGACCATGGGGCGGGCGAGGATATGGAGACGGCGGCCTGAGGCCTCGACCTCCCTTACCCGGAGGCACAAGCTGTGTGCAACCGGAGAGATCGTTGACACTATAGACCGGAGACATCGTTGACAGGTTTCCGGTGCCGTTGAGAACGCTGATCGCGCCGGCCCGGCCGGGCCGGCGCGAAGGGGCGCAGCTTGCAGGTGTA